>LXNI01000319.1_pt1 | contig 59860 bp, 59 predicted proteins | sample 809091 | NCBI WGS metagenome assembly LXNI01 (sample SAMN04870527, study PRJNA318959) | sponge metagenome | biome: 01000161; feature: marine sponge reef; material: water | host: Sarcotragus foetidus | place: Greece: Milos, Mediterranean Sea | collected 2013-05-29 | depth 5-7 m
CTCAAGGCCACGCTCGAAGCCATCGCCGCCGGCCATCCGGCCTCCGATATCGATGCGCTGATGCCCTGGGCCTTTACACCAGCTTCAAGCTGAAATCCAGGTGGGGCGGACGCCCCGCTTACTTTCGATATCGTCCTTGAGCACATACGTGACCATGCCGAACTGGCAATACGGTACGCCGGAATCAAAAAACCGTCGCTCCCACCTTGTCTTGTCTGCGACGATCTGCGCGACTCGATTTCCGGGAGCAGCCACCACGGTAATGTCCGCCTTGATCGATTCGGGCCCATCGGGCGTGTCGTAGTGTATAAGCCGGCCCTGGTAACCGTCCGAACGCACGATCCTGCTCACACGAGCATTCAGACGCACATCCAGCATGCTCGCGAGCAACCTCGTCAGAAAACCAATTCCGTCCTTGAAACAGTAGCCGTTCTTTTCCTTGATGTGAGCCACCCGGGCAAGAAATATCGCCTTCGACAGTTGCTCCATGTTGTAGGCGAGCGCGACGTTGAACAGGGGAGACACCACGTACTCGAGAAAATCCGTACCCACCTTGCGCGTCAGGTAGTCCGACAGGCTTTCATCGTCGAAATCCGCAGCCGTGTGTATCAGGCACGGGTCCACTCGACGTCGCGCCCTGCCGATGTCCGGTAGCAGCGATGCCAGGCGCAGCTTCGAACGCAGACTCAACACCGGAGAGGTCAGCAACTCGTATCGCGAAGGCGCGTTGCTCATCGGAAACTGAACTGTGCCGTCCGTGGCCGTGCCGGTGCCGAAGTTCGCAAGCTTCTCAATGCTGTCGCCGTGACCGAGTTCATCGCACAGGTCGAACATCTCCCTGTACCAGGAATTCAGGCCGCTGGCGCCGGTGATGTTCATGAAGGAACCGACTTTCTCCTCCGCCATCCGTCCACCGGGCAAGTGCTTTTCCTCCAGCACGGTGACTTTGAAGCCGGACTTTTGAAGTTCGTAGGCAGCCGAGAGTCCGGCGATTCCACCGCCGACAACAACCGCACTCCTTGCCGAGGTCTGCAGCATGCAATGCCCCTGTCTCGTTGTCCTGCGGATTCTGGGTTATCTTGTAGCTGTCGGTTCTTTCATGCCGCCACATGAGTCCATCGTTGACAGCCCCGGGAATCTCGCGATCGTTTTACATTGAACAAGCCGATCAGGCTATGGCAGAGACTGATCATTTGCAATGAACAAGCAGCGGTCGACCGACTGGCACTCATGTTGAAAGAGGTTCGCGGTCAATAGCTCAATGACGATGAGTGCAACCAATTGAACAAGTACTCCCCCGTATACGCTTGGTACGTCGTTTTCATTCTGCTGCTGCTTTCCGTACTCTGTTGGTTGGATCGGCAAATCATCGCGTTCCTGAAGTTGCTGGACCAAACACATGGCCAACAGGAAAGTTCAAGCTGACAGGGGTAATTTGCCCATGCGATCAAGCGCCGTCGTTGCCTGCGTAACCTGCGCCATTCTGGTGTCGCCTCAACTGGTCCTCGCACAGGAAGCCTCGGAGGTGGAGACCATCCTGTACAAGGCGGCCGACACCCTCGGGATGCTCCGCACGCCCAGCGAAGTGGACAGACTGCTGACGATGATCTATTCGGGCACCGGCACCATGGTGCTTGAAGGTGAGTCCTGCGCCATGGCGAACTACCGGGCCAGTGTGCGCTATGCGATTCCCAACGCGCGCCACACTTTTCCGGTTCCCGGCATGCGCGTCGATTTCACCTGCGCGGGAGACGACGGCGAGTCGGCGCGGCATATTCAGGTCGTGGCGAGTGAACTTGCCTGGAACGAGACCGAGCCGGGAATCGGCGCAACCCCGGCGCCCGGCACCGTACGCGAACGCCTGCTGCAACTGTGGATCCTGCCGCACAGCCTGGTGAAGGCGGCTATGGCCGCGGGCGCACGGACTGTGGCGTCGACCGAAGGAGAAAACCCGATACTCACGTTTCCCCTGCCCTCCCCGTTGGACGACACGACCGTACAAATCACCCTGGACCCGAGTGTATTCCTCCATCACACCATGCCCAACGGTTTGCGGCGCGAGTTCAGCCACCGGATCACGCGGGTCGAAACCGAGTTCGACGGCGACGCCATCGCTGTGGACTACGCCGATTACATGGATTGGAACGAAGACGATTACAAGGCCGACGTGCTGCTGCCGGGTCGGATTGTCCAGACCCGTGACGGGACGATCGTCCTCGACCTGACACTGAACTGGAGCAATACATACAACCCTTATGTGGTCATGCCGGTGCCTGATGGCATCTCTGAAGAAGGGATCGGTGACTCCGGTTAGCAGGCGGGAGCGCATGCTATGATTTTTCGATCCTGCAGCTTGTTGTCCGTACCCGGAAGGAGTGTCGCCATGCCTCGGAGCACGTTCATCCTTTGTGCCGTGGCGGCCATGCTCGCCGCACCCTGGACCGCCGGCCCGGCGTCAGCACACCACGCCATTCAGGCCCAGTTCGATCAGAACAAACTCGCCACGCTGACCGGGGTCATGACCAGGGTGATGTGGATCAATCCGCACGTACGCTGGTTCATGGATGTCGAGGATGAGGACGGCAACGTCACGTCCTGGAACATTTCCGGGGCGGCGCCCGGTTCGTTTCGACGCGTCGGGATCAGCGGTCGGGATGTGTTCAGGACCGGCGAGACCTACACGGCAACCATCGCCACGTCTCGTGACGGCTCGGACTTCGGATATATCGTCTCGTTCGTCCTGCCCGATGGCCGGGAGATCGATCTCTGGCATCAGTACGAGGCCGAGCCTCGCTAGTTCGCGTCATACGTCGGTACCCGTTGGAGACGGTGTAGAAAGCCGTGCCGGTAAAATCGGCACTACAAGGAGAATCGGCCAATGAACGTGCGCGTACAGCAATTCTGCCTGGTGATGGCGGGTGTTCTTTGCGGCGGCACACTCCTGACGGTCCCGTCCATGGGCCAGGATCAGGCCGGACAGGGGAATCCTGCTTCCATGCCCACGCCTCGAACGACCGACGGAAAACCCGATTTGAGCGGTCGGTGGGGCGGCTTCGCCGGCGCCGGCACCGGCGTGCTGGCCATCGAACCGGATGGAACCGAATACGACTTCGATACCTTTGCCGACTACCAGGCGTCCGTCACCGCCGGTGATGTCAGCCGTTCAGCAAGAATTATCGGGCGCCTGCCGAACTATCGTCACGGCAACAACGTCTACGCCGAACGGGACGACGGGATGCGGCGGCGATACTTCGCGAACCCGCCGCTCTACAAACCCGAATTCTGGGAGCGTGTGGAATACCTGGACGTGAACGGGAACCTGGAGGACATGACGTTCATCTGCATGCCCGAAGGGGTTCCCCGCATGGGTCCGCCGATGCGAATTCTCCAGACGGAGACCGACGTTGTGCTGCTCTATCAGCACAGGAACACCTGGCGTGTCGTGCCGACCGATGGACGGCCCCATGATCCCGTCAATGGCGTCGATCAGACGTTCCTGGGCGATTCGGTCGGCCGCTGGGAGGGCGACACACTCGTCATCGACGTGGTCGGCTTCAACGACATCACCTGGCTTGGCTGGCCGGGCTGGTTCCACACCAACGAGATGCGCGTGGAAGAGCGCTTCACCCGGGAGGGCAACACGCTGCGTTACGCGGTCACCGTGCATGATCCGGCGGTGCTGATACAGCCGTGGGAGATGGACCCGATCGTCCTGGAACTCAACCCGAGCACGGCAACCTACCTGGAGGATCCGCCGTGCCTCGACTTCGATGCAGCCCACATGGTGACGCGGGAGCGGGGCTAGCAGCCTGATAATTGCGGATCAGCGCGACACTATCCGTCCCTGGCCTCCTCCAGATACGCCCCGCACTCATACTCGAGAATCTGCACGTTGGCTTCCTGGCGGCGGTACAGGGGCATACTCATGGACCAGGGCCTTGAGAACACCTTCGGATCCTCGATAGTCGCCTCGTACAGCATGTGATCGGGCCCTGTGAGCGTGTAGCGCTCGACCACGTGCAGTTCCTCGCTGTGAAAATTTCCCGACCGGTCAAACCAGGTCTGATCCGTGAAATGGATCACGTCCACGACCAGTGTGTCGCCCTCCCAATGTGCGCGGGAGTCTCCCATCCACCACTGGATGGGCCCTGGCGGATGCTCGCTGTTGATGTAGATGTTGCGGAAAACGTGGGCGTACTCGTAGAGGATCGTGACCTGGTCCGCCGATTGAACGATTTGAAACGGGTAAGGCAGGTAAGTGATTCGCGGTACACCCGGCATGAAGCACTTCGCTTCCGGGTCTTCAGTGAGACGATTCACAAAGTTCTCGTGACGCTGCACCAGGGCATCCGGCAGGTAGGGAAGCTCGTTGCCCACCACGACGCCCTGCCCCGCCGGCATGCCGAGTTCGGCGCCATGATCCTGGATATCCCAGTTGGCCGAGTTGAGCGCCTGCCAGACGCCCCTGAGATCCGGGCGACCGTCCGGCATGCGGGGGATGTCCTGCGCAGCGCCGTACGAAGCAACAAGCGGGGTTGCGATCGCCAGGGCGAGTGCGGCGACTCGCCTCATCAGCATTCACCCGGCGCGTTGCCGCCAAACAGCGTCGAACCGTCGGCGAGTCGAGTCTCGCCCGCGTAGAGTTCGTTGGAGCCGTCGCGCGCCGGGAAGCCGCTGACCGTGATGGTCGCTCCCACCGGCAGGTGGGTACTGCGCCACCCCCTGCGAAAGAGATTGTTCGCGCTGGTGAACGAAATTACCCACGTCTGCGCTTCACCGTTCTCATCCTCCACCTCAAAGGACATGCGTGCATGGGGGTTGATCCATTCCATATCCAGAATCGTGCCGGTGACGGTGACTCGCCGTTGCATGTCGAAACCGACCGCGACGGAATGATGCGAATGACTGCTCGCTGCAAACAGGAAGGGTGCCAGGGCGCCGACGGCGCTTATCCCCGCAATCGACCGCTTCATGGCCGTCGTCCTGACGTTTCCGTGACCATCCTTGTGCTGTCTCCCATGCCGCATTATTGTGCCGCCTCCCATGCCGCCTTCATTGCCCTCGCCTGCTCCCCGGTTATTCCGGGATAGACGCGGTAGCCGTTGGCCCGGTACAGCCGCATCGGTTCGGCGTTGGTCTCGAAACAGGCTTCTTCCCAGATCTCCGGAACATTTCTTCGGAATGCAAACGCAATGGTGAAGGGCCTCGTGTAGACATTCGGATCGTCGAACGTCGCCTGGTAATGAATGGTGTCGTTCTCGATCAGGGTGAAGCGCTCCACGATGCGGGCTTCATTCGTGATGAACCGGCCTCGCTGGTCGAGCAGGTACTTCGCGTTCTGATGGCGCGTTTCGACAACCAGCGTGTCGCCCTCCCAGCGGCCCCTGGGATCGCCGTTCCACATGGGGATTTCGCCGATGTGAGGTCGTCCGTCCAGGGGAATGATGCGGTAGGGATGGGTCGTTAGCTGCTCTCCGACCATGACGAGATGGGTCTCGTCCTGCATGAACTGAAAGCGGCTTGTCATGTACATGGTGCCGGCCGGACCGGCCAGGATGCAGGCTGCATTGTGGTGCAGGTACTGTTCGGCGTTGATTCTGCTCTGCTCCAGAGCCCATGCCTGCATGGGCAGGAGTCCGTCGGCAGGCTCGACGATCGCGCTGGGAGCGCCGAAGTCGTCGGGCGTCTCGGGATGGGCCTCCAGGCTCTCGAACGCCCAGGCGCGGCGCAGCCAAAAGCCGCTGAAGTCGGGACGGCCTTCGGGTGTTCTGGGCGGTGTGGCGTTTTCGGCAGCTTCCAGGGCACAGGCATGAAAGATGGCATGGGAATTGTCCGGGCACACCGATCCTTCGACGACTCCCAGGCTCGTGCTGGTCTGTCCGGCCACCGGCAGGGCGATCCCCCATAACGCGAGTGCTGTAAACCCCATTATCGCGTGCGAAAACAAATACCTGGTGCTCAATGTTAATGTTCCAACTTCAGAGAGTTCCCGGCGGTGGAACCCGCCGCAGGGTTGCCTGCTCGAATGCGTACGCAAGCGCGATCAACCGCGGCTCGCTGCAGGCCAGACCGGCGAAAGAGACTCCAAACGGTGCGGGTTGCGGCTCGAAGTCTTCGGGAAACGCCGGATCGACCTCGCGCGAAACCAGTCCCATGGGCACGATGACGGTGGGATAGCCGGGCCGCGCCGATACACTCGCGCCACGGTTCATCGGGAACAGCAGCGCATCCAGGTCATGCTCGGCGATCGCGGCGTCGATGCCGTGCGCCGCCGTCAACTCGATATCCTTTGCACGATCCGCCTCGTAGCGCTCCCGATCCCGCTCCAGATCCATCTCATCGGAAATGTCCAGCAACGACTGTTCGTACTTCAGCGTGCCCAGTAGCTCATTCTCCCGATTCCACGCTCGCAGTTCCGTCAGCGAGCGGACCGGCGCGCTGTTTCCGAGAGAATCCAGCCACGCGTTGAAGTCGCGCTTCATCCCGTACTTGAAGACGATGGAGCAGTGTGAATCGTTCCCTCGCGTTGCGCTTTCCGCCGCGCAGACACCCCAACTGAAGATATTCCTGTCAGGATCCGGGTCGATTACAGTCGGCAGGTTGGCCGGATCCACGACAATCGCGCCCTGAGCCTCCAGGATCGCGACGGCCTCTTCGAACCGCTCGACCTGCGCCGGTCTCAACCCGCCACGCAAAATGTTGGTCCCCGGGACCGCAACTGGCTCGATGTAACCGGTGCGCGGCACACCGATCCTTGCGCCCTGCAGGCTGTCCGCGTCAAGGAACGCCGTGTAGTCTCCGTTCGGCGGCGCTTCGCAACGCCCGGTCGCGGAATCATCGGGGTCCGGCTCACGGCTTTCGATTACCCCAAGCAGAATCGCCGCATCCGTCACGGTTCGCGCCATCGGTCCGGCGGTGTCCTGATCGGCCGTGATCGGGATGATGCCGTGGCGGCTGACACGACCGACGGTGGGCTTGATGCCGGCCAGCATATTCTGATTCGACGGCCACAGGATCGAACCGGACGTCTCTGTGCCCACATTGGCCACCCACAAGTTCGCGCTGGTGCCGATGCCCGAGCTCGAACCACCTGGTGACAACACCGGCATGCCGTCGCCAATTCCGGGTCGAGGGTCCCGCCGCGGGTCGTACGGGTTGAAGCCGTACCCACCGAACGAACTGTAGTTGTCTGGCATGTCGTAGGGTGCGCCCGCCACCCAGTTTGCAAGTTCGGTCATGACTGTCTTGGCGATGATGATGGCGCCCGCATCGCGCAGATGTGCCGTCACTGTTGCATCGTAGGGTGGAACAAGCCCCTCAAACGCCAACGCACCACCCGTGGTCGGCATGTCCGTGGTGTGAATGTTGTCCTTCAACGCGATCGGGATTCCGTGCAGCGGCCCGCGCACCCCCGACTCCGCGCGCTCCCCATCGAGGCGCTCGGCTTGGGCCAGCGCGTTGGGGTTCACGGTGATCGTTGCGTTCAACAGGTTTTCGTATACGGCGATTCGCGTCAGATACTGCTGCACGAGGTCGCGCGACGTCAGGCGTCCTTCGCTCATCGCCGCCTGCAGCTCAGGAATTGTCGCTTCCGTAACATCGTATGGTTCGGCAACGGTTTGCGTACCCCGCTCGATCTCGATCTCGCAACCCGCCACCGCGGCCAGGACGGAAATGATCAGGTAACTGGCGGGCGTCTTACGGATCATCGGCTTGCGCGTCCGCTGGTGGCAATCCGGGCAGCAGGGGCTCGACCGCGGCCCGCCACGGTCGTAAACAGGGGTTCGGCGGCGATGGCGCCGGCACCGATGCCCATGGCTTTCAACAGCTCGCGGCGGTCCAATCTACTGCTCGCCACATAATCGACCGAATCGCGCCAGCTTGTCGCCTTGCGCATGGATTGATGCCTCGATGCTCCGCAATCCCGTTTACTCGAATTCGGTCGGGAGGAGAGCCGGATCAGGGCACATTGGAAGTGGGGTTGCCGCCGCCGGGCCCGCGCACGGGATCCACGTCCTGGCTGTGCAGGAATTGCCTCATGAATTCCGGGTCCTGGCGTTGCTCGTCGGTCAGGGCCCTCCGGCTGAAGTAGCCGCGCTCGTAACCGGCCGGCTCGTAGATCATGAGGGCGCGGACCGGTTCGTCCCCGAGCACGTGCGTGTAGTGGACGGTCCCCGGAGGAATGTAGACAAGGTCCCCGGCCCCCAGCGTGTCAGTCTCGTCACCCACTGTCCACTCCATGCTCCCGGAGATAATGAAGAAGACTTCGCTGTGGAAGTGGTGGGTGTGTCCGGGTGCGCTGTTCATTCCCGGGAAGAAAGTCTCGTCGACGATGCTGAACCGTCCCTTGGACTCTTCTGCGGTCAGGAGAAATTCGGTACGCGAATTGGCGCCCGAATAGATCTCCGTCGCACCGGCCTTGTGAAAGTATGGGCTCTCGCCGCCGCCACTGTTCTGTGCGCCGGCGTAATTCGTACCCAACAGCGCGGGCACAAGTCCCGCCAACGTCAATGCAATTTTCTTCAAATGAATAGTCATGGTCGTTGTCTTCCTTCTCAGAGGTGCCGCTCCATCCAATGTTTGTCCAGACTGCCTTGGAGTTTCAAGCCGCGCAAGGGCGAATTCGGGTTGCGGGTATGTTTTCCGGGCGCCAGTCTGGTGCGTGTTGTGAAGTCCCGTCGGTTCAAGCGCCAATCCCTGCTAGCATACGGTCCGGCTCGGAAGGCAGGTGTTCGATCGTGGCAATCCGTACTATAGGTTTGCTTGTGGAGTTCGTCGTGGACCACGGTCCTGGCGGCTGAATACATGGATATCCTGGAAGGCCCGGTTCGACGGCTGGCCGGAATCAGATTGCCGCCGCGCAAACGCGGGAGCACCCGGACCACGCTGGAACCTGCCCCCCTCCCGAACGAACTGATCCTGCCGCTGGAAGGGGGCCTGTCGGCGCATGACATGCGGCCGTCGGTCAAGACCGGACAGCGGGTGCTGCGCGGTCAGCCTCTGGTGCGCGGCGGCGGACCCCTGAGCACATGGTCCCATGCAAGCACGTCCGGCACGGTCCGCTCCCTGGAATCGCATCCGGTGGGCCATGCGCGACGCCGTGAGGCGTTGTGCGCCGTGCTGGAGGTCGACGGCGAGGACGAACCGTGGCCGGGTCTGCATCCCCCCGACCCGACGCGGTGGGATACCCCCGAGAAGCTGGCTACGGCAGTGTCCCGGGCAGGCCTTGCCGGGCTTGGCGGCGCCGTTTTCCCGACGGGAGTCAAGCTCGCAGCGACCCGGCGCAAACCGATACACACGCTCGTGGTCAACGGCGCCGAGTGCGAACCCTATATCAGTTGCGACGACACGTTGATGCGAACCTCGCCGCGGGCGGTCCTGGCCGGCGCGCTCGCGCTGATGGCTCTGACCGGCGCGGCGCGGGGGTGTGTGGCAGTTGAAAGGGACAAGGGCGAAGCCGTTGAGGCATTGAAGCGGGAGCTGGCCGTGCTCGGTGCCCCGAAACAGCTCACCGTGGTCACTGTCCCGGCCATCTATCCCGCCGGTGGTGAACGCCAACTCATCCAGGCTCTGACCGGGCACGAGGTGCCCTCCCTGGCCTACCCTACCGACATCGGATACCTGTGCCAGAACGTGGGTACTGCAGCGGCGCTCTATCGATTCCTGGAATCCGGCGAACCGCTGACCCGTCGCATCACGACGGTCACGGGTCGCGGGATCGCCCGTCCGCGCAATCTGGAGGTACGTCTGGGTACGCGAATCGCCGACGTGGTCGCCGCATGCGGTGGTTACAAGTCGTCGGTCACGCGCCTGATCATGGGCGGCAGCATGATGGGAATTTCCCTCGAGAGTGACTCCGTGCCGGTCATGCGTGCTACCAACTGTATTCTTCTGCCCACCGACAGGGAGCTGGGCCGGGATGTCGACACGCTGCCGTGCATTCGCTGCGGCGACTGCGTCACAGTCTGCCCCGCCCACCTCATGCCGCAGGAACTGCACCGGGCGGCAAAGGGCGAGCAACTGGACGCACTCGAGGACCTCGGTCTGTTTGATTGCATCGAATGCGGATGCTGCGACGTGGTTTGTCCAAGCCACATACGGCTCACGGAAAGCTTTCGCGCGGGCAAGCAGGGGTTTGTGCAGTCCATGGACCTGCAAGCCCGTGTGCGCTGGTTCCGGGCCCGTGAGCAGCTACGGCACGAGCGGGTCGAGCGCTGGGAAGCAGCGCATGACGAAGGTCCCGGAAAAGAGCGACCGCCGGGACAATGCGCCGATGCCGTGGCGGAAGTTATCGATCGGATGAGACGGCTTCCAGAGGAGGCAAGCGAATCCTGATGAGAGTCGGCGCCGAGATTTGCGGGGCCGACTACGGCTACTCAAGAATCTACTGAACTTACAATACGCACAAAATAAAGAGAGGACGGCTATGCACAACATCCGTGACATTCTCCAGGAGAAAGGCACGACCATCTGGTCTACCGCTCCGGACGACTCAGTGCTCGACGCCATACGCCGCATGGCCGAGTATGGTGTGGGCGCCCTGCTGGTCATCAATGACGGCCAACTCGTCGGCTTTTTCTCCGAGCGGGACTACACGCGCAAGGTCATCCTCGAGGGGCTCGCTTCGCGGGACACGCCGGTGGAAAAAGTGATGAGCACTCCTGTGATCTCGATATCCCCGGACGCCACGGTCCAGCAAGGCTTGTCGATGATGACGGAGAAACACATCCGTCACTTGCCGGTGACCGACGCTTCCGGCGTGATCGGCGTGGTTTCGATCAGGGACCTGGTCAAGGCTGTCATCGAAGATCAGCAGGCGCTGATCGAGCAACTGGAAAGATTCATCATGGGCTGAGCCGCGCTATCGGCGTATTCCCGGCTCGCACAATGGGGTGTGCACCGTACTCCATTCTGGCCCACACCAACGAGGATCGACCGTTAACGCGCTATTCGGTACCCACCCAGTTGCTCACGGCGGCCCGGTACAGCGTTCGCTGTTCGTCATCGAGCGCCAGGTATTCGTTCAGGACCCGTAGTTCCCACACGAACACGATTTCAGCGAGCACGCCGGGCGTCTGCTGCATGTCCTCCCTCTGCTGTCGCGAGATCAAGCCGCGGCTGCTGTCCAGGCGCATCCCTTCGTATATCGCGCCAATGCCGTCGGCGATGAGCGCGAGTTCGTCTCGCATCGCTTCCAGTTCCGCATCCGTCATTTGAATGAGGTAATTGCGCTGGGCGAACGCCAGGGTGCCACGCAAGCGACCGGATCGTTCGAAGATTCGGTTGATAAATTGGCGGCATCCCCGTCCTGACTGTTCATACGCGCTACCGCTCTCGATTTCCCCACAGCCGGCCGCATGAATGGCCGCGAATCGATCGCGGGCTTCAATTTCGCGGGCGTAGTGAGCGTCGTACGGGAGTCTGTATTCGGTGAACTCCGCACCGATTTCATATTCGATCGTTTCGGCCATGTGTGCCGTGATGGCTGCGCCGAGTTCCGGGGCGAGTGAGTAGTCCTCGTCCTCCCAATTGCCGGCATAGCTGCTGAACTGGGGAAAGGGTGCGGATTCAGTGGCATCAGCTTCGCCTCTGATGACCGGCGCAGTCATGGGTAGCGCGAGGTTTTCCACGACGATGCCGGGGCCGCCCACCTGATCCGGTTCGCAGCCGGTCAAGCTACCGATTGCGAGTATTACAGGCATCACGAAGGGGGCGTTCTTCTTCATGGTTTTACGGATTATGGTCCTTCTGCAGGTGAACTACTTCTGACGCACTCCTCCTATCCACTGTCTTCGAGCTGATCGAGCCTCTCGGAGTATTTCTCATACAGCGTCGTGTGCCGGCTGGAGAGGTCGATTTCCCTGCCCTGCACGAAGGCCCGCTCGACCTGCGTTCGGATGTCCAGCGGATTGCCGTCGGTGACGATGAATGTCGCGTCCTTGCCAGCTTCCAGCGAGCCAAGCCGGTCATCGACACCCAGAATCTGCGCCGGATAGAGCGTCACGGCCTTCACCGCCTCTTCGGCATCTAGCCCGTATGCGACGGCCATCGCTGCCTCGTTCGGCAGGTCGCGTACGTGTCCCGCGGCGAACGTCCCGCCCGGAGTTGCGATGCTGAATGTGACTCCCGCTTGGGCAAGCTTCGCGGGGTTGGCGTAAGGCGTGTCGTAGTCTTCCCACCGCCGCAGTGGGAGCCTGAGGACGTTGCTCACGATTACCGGTATGTCGCGCTCGGCCAGTTGGTCGGCCACGCGCCAGGCATCGGCGCCGCCCACGAGTATCAGCTTCAGGCCGTATTCCTCGGCGAGGTGTATTGCATGTCGAATCTGGGGCAGATCCTGAGCGTGCGCGAAAACAGGCAGCGAACCCTCGAATACCGGAATCATTGCCTCCCAGCGCAGGTCCAGGTCCACCGGCTCGCCCGACTCACGTGCCGTGCGGTACGAGGACGCGGCTTCCAGGCTATCTTCCAGCATCCCGACACGCTCCTCTCGCGCCTCCGTGAGTTGTTCCTCGCGCTCAGCGTCCACATCGCCGGGGATGGTGATTACAGGCCATTCAATGTGCATCCCGACCGGCGCCTTCAGGGTCATGTCTTCCCAGGTCCAGCCGTCGAGTTGGATCACCGCGGATGTGCCCCGAATCAACCCGCCGCTCGGGACGGAAAGCGCCGCCAGCACACCGTTTGCGCGCGCTACAGGGATGAGTTCGCTGTCCGGATTGACCGCAACCTCCGTGCGGACATTCGGATTGACGAGGCCAGGCTCAGCCACATCGATCGTCGCCCGGACCGCGCTGATCTCCACCAGGCCCAAGGCGGTGTGGGCGGAGATGAGGCCCGGATACACGTGCCGCCCCCCGAGATCGATCACCCGGGCATTCGGCGCCACGATTTCACTCTCACCGACTGAGGTGATACGACCTTCGCTGAACAGCATGTGGCCGTCGGCGATGGTCGCGCCGCTTACGGTGTGAATCACCGCATTGGTGACAAGAATCGGTTCGGTCTGCGGCGGAGGTGGAACGTTCGGATTTGCCGTGGCCGCGCCGGAGGCAATGAGTAAACCCATGCACATGACTCGCACGGGCAAGACTCCAATGGGTGGGACTCTCATGGATGTGACTTTCATGGGTGCGCCTCCTCCATGCATCCGTATACTTCGAGACAGGTTGAATAGAGGTCCGTTGGCGGGCCGCCGCGGCCTTCGCCGCCGCCCGGTCCGTCTCCGCCATCCAGTTGTTCGGCGAGCGCCTTCTGAATCAGCCGTGCGCGCTCGGCGGCAATCTGCTGTCTCATCTCGGCGTCGAGTTCGACATCGAAGTACTTGCGGCCCTCGATCCAGGTCTGTTCCGCGCGGCTGAAGCTCGACAGGGGATGACCGTTCCAGATCACGAAGTCCGCATCCTTGCCGGGTTCCAGTGAACCGACCCGATCATCAATGCGGAGCTGCCTTGCCGGGTTGATCGTGACGAACGCCAGTGCATCCTCGTCGCTCAACCCACCGTATTTGACAGCCTTTGCGGCTTCCGTGTTGAGCCGGCGCGCCAGTTCGTTGCTGTCGGAGTTGAACGACGTCACGACCCCGGCACGGTGCATCAACGCGCCGTTATACGGTATGGCGTCGTAGACCTCGAACTTGTAGGCCCACCAGTCACTGAACGTGGATCCCCCCGCACCCAGTTCGGCGATCTCCTCGGCGACCTTGTATCCCTCCAGCACGTGCTGAAAGGCTGCGACGACCAGATCGAATTCCTGGGCGAGACGCACAAAGGCCAGGATCTCGTCCTGACGGTAGGAGTGTATGTGTATGAGCCGGTCTCCGTTCAGAATCTCAAGCGCAGCGTCGAGCCGAAGATTGCGCCGCACGGGCGGGTCCTGCCGGCCGGCCTGCGCAAGCTCCCGGCCATAACGTTCAGCCGCCAGAAACGTATCCCGGATGATCTGATCGACACCCATTCGGGACTGGGGGTAACGCTCCGTGAACTGTTCGCCCCAGTTGGACTGCTTTACGTTTTCGCCGAGCGCGAACTTGACCGCAGGGGGTGCACCATCGAGCCGCAGGCCGTCCGCGTTCTCGCCCCAGCGCAGCTTGATGACCTGCGCCTGCCCACCCATGGGGTTGGCGGAACCGTGCAGCAGCAGCGCGCTGGTCAATCCGCCGGCAAGTTCCCGATAGATGGCGATGTCAGTGGGATTCAGAACGTCGGCGATGCGAACTTCCACGGTCACCGCACTGCCCGACTCGTTCACGCCCCGGCTGATCGCCGTATGGGAGTGGGAGTCGATGAGCCCGGCAGTGACATGCTTGCCGGCGGCGTCAATCACAATTGCATCTCGCGGCGCCTCAAGGTCGCGGCCCACGGCTTCGATGTGGTCGCCACTTATGAGCAAGTCGGCGTCCTCGATGCGGCCTTGCGGGCCGCTGGTCCAGATGGTCGCTCCCCGGATCAGGAGCGAGTCGGCCTGGGCGGGAAGTTCCGTCGTGCCATAAGCGCCGGCCGGATACTGGTTCCATACCAGAGGTGGTACATCGGGCTCGTCTGATGCGTCGGGTCCGTCGGGTTCGAGCTCGTCTGAAGTATCGGGTCCGTCGGGCTCGCCCTCCTCCGCTTCGTCCCCAGTCTCTGCTTCATCCCCATCGCCGCCTTCACGATCTTCGTCTTCCGCGGCCTCCGGCAAGTCCCCGATTTTCTCCGCTCTCCAGGTGAAGGTATCGCCGGAGGGAAGTACGGCTATCCCCTCCGCCGTGCCCGCGTTGTGATAGGCCGAGAGCCGAGCCAGTCCCTCATCCCCGCCGAACACTTCCGAGGATGGAAAGAGGATCAACCGGTCGCCCTCTGCGCGGCCGCGGTACTCCTCCTCGCCCACGATTAGCGTCAACCGCCCGGGATCGCCCGACAACTCCCACTCGCCGGAGCCGTCCGGCCAGGTGACGCGCCACAGACCTTCCGGGTCGAATCGGTCAAAAGCCTCCAGCTCATAGGGCATGCCGTCGACCACAACCAATTCGATTTCGGCCTCGGAATCCGCGGCGAATAGATTGCCGTCGGCGATCACCAGGTTGGCGATCTTTCCGGTCTCGATCGTGCCCAGCCTCTCTGCCGCGTCAACAAGCGCTGCGGGAACCGTCGTCAGCGCCGCAAGCGCCACGTTCTCATTCAGCCCGCGCTCTACGGCAGTGCGCAGATTCGTCCAGAACTCGTTTCCGGGGTTGTCGAGACCATCGGTGCTGAAGGCGAACTGCACGCCCGCTTCATCGAGAAATGCGGCGTTCGACGGGGCGAGTTCCCAGTGTTGGAGTTGCTCCAGTGAAACCCCTAACGCGCGGCCCGGCGTGTCCACCCGTGGCGCCTCGGCAAAGTCCAATGGGACGATGAGCCCGGCACCGGAATCCGCGAGCAGTTCACGCATCCGGTACTCGTAGCCGTTACCCACGAGGACGATTTCCAGGCCGAACTCATCCCGAATGTTGAACGCGCGCTGATAGTCGAGTTCGTCATCGGCGTGATAGAAAAGCGGCTGTTCGGCGTTGGCGACCGGGACCAGCGCTTCCAGCGAAAGATTCGCGGCCGGACGCTCCAGGGAAGGCTCGTCCTCGTAGTAGGCCTGTGCGGCGTCGTACCACTGTGCGTCGTACAGCGCCTGTCGCAGCAAGGCAATCACCCCCATCATGGATGATGGATAGTCCGATTCGACGGACGGGCCGTTCCCGCGGCCTCCGCCGGTCTGGTATCCTGCATGCTGGGCGACATGGGGCGAAATGATGACTTGCCTCGGCTCCGTGGAATCGGCCAGGCTCAACAGCGCGCTCTGACCGCGAAGAACCCCGTGACGCGGCACGGAGAGTGCCGTCGAAAATCCGATCTCCCGCAGTTCCTCAGTGGCACCGTTGCCCAATGCAAGTGCCGCGGCCACATCGTTTTCGGGCCGTACGTTTGCGTTCCAGTAACGCGGGCCGTCATCGGTCGACTGCCCCGCTGCCTGAGCTGCTCCGCCGCGCGCACCCTGCATGCCCGAGGGCGACGTCAACCCCTCGGGGAGCCCGACCTCGGTCATCGCATCGATGAATCCCGCGTAGATGGTTCGCCCCTCCAATGCCCACTCGCGGGCGTCCGGAGGAACCTCGATCCCTTCCCCCACCGCCTCGATGATGCCGTCGCGGATGATGACGGTGCCATTCTCGAGCGTCGTGCCGGGTTCGACGACGACGTTCGCGCCTGTAAAGGCATGCACCCTGGGGGTGTTCTCGTGCAGCCCGAAGGTCGGCGTCGTTTGTTGCTGCGCGGAAATGGGTCCTGTCAAGAACAACCCGGCAAATGTGATGATTGCCTGACTTCGGTGCTTGGTGCTCATTGTCGGGGACCTCTCGTCACGGTTGACCGGGGCGGCAGTTCCAAAAAAATCCCATGCCCAACCCGCCACGCGCAATTCGACGCGCGTGATCGTCTGAAAAATTACTTCAAACGGGCAGGACTTAAGCGTAGTTTTGAAATTGAGCGTGGACACTCCGGCTCGCCCCAGGGAGGTGACGCCATTAGACAAGCGGCCGAAGCGTGGCGTCAAGGCACGAATCCAACCGATCTCACGTGGATTGGCCAATCTCGTCAGCGCCCCGTTCGCCGTGTTTCGCGACAAAGACCTGCCAAGTCTTTCGCTCGATGGTGGAGCCTACCAGCCCCTGGCCTGCCAGTGCCTTGGCTCACCCGATGGCCGAACCCACCAGCCTGCCGATCGATTACCTTCGGGATCGAACGCCGATCACCGACTCCCATCAAGAGCAGCTGGGCGAACGGGATAATCCCTGTATCCGGCCTCGCCCGGGGCACACTTCGAGAGAATCAGGGATAATGGCAGTGGAAAATGACCGTTTGGGAGAGAACGATGACTGGATGTGCACGAAGGCTGGTGACATCTCTTGCGATATGCGGATTGTACGTGGCGCTGACACCCGACGCCCCTGCGGCGGAAGATAGCAATATTGCTCCCGAACTGCGCGCGGACATCGAGAATTTGATGGAAGTGACAAGGGTCGCAGACATAACGCACCAGATGGGGGACATGATGGCACAGGTCATTATCCAGCAGACCGGTGTCGATACGCCGGAAGACGTTGCTCGATGCCGTATCATCGTCGCTGAGGTTATCAAGGAATTTTCCGTCGACGAAAAGCTGATCGACGACATCATTCATATCTATGCAAGGCACTTCACGCACGATGATGTACGCAGCATGCTCGTCTTTTACGAAACGCCCGTCGGAATGAAAACGATCGAGGTAATGCCGAACCTGATGCAGGAGGGCATGCAGGCCGGTCAGCGCTTGCAAGCAGAGCTGATGCCCGGCCTGGAGGAGAGAGTCATTGCGCGACTCGAGACGGAGGGCATCATCGATTAGCGATCCGGTGGCCCGCTTGCGGGCGCGGCGCGCACGAGCCTGCTGTATTGAAAAAGTAAAGGAAAATGAAGCTTTCCGGACATGATTGGATGGAGTTCTGGAGGCTAGGCCCTACTCCCAAAAACGGCTTAAAACCTAGCTTTTTTGAGCATTTCGGCAACCCTTCCCACCGTCATACCCACCTTTTTTGACAAATCACCCGCCTCGTGGTCATTTCGCGGGAATTTGCGCGCAGTTTGCGCACGTTTGCGGGACTCTCAAGCCTATTCGGGCAAGGCCGGATACCTCGACTCTCGCCGCGTCCAATGCCCCGCATGATAGCGCCAAGTGCGGAGTCTCCCCCGTCGTGATTCTTGCACGACGGTCTGCAACGTCCAGAGCGTGCGGGGAGAGCCGCATATCCGGCTGTCCGCGCGTCGCTCGTGTCGCCCAGGGACCACCTGAGACGCCCTCAACGCCGACACACAAAGCAACGACGGAACGGGTACATTCCCCGGCCACAACCCTAAGCCGGAGAAATGGAAATGGCCGTAACCGAGGTAGGCGGCTCGAAGTGCGTATTACTCCCGCGACGATCCGGAACGTGCGCCTAGCAGCCAGCACGTTCCATTTCACGCTCGATATCTCGCCTGCGACCTTGGGTTTGCGCGATTGCCAACAAAGTCCCGCTATCGGTAGAGGACGCCAACAATCGGTCTATCTCGGCGTCAAGCGGCGCAATGAGACCGGCCAGACGTTCACACCGGGCGGGATCGGTCGGTTCCGGTGCTAGTTGGGGAGTCGTTTCCGAAGCGGCTGGCGTCCAATCGATGCCGCATTCATCGGCTACGGTCGTGAAGCTGACCATGATTCCTGTACCCACTTCGGGATTTTCGGCCATCATCATGGGGGCGAGAATCATAAATATGGGGGCGAATTTCTCAAATGCGTGGCACGTCGCGTCCCTATAACCTTGCTTGTATTCCTCCGAGCGATCCTGCGCGGCGACTGGTTGCGCAGCCAGTAACACCGTGGCGGCGATGGCCGGAAAGGTGTGGAACAATGCTTTTTTCATGTTAGTCCCCCGAACGCATCCGCAAGTGTGGGCGAAAGGTATCATATCCGCCGCCTATTGCCGCGCGGAGCATGCCGCCGGCGGGGAGCTATCCGGGAAAATCACGCTTAGTCCCTCGGGAGGGGGTTCCATTGAGGCTCCGGTACGCTCCCTGCGCCGATTAGGCCACAAGCCGGCAACTGTCAGGGAAGGCCAGACAACGGCGCCAGCGTCCGCCCTAAGCATTCCCAGGGCAATGGGTAGCGGCTACGATCACTACCGCCCCGAGTGCCTTGACCCACAGCCTGTTGCGTACCATTGATGCCCCACGTACTCTACCGCCCCTTATTTACCCCTCCAAGATTAGGGAAGCAACCGATAATGGATTCGACATTTACGGCTAAACATGGTGCTGCCGGCACCCCCACTTCCGTCACAAGTCTGACTTGCCCATCATGTAAACAGATCGGTAGTTTTCAGGGCATCGTACCCGATGTGCGCGACGTAGTAGTAAGATCCGAACACAAGGGGAAATCCAATCAAGTAATCAGCAATATCCAGATCGGTATACGAACTTGCCCGAACACACAGTGTCGGGCGATCGTATATATCGCCCAATTACTTGGCACCCAATTGCCAATTGATACTTATCCAAAGACACGGATTGAATTTGACATTACAAATGTACCAAAACAAGTGGTCGAGTCTTTTCAGGAAGCACTCATATGTACGTCAGAAGAATGCTTTGTAGCCGCAGCAATAATGATCCGAAGAACGTTGGAGGACCTATGCGCGGATAAGAAAGTATCCGGCAACAATCTAAAGAATCGACTTGAAATGTTGGCGAGTCAAATGATTCTACCGAAGGAATTGTTGGAAGCCGCGAATGATCTCAGGTTGCTAGGTAATGATGCTGCTCATATTCAAGCCAAAACATTTAATGAAATCGGCCCGGAAGAAGTTTTGATCGCAATTGACCTGACAAAAGAATTGATTAAAGCATTATATCAATATCAAACTCTGCTCGATAGGCTCAGATCGCGGCAAAAGACTACTTGATTAATTTTAGAAATCTATTCGTCACGTGTCCGTTTCTTTACTGATCGTGGAGTATGGTTATATGGGAACTATGAATGGAAGATATCCCGCAATCTCTCAGCACAATTAAGACCAGTTTTGAAATCCTTCGATCAGCAATTGGGATTGTCAAAGACATTCAAGAGCAATCCGACACTTCGGAGAACGAAAGTAGGGCGATTGATCATGCGCTGGCCGAAGCAGAAAGGATCTCAAAGGTAGCTGAGGCACAACTAGCAAAATCACTAGGCTACGCACTACGCAAGTGTGAATATCCGCCTAACCCAATGCTAAAGATTGGATATCGTAGAAAACGTGGTGGCCGGAGAGATTTTTTCAATGTGCACGAATGCCCCGTATGCAAGACAAATGATGCCGGCCCATACTTGTTTACACGAACCGTTGACCCCCTTGAGAAAATCGAACCCTAAGAAGGCGCAAACTTCCTCGGCAATGACTGTAATAGTTGTCTCAGCTAACACCAGATTGCTTACCAACGCACAATGCAAAAACGAATAAGTTTACATTGATCCTTTTGTCCCCGATTCCTGTAATCGCAAGATGATATTCGGGTCATAGATTCTGGAAAATCACCCATACCCTCGCATTCCGCGCGCAATCCACCGTACCGGCGCATTCCAGGCACTCCCCGGTACCGGCGCACCCAGGACACCGCCCGGAGCCCGCGCACGCATAGCAATCTCCGGCATCGTTGCAGCGGTCACAATCTGTCCGTTTTTCCAGCAGTCCGTTTGATTCCCTTGGCAACGCCCGAAACCGCTTCGGACGGTTTCAGGCTACGCGGGGACGGCGCGCGTTGTCGTGGGGAGAAAATGGCCGGAACGGGGAGATATTCACTTTACGGAGATATGAGCGGAGGAAACGGGCCTGTCTAGCCTTCCGTTGGCCACCGAGATCGACACAGCTATCCGTGATTCACAGGGAGCGTCTAGAGATACACCGCAAACGACAATCACTAGCTCTAGTCAGCAACCATGTCGCCAACGCCCGGGTAGTGTATTCTCTGCGCTCCCACTATTACGCCCGTAATTCGGCCCGCTGGCTCAATTCTAAAGAGTAGCCAATAGCCCGCATAACTTACCATGGGAGAAACTTGATGGCTCGAAGTTGGACATGTCCGTTTTGTACACGGCCCACCACACTAACGACCACGGACGTTGAGTTTGGAAAGAGTTTCTTGTTTGACAACACCAGACATGGAGGCGTCGGCATCGATTGGCACTCCTTTCGCTGTCCAAATACAGAATGTCATGAGGTGGCTCTTAAGGTTTCTTTTTCAAAATGGTCAAAACCCGCTCGTGGTCATGTACGACATCCAAAGACTGCTCTAAAAGTATGGACGCTTCGTCCGGAATCAAGCGCCAAACCACTGCCGGACTACATTCCGTCGCCAATTCAGGAAGATTATTATGAAGCCTGCTTAATTGTAGAAAAATCACCCAAGGCATCGGCAACACTATCCCGTCGCTGCTTACAAGGGATGATTCGTGATTTCTGGGACATTAAGAAAAATCGACTGATTGACGAAATAAACGAACTTGAGGAACGAATCGATAGTGATACGTGGGAATCAATTAAGGCGGTAAAAGATGTTGGGAATATCGGCGCGCATATGGAAAAGAATATTAATCATATAGTGGAGGTCGATCCTGAAGAGGCACAATTACTAATAGAAATGATCGAGCAGTTAATTGACGATTGGTATGTCCAACGATTTGAAAGAGAAGAACGAACAAAACGCGTAATGGACTTGGCGAGAACCAAAAAGGAACAAAAAACACAAACACGACCGGAAGTAAGAGACCACTCTAAATAGTTACGATATGAACATAGAACGAGACTTGACAAAATGCTACTTGGCGACACACAACGATAGTGGAAGACACTACGTTGGCATTACAAAGCGTAGATTGAAGACTCGCAAAAGTCAGCACGAGCGTAGCGCAAAAAACAAACAGGATAACACGCCTTTCCATAACGCTCTTAGGAAATATGGTAGCGACGCGTTCACGTGGAGTGTTGTCGCCGAAGGGGTGGAAAGTGTAATCAAATTATTGGAACACGTTTTAATTGAGCACCTTGGAACAAACGAATTGGGCGGGTTCAACGCCATAGGTGGATATGAGGTTCCGCCGCTAAAATCGGATTTTCCTCGAATGTTTGAGGAGCATCAACGCGATGTCGCAGTTTTGGACATGTTGAATGATCTAAGCTCGATTGTTCGGTATTGCGAGGGTAATTACATTGTCCCGGATCGATGGCGTGACATAAGAGAGCTCGGAGCACGGTTGGTTAAATGCATGGATGATTTGGAGGCAGAAGCAAATCGCAGTTGGGAAGAACAAGGCGGCGTCTAATCTGTCTACGGCGGCTCTGGATCGTCTACACCGGAGCTCGGTAGTGCCTGATGTCCGTAGCGGCGTACAAGAGTGCGCAGAAGCGCACAAGTGAGGCCAACTGGGCGAACGGATACTGGGATCTTCGTCGCCTCCAATTAAGGATCTCAGGAGCCGCCCTCAGCGCCCTCCGTTACGGCGCTCGCATTGCCGGAAACCCCGGATGGTATCGCGCCCCTTTGCATCACGCTTACTTTCCAATCGTCCCATGCGTTAGCCACTACATTTGCTCCCTGCCAATTGAACGCGACCCGCCACCGTGCCCTACTCGCCGGAAGTGTCAGGCTAAACGGCGCGACTCGTCAATTCTTCGCTTTCTGGGGAGCCGTCGCCTCGACTCGGAGAGCGCGGGGGACTCTCTCAACGCCGCCGTACAGAGCGCCACCGGGTAGCCGCCCGAGCCAAACTCCCGCCGCCGTCTGCCGATGGTCAACCTTTGCAACCACGTTCGCGCTCCGCTGGCGACTACCTGGAGGATCAATCCGTTGGCTCCGTCGCTGTATCTTCCGGGATTTGCCGACTCCACAAAGCGCACCGTAAACTGTCTCCCGCCTCTCATTTGCTCCGCTCCCGTTCAAAAAATGGCTTAAAACCTAAGCCTCATTTTAATGGTGGGTAAGCATTTACCCACCATTTCGCATTGGTTCAAGGGAGCGGCGAAAAAAGCGGAATTTAATTAGGATTAATTCGCCTAGGATTGTTAACCCTATGTTGTATATAGTATTTTTAATCCTAGCCGCTTATTCGCTGAGATCCGAAAAATGCCTATTTTCGGACGTTTTGCAGAGTGGGTTGGGGAGGCTAGGCCCGGAATCGAACCGAGGTCCGCGGCTTTGCAGGCCGCTGCATAACCACTCTGCCACCTAGCCTTGGGGCAAGGATAGCCTGTCACGGGTTCGGGTAAAAGCGCGGAACGGTTCGGTGGCCGCCATGGACGCGCGGTTACCGCAATCCGGCCCTTTTTCCAGATCAAGCGTACTAAGCGCTCGCTGAACCAGGACCGTTATAATCTGATCACCCTGCCAGCCCCGAAACAGGTCTGCCCAAAAAGTTTGCCATACCGACCGGTGCATTGGAGGGCGTGCAGCAGGACTCGTGTGTCAACCGCAGTGATCACCTTCCGCGAATTTTCTCGATGTAATCGTCCGTGCTGCCCTCGCGACTCAATATTGCGTAGACGCGTTCGACAGGATGTTGAACCGCCTTTCGTTTGCGGATAAGAAGACCATTCCGAGTCGGGGTGATCTCGACTTCCACGTTGGGGTTCATGCCAAACTGATCCCGGAGATTCTTGGGAATTGTGATCTCGCCTCGTTCGGAAATACGCATGTTCATCTCGATCGTGAAGGGCGCTGGCAACGGCTGCATCGAGTCGGTCGAATACAGAGGGAATCTTGCCGCGAACTCCTAGGACGTCCAGTACCCTGTAAGCTGATACCCGATCAGCATGAACCCAGCCACCATCAGCAGGACGTTGGCCGCGTAGGCGTGGCGCATGAAACTGTCTGTCGCGCGCCAGGCATTGAAGACAAGCAGCATCACGCTCAGGGCCACCAACTGACCAAGTTCGACGCCCACGTTGAAGGACAGCATGTTGGTGATGAGCCCGTCCGGGGAGATCGCCAGGTCCTGTAGTTTCGTGGACAGGCCGAAGCCGTGGAAGAAGCCGAAGATGAGCACGGCGGCCTTCATGTTGGGCTGAAAGCCGAAATGCCGGAATCCGTCCAGGTTCTCGAACGCCTTGTAGACCACGGAAAAGCCGATGACGGCGTCGATGAGAAAGGGGTTGGCGTGAACGCCGCCGAGCACGCCCAGCAATAACGTCGCGCTGTGCCCAACCGCGAACAGCGTCACGTAGGTAACCACGTCGCGTAACCGGTAAAGGAAAAAGATCACGCCGGCGAGAAAGGCCAGGTGATCGTATCCGGTCACCATGTGCTTGGCGCCGAGGTAGATGTAGGGGCCGATCTGAGGCCCGACGTTGTTCAGCAGGAAAGCCTGATCCTCGCCGGTAATGCCGTGCGCAAACGCGGCGGAAGTGGCTGTACCTCCCAGCAGCAATGCGAGCAGATATCGTCCAATTTTCATGGTGGAGGATTGTACTTGATCAAGTGTCATATTGACCGATACCTCTATTAACCGTAACAATCGAACAAATGAAAGACTCCAACCTGTGTTCAATCTGGCTTGCGGCCGCGCTCAGCGTGGCCGCAGTTCCATGCTCGGCCCAAACCATCTTGAGGGCTTCCCACCAGTGGCCGGGAGGCACCGGCGACGTCCGGGACGAGATGGTGCAGACCATCGCCCGGGTTGTAGAGGAGGCAGACGTCGACTTGATCGTTCGAGTCTACCCGGGTCAGTCCCTGTTCAAGGCCGGCGATCAGTGGTCCGCACTGGTACGCGGGCGGTTGGACATCACTGCTCTGCCCCTGGACTATGCCAGCGGCCGCCATCCCCAGTTCAGCGCGACGCTCATGCCGGGCCTGGTCAAGAACCACGAACATGCGGCACGCCTGAACGATTCCGAATTCATGGACGACATCAAGGCCGTCATTGAAGACGCCGGGGCCATGGTCCTGGCGGACTCATGGCTGGCCGGTGGCTTTGTTTCGAGCGAGCGCTGCATCCTCTGGCCGGACGACATCCAGGGTCAGGTGATTCGCGCGGCGGGACCCGCTTTCGAGCGAATGATGGTCCGGGCCGGCGCCTCCATCACGTCGATGCCCAGCTCGGAAATCTACACGGCCATGCAGACCGGCGTACTGGATGCCGCCAGCACCAGTTCCGCCAGTTTCGTGACCTTCAGGATCCAGGAGCACACGACCTGCCTGACCGCGCCCGGCGAATACGGGCTGTGGTTCATGTACGAGCCGATTCTGATCAGCACGCGCACCTGGCAAGGCCTTGAGGCCGAGCAACAGGCCGCTCTGCTCGCGGCAGGGCAAGCCGCCGAGGACTATTTCTTCGAGCAGGCGCAACTTCTGGACCAGGAACTCGAACGAGTCTTTGCCGAGGCGGGAGTAGAGATCGTCCACATGACTCGGGAGCAGGTCGAGGCGTGGCGGGCGATCGCCGAAGAGACGTCCTACGCCGTGTTCGCCGAAGAAGTCGAAGGCGGAGCCGAACTCATCGGCAAAGCGCTGGCCGTGGAGTGAGGCGCGCACGGCTGAATCGACGAGCGACCGGATCGTGTCAGCGGCACGCATAAAGCCCGTCGATCGACTTGTGGACTCGTTCGTCCGCGGGGTGAGTGCGCTTTCGAAGGCCTGCGGCGCAGTCGCCGCAGTTTCCCTGGCGGCGGGGTGCGTCGTCGTTTGTCACATGGTGCTGGTTCGCTACGTCTTCTCGCAGCCGACCATCTGGCAGACGGAATTCGTCACCTTTGCGGTCGTCGCCGCAACCTTGCTGGGCAGCCCCTACGTTCTCCTGACCCGCGGTCACGTCACTGTGGACCTCGTGCCGCACTACTTGTCAGCTCGGCCCCGCCGGTATCTGGCATTGGCCGCCTCGATCCTGGCGTGGGCGGCGTGCGCGGTGCTGGCATGGACCGGCGGGCAATATTTTCACGAGGCGTGGGAATTCGGCTGGAGAACCGAGTCGGTCTGGGGGCCGCCGCTGTGGATACCCTTGCTGGCCCTGCCCGTGGGACTGGGCATTCTCACGCTTCAGTACATGGCGGACATTCTTTGTCTCGTCACCGGGCGTCCCCGGCCGCGCGGCCAACCGGACAGCGAGGAACCAGTCGCATGAGTCCCCTGGCGATCGGCATCCTGATCGGCATCGTGTCGGTGGTGGTTCTGGCCAGCGGTATACCGGTGGCGTTCGGACTCGTGGTGGTCGCCGTAGTCTTCCTGGCAATGTTCGACGGCGTCGGCAGCCTCGTCATTGCGGGTGAACTGTTCTTTTCCGGACTGGCGGATTTCACACTCGTGTCGATCCCGATGTTCATCGCCATGGGGGCCGCAGTGGCCGCCTCCCCCGCCGGCGGTGATCTTTACGGCGCCCTGGATCGCTGGCTGTACCGCATTCCCGGAGGCCTGGCCATCTCCAACCTGGGCGCCTGCGCGCTGTTTGCCGCCCTCAGCGGCTCCTCCCCCGCCACCTGCGCCGCGATCGGCAAAATGGGTATCCCGGAGATGCGCAAACGCGGTTATCCGGATGGCCTGGCCGCGGGCTCCATCGCGGCGGGCGGCACGCTGGGCATCCTGATACCGCCAAGCGTCACCATGATCGTCTACGGCATCGCGACCGGAACGTCCATCGGCCGCCTGTTCATCGCCGGCATCCTGCCGGGCCTCATGCTCACGGGGTTGTTCAGCGCCTGGTCCATGCTGCACGCTTGGCGGGATGGGTTCGGCCGGGTCCGGGAGCGGCGCCGTCTTAACCTGATGGAAAACCTGCGGCATGGAGCCAGAGTCCTGCCGTTCCTCCTCATCGTGGCGGGCATTCTGTTCGTGCTTTACGGCGGTGTCGCGACCCCGTCGGAGGCCGCGGGCGTAGGGGCGATGCTCTGCATCATCATGGTCGCCGTCGTCTACAAGATATGGAACCCGGTAAAGCTGTGGCGAATCATCAGCAGCAGCACTCGCGAAAGCGTCATGATCATGATGATCATCGCGGCGGCGGCGCTGTTCAGCTACATGCTGTCGAGCCTGTTCGTGACCCAGTCCATCGCCCAGTGGATCGCCGCGATGGAGGTCAATCGCTGGCTGCTGCTCGCCATGATCAACGTCTTCCTGCTGGTTGCAGGGTTCTTCCTGCCGCCCGTGGCGGTGATCCTGATGACCGCGCCGATCCTGATGCCAATTGTCCTGCAGGCGGGCTTCGATCCCTACTGGTTTGCCGTGGTACTGACCATCAACATGGAGATCGGCCTGATCACGCCGCCGGTGGGGCTGAATCTCTATGTCATCGACGGCATCGCGCCGGATGTGGGGCTGCCGAAAATCCTGCGCGGCGCCCTGCCCTACGTGCTGCTGATGGTGCTGGGAATCGTGCTGCTGTGTATTTTCCCGGGCATCGCCACCTGGCTCCCCGAAAGGCTATTGGGCTGACATCAGTGCACCAATTGGGAGCAGCAGCCGCTACTGCTCGGCGGAAGACTTCGCGTACGTGCGCGCGACCTGTGCCAGCGCCCGCAATGCCGCGTTGACGGCATCTGAGTCTCTGAATACCTCCGCTACGTCCGGCTCGAGCAATACTACGTTTGTTCCCCGGCTGTACGCATCGTGATGCCTGCCTCTGACTCCAGATGAAAAGTCGTACTCGGGCCGCATGAAGTCCCGCTTAGCTTCCTTCTTCATATTGCCTCCGACTTGCAAAACTATCGATCAGTAAATTTCGTTCCTAACCGAGTTGAACAGCGTGCCGATCTCCGGGACGGAGACTTCAACCGTGTCCCCGGATCTGAGATATTTCGGCGGGTCGAATCGTGCGCCCGCCCCGGTGGGCGTGCCGGTAGCGATCACGTCGCCGGGTTGCAGGCGCATGAAGGTCGACAGATAGCTGATCAGGTAGTCGAATGGAAACAGCAGGTTGGCGGTGGTGTCATCCTGTCGGACTTCACCGTTCACCTTCGTCGTCAGGTGCAGGGCGTCCTTGCCGTCCAGTTCATCCCTGGTAACCATCCAGGGCCCGAGGCTGCCGGAGCGCTCGAAGTTTTTCCCCTGGGTGACATTGAAGCGGGCGTGCCGCAGCCAATCCCTGACGGAGCCCTCGTTCATCAAGGTGAGGCCCGCGATGTGATCCCACACGCGATCCCGCGGAATTCGGCGGCCCGGCTTGCCGATGATCAGCACGATCTCGCCTTCATAGTCCAGTTGCTCGGATTCGGGGGGCCTCAGGATCGGCTCCCGGTGACCCACCAGCGACTCGCGCGTGCGCAGGAAGACGCTGGGGTATTTCGCCAGGCTCTTTTTGTCCCGGTACTCCGCATTGCGGTCACCGTAGTTGACGCCGATACAGATGATCTTCTGGGGGTCCGGCACGGTCGGCAGATAGCGGACTTCTCCCAGAGGGAGGTCTGCATCGGACCGGGCCACGATCGCGTCAAGGTCAGCCGCGTCAACCTTCCCGGCGCTGCTCTCCAGCCAACCCCGCAGCGTGCGTCCGCGGTCGCCGAGCCGGGCGCCCAGATCCACCACGCCATCGCCCTTGATCGCGCCGAAGCTTGCTCCGGCCGCAGACTCAAAACTCAACAATCGCATCAGGCGGCGCTCGCGGGCAGTAATCCGGCGCGTTCCAGCACGCCGTCCAGGCGCCGCTCAATCTCTGCGGTGGCCGGCATCATGGGCGGGCGGTGTTCGTTGTTGGCCAGGAGACCCATGCGCCGCATCATGTACTTGATGGGGATCGGATTGGTGTCGTAGAAGACCGCCTGGTTGAGTTCGAAGAGCGCGTGGTGCAACTCGCGGCCCCGCGTCAGGTCGCCGTCCCAGACCGCCTGACAGATTTCCGCGAGCGGACGGGGCCTCAGGTTGCCGACGGCGTTCATGAGCCCGCAGGCGCCGATGGCCATTTCCGGAAAACTCAACTCCTCCAGTCCGACAAAGATCTTGAAGTCGGCGCCGAAGGCGTTGAGACACTCGGAGACGAACCCGAGGTCGTTCACAGCATGCTTCATGCCCACGAAGTGGTCGAATTCATCCCTGATGGCGCTGAGCGTGTCCAGGGTCACGCTGACGGCGGCGCGGCCGGGTATGTGGTAGATCATCCAGGGCGTGTCATGCCCCGTGGCCAGTTGCCGATAGTATTCCACCAGTCCCCGCTGCGGCGGTCGCACGTAGTAGGGCGTCACGATCAGCAGCGCGTCGACCCCGGCGTCAAGTGCATGTTCAGTGAGCTGCCGAGTCTCTGCCAGCGACTGCGACCCGGTCGCGGCCACCACGGGGAGGCGCCCGTTCACGGTCTCCATCGCTTGGCTCACCAAGCGATTTCTCTCCTCGACACTCAGGCACGAAGGCTCGGCGCTGGTGCCGTTGACCAGAATCCCATGGGAGCCGTTTTCGACCTGGAATTCCACCAGGCGCCGATACGCACCATAGTCAACCGAACCGTTGCTGAACGGCGTTATCACGGGCGGAATCGAGCCCTTCAATCTGTCATGCATAGAGTTATGAGTCACGGTATCAGTGCCGGGAATGGGTGGCCATTGGCCTAGTGGATGGAACGGGACCAGTATCGAATAATCTATATAATGCACGCGATTTCAAGCCGATCAAAGACCACCGCCCCAATGCCGCACCTGATCGTCGAATATTCCGCCAACGTGGAAGACCGGATCGACCTGGACGGGCTGCTTGACCGGCTGCATACAGCGGCCGCAGGTTACGATGTCTTCCCTCTTGGAGGATTACGAGTCCGCGCGCAGCGGCGCGAGCACTATCGTGTCGCCGACGGTCATCCGGACAACGGGTTCGTCCATGTCACCGCCATTATCGGTCACGGCCGCCCGCTGGAAGTACGCAAGGCGGTTGGCCAGGGGCTGTTCGAGGTGATCTGCGATCAACTGGATGCTCCTTTCAGGGACTCGCCCCTGGCGATTTCCTTCAACATTCAGGAGTTTCATCCGGAACTGAACTACAAGCGCAATAACCTGCATGAACACGTGCGTGCGCGGGCGGCGGACTCCATTCCATGAGCGATCGATTGACGGAAAATATTGCGAAGGCGGAAGCTTCCCTGGCGCGGTTCAAACGCAGCACGCTGGGCCACTGGATCGACGGGGAACCAAGTGACTCGTCATCCGGGGAGACCTTCGACAACCACACGCCCGTGGACAACGGCTTTCTCGGCGCGGTGGCTTCGGGCGACGCTGACGACGTGGACCGCGCGGCCCAGGCCGCAGCCGGGGCATTCGCGGACTGGCGGGCGATGGCAGGTGCAAAGCGCCGTGCGCTGCTCCATGACATCGCCGATGCCATCGAGGCAAAGGCCGAACAGATCGCGGTCGTGGAATCCATGGATACCGGCCAGCCGATCCGCTTCATGGCCGCCGCGGCCAAGCGCGGCGCGGAGAATTTCCGCTTTTTCGCAGACCGTGCGCCGGGCGCAAGGGACGGATTGGCCCTGCCGGCAGCACAACACATGAACTACACTGTGCGCCAGCCCATCGGCCCAGTAGGCGCCATCACGCCGTGGAATACGCCCTTCATGCTGTCGACGTGGAAGATCGCTCCGGCCCTGGCGGCAGGCTGCACCGTCGTTCACAAACCCGCCGAATGGAGCCCGTTCTCGGCCGCGCTGCTGGCCGAGACGTGTCACGAAGCCGGCTTGCCCGCGGGTGTGCTGAATACCGTTCAGGGCATCGGCGAGCGGGCAGGCGTCGCCCTCACCGAACACGAGGCCATCAAGGCCGTAGCTTTCATCGGCGAATCGCGCACCGGCAGCCTGATCATGGCCCAGGGGTCGAAAACCCTGAAGCGGCTGCATTTCGAACTTGGCGGCAAGAATCCAGTGGTGGTTTTCGACGACGCGGACCTGGACCGGGCGCTGGATGCCGCGGTGTTCATGATCTACAGCCTGAACGGCGAGCGTTGCACTTCGTCGAGCCGTCTGCTGGTCCAGGACACGATCTACGACGACTTCGTCGATCAGGTCGCGGAGCGCCTTCGAGCGATCAAGGTGGGCCATCCGCTGGACCCGACCACCGAGATCGGGCCGTTGATCCACCCGCGACATGTAGAGAAAGTCCGAAGCTACCTGGAACTCGCCGAGGCGGAGGGAGCCCGGGTCGCCACGGGAACAGCCCCCGGAGCATCCAATGGCAACTTCGTGCCACCGACCCTCTTTTCCTCGGCCCGCAACGACATGCGGATCGCCCAGGAAGAGATTTTCGGTCCGGTCCTCACGGCGATCCCCTTCAGCGACGAAGCCGAGGCGCTGAGTCTGGCCAATGACATCCGTTACGGCCTGGCCGGCTATGTCTGGACCGGCGACGCGGGACGCGCCCACCGGTTCGCCGAAGGACTCGATGCCGGCATGGTGTGGGTCAACTCCGAGAACAACCGCCACCTGCCCTCCCCGTTCGGCGGGATGAAGTACAGCGGCATCGGCCGAGACGGCGGTGACTACAGCTTCGACTTCTACATGGAAACCAAGAACATCTGTATCGCCCACGGCACCCATCGAGTGCCGTCCCTCGGACGGTAGGCGGATCGCAAGATGAGCCTCTACTACGTCCAGAAGTTGCTCTATCAACTGAATCGGGATCCCCATACGCAACAACGCTACCGGGAGGATTTCGAAGGACTGCTCTCGGACTACGACCTCGACGACGAGGAACGTGATGCGCTCCGGGACGGCGATATCGGGCTGCTCTACGTCATGGGCGTCAACGGGCAAATCCTGATGCACTACTCGGCCCTTATCGGGCAGGAATGGCATGAGTACATCCAGTCCATGAAGGACGGCGTGAAGCAGCATGGCCCGGTTCGGGGCGGCCTTTATACGCTGCTCGAGGAGCGGGACCAATGAGCCTGGTCTTTGCAGGCGTATGCAGTCACGCGCCGGGCATTACCGGCCGCGCAAAACTGGCGGACCCGAAGCTGCGGGACGAGCTTTACGCCAACTACGACAGGATGCGCGAACGCATCGAGGCCGCCAGGCCGGATGCGCTCATCGTCGTGGCCGCCGAGCACTTCGCCAATTTCTTCATGAACAACATGCCGGCCTATTGCATGGGCATGGCGGAGCAGTACGAAGGCCCCATCGAGGACGAGGACTGGCTTGCGATCAAGCGGCGCACGATCCCCGGCAATCCCGAATTGTCCAGGCGCCTGATCCGCTCGGTCATGGAGGATACGGACCTGGCATACGCCGAGGAATGGAAATTCGACCACGGCATCATGGTGCCGCTGAATTTCCTCACGCCCCGCTACGACCTGCCGGTGATCCCGGTGAATATCAATTGCCAGGGGCCGCCGCTGACCCCCCTGCACCGGGCCTGGCGGTTCGGCCGTGCCCTGCGCCGCGCCTGCGACGAACAACCCGAACGGATCGCGCTGATCGGTACGGGCGGCATCTCGCACTGGCCGGCCACGCCCGACTCCGGCGTCATCAACGAAGCCTGGGACCAGGAATTCCTCGACCGTTTCCTCGACAACCGCAAGAACGAACTACTCAGCTATACGGACGAGGAAACCTTCAGGGATGCCGGCCAGGGCGGCTTCGAGATCCGTACCTTCATCACCATTGCCGGCGCCGCCGAAGGCTCAACCGGAGTGCTCCTGTTCTACGCGCCGATCCCGATCTTTGCGGTGGGTTGCACCGTAGCTGTCATGAATCTCCAGCAGCAGGACACGCCGGCACGGACCCAACCGGCGTAAACGGGACCTGGCGTCCAGTCACGTCTGAAACGACGGATACAGACGCTCCGGTTCGGTTTCAGGCGGGAGTCGCTTATCGATATACCGAATCCTCGGTGTTCCGAAGTTCGCACTCGAAACGTTCGCCTTCTTCGAAACCCGGCAGTACCTCATCGCCGGGCTTGTAGACCCAGGTGTGATCCCAGATTGCCGGTTCCACCAGATTCTCCGGATCCGTGATGATGATTTCGAACTTGAGCTCGGTCTCATCCTCGCTCATCGTGTAGCGTTCGAGCATCGAGACGTTCTCGCTCATCGGCCTGCCGTCCTGATCGAGGTACGGCCAGTCAAACTGAGTCGTTTCGACGACGAGTGTATTCCCCTCAAGGCGCCCGACCGAGTACCCGAGATGACTAGGCGCCTGAGTTTGCCCGCGCGCCTCTTCACTCATGTGAAACACGCGCTGCTGATCCCATTCCTCGATCCGCTGGACGATCCGGTCACCCTCGTCGACAAGCTCTATGGGATAGGGGTTCAGGATGGCGTTGGGCATACCCGGCGGAATGCACTGGAGACTCGGGTCGTCGGTTCTCGCGTCATAAGCGTCCAGCGCTGCCTGAGCGGCAGGTGTCAGCACGAACGGGTTGCGGAGTTGGTATCGGGTTTCAAAACTCCATACCTTGAATAGTCCCGTGCCGGCAGCATCGTCCGCGCTACCCGGCTCTCTTCCGTCTTCCAGCGGCGAAGCCGGTCCCAGGCGCACCTCCTCGCCGCCAGGTAACAGCAGATGAGAAGGAGCACCACCGAATATCATGCGTTCGCCTCGCCGCGAAGCTCTCCCGATGTACCTGACGCGATCACCAACTTCCACTGTGTCCCTGTAGAACCCCCTTCGTACCAGTGCGCTGGTCGGACTGCCTTCGGTGACCCATTCTTCGACCGCACCGTCGTCATTCACCACTTCGATCGTGAAACCGGTATGGGGATTTCTCCAGAAGACTTCGGTGACGATCCCCTCGATCTCAGTTGTCCTGTTCTCATCGTAGAACGCTATAACGGAATGGTGTCCCAATGCCGGCGAAGCGAGAATCAGCAATGTGAGAGAAATAGTGGTTGTTCTCATAATTGTCTCAATCAGGTTCCGAACCCGGATAAATATACCTGTATCGAAAGGAAACTATTCCATGTTATTCAGTATCGACAGCGCCGTACCCGCGAAAATCGACGCCTTGTCCGAGTCGCTGGCTTCCATTTCCTGGATGGAACTCACCGCGCGATCGATCGAACCGAGATAGTGCGGGTAGTCGCTGCCCATGACCATATGGTCCGCACCCACCATGCCCCGCAGCATCTTCAGCGTATGCTGGCTGAAGGTGACGGTGTCGTAGTAGAGCCGTTTGAGATAGACGCTGGGCAATTCGTCGATGTGCTCCCGGCATTCCGGGAAGTCTCGGTAGCCGTTATCCAGCCGTTCCATCAGCCACGGAATCGTTCCGCCCGCGTGGCCGATAACCCAGCGAATATCGGGTAACTCGCGGAGCATGCCCGAATAGCACAACTTTGCCACCGCCAGAGTCGTGTCGCCGGGGAACCCGACAATCGGACCCAGGCAGTATTCGGCGAACGGCTTCGGGTCGGCCGGCAGGATCGGGTGAACGAAGATACAGACCTCGCGGCGGTTCGCCTCCTCGAAGAACGGTCGAAATCGCGGGTCCGTCAAGGGGGCGCCCGACAGGTTGCTCTGCAGGATGACGCCGTTGAGCTTCAGCTCGTCCAGGGCGCGCTCCAATTCCCGCAGGGCGGCGTCTGGGTTATCCATCGGTATGGAGGCAAACCCCTTGAATCGTGCGGGATAGGCCGCGATCAGTTCCGCGTACGCGTCGTTCAGGCTGGCTGCCACGGCAGGCTGATGCTCGGCGTCGGTGAAATAGACATTGGGAGTCGACACCGATACCACCTGGACATCGACACCCACGCGGTCCATTGCCTCGATCCGCAACTTCGGGTCGGTCATCGGCGGGGTGATGCTGAAGAAACGCGTCCCCCGGTATTTCATGAGGGTGTTGCCCGCGATACCGATAGCGAACGAAAACTCGGCGCCCAACTCGCGGATGGTGTCGAAGTAATGTTGCGGATAGTAGTGAGTGTGCAAATCGAATTTCATGGTGCGAACCATCCTTGCCGGGGCTGTGGCGCGCCATCCTGCCCATGACCGCCCATGCCGTCAAATCATGCATCCATGGCCAGATAGACATGCCTGCAGCCGTTTCCTTGCGTCTGGCAATGCATGGCCAGGCTGTAGTAAGGTTTCCGCCGTCTGGCCGCCCGCTCTGGACGATATCTATGCGCAAGGCACTTCGAGTCGCCACGGTTCTCTCCTGCGTTCTCTTGCAGTTCCTGGCAGCCTCATCGCCAGCGGCGGCACAGAATTCCGGGCCTGACGCTACAGAGTTCGAAGGCGCGATCAAGGCGGCGGAAAACATGCCGCGTATCAAGAGCCTCTTGATCAGTCGGAACGGCGAGTTGATTGTCGAGCGCTATTTCAACGGCACCTCGCCCCGCGACATCGCCAATGTCAAGTCGGTATCCAAGAGTGTGATCTCCGCGTTGGTGGGAATTGCGATCGAGCAGGGGCATATCAAAAGCGTGAATGAGCCCATTGGCGAGTATTTCACCGACGAACTGTCGGCGGACGGAGACAAGTCCAAGGCCGGCATCACCATCGAAGACCTGCTGACCATGCAATCCGGGCTGGAAACCACCAGCAACCGCAACTACGGTGCCTGGGTGATGAGTTCCGACTGGGTCGACTTCGCGCTTCGCCAGCCGCTGGAACTGCCACCGGGCCTGGTCATGGAATACAGCACCGGCAATACGCACCTGCTGTCGGCCCTACTGACCCGGGCAACCGGCATGAGTACGCTTGAATTCGCCCGCGAGGCGTTGTCAGAACCGCTGGGATTCAGACTCGCTTCATGGCCAAGGGATCCCCAGGGAATTTTCTTTGGCGGCAATGACATGGAGATGACTCCTCGACAAATGCTTGAATTCGGGGAGCTGTATCTGAACGACGGTCGGGCGAACGGCAGGCAGATCGTGCCGGCGGATTGGGTTGCCGCGTCGCTTCGTCCTCTCGCCAAGTCGACGCGCGAAAACAACCGTTCCTATGGCTACGGCTGGTGGATCCGCGACATGGCGGGTCACCGCACACCCTACGCCTGGGGCTACGGCGGCCAGTTCATCGTGCTGGTACCCGAATTCGGGCTCGTCGTGGTAACCACCTCTTCGAGCTATCCGGGTCCGGACCGACGGGCGCATACGCGGCAAATGTACGACCTGGTCGAGTACGCGGTAGTGGCTCCGGCATCCGAAAAATTGGCTCGCGCAGGTTCCGCCGGAACGGATCTTCTGCCCGGGGGCGAGTAGCGGCGCTGATGACACGGGCAAAAAAGAGGCTGCTCGGCCTGTCGATTCCAATAGCGATAGCCATTTTCATCGCGCCCGGCCCGGCGAGCGCAGAGCTTGAAGAGTCCGGCTGCGTGCTCGAGACTCCGGGCGTATCGAAACGCTATGCGCAATGCGCGACACTGACCGTTCCGCTTGATCCGGAAGTGCCGGACGGCCCATCGTTGGATTTGTTCGTCGCCCGGATTCCGGCTCAGGTAGCAGACCCGCAGCCCGATCCCCTGCTCCTGATCACCGGCGGTCCAGGGCAGAGCACCGTGGATTTCTACATGTCGATGCGTGGCGCATTCGGACCGGCGCGGCGCGATCGCGACATTATCCTTGTCGATCAACGCGGAACGGGACGCTCAGCAGAGGGATTCGAGTGCGAGTTGCCCGACGATATTGACTTCCAGATAGCCGACGAGAACGTTCTTGGCCGCCTTGTAGGCGACTGCCTGGCAAGCCTCGAGCGTGACCCGAGATTCTTCACCACATCCGTGGCCGTGCGCGACCTCGATGCCGTCAGGCGCGAACTCGGCGTCGATCAGTGGAACATATACGGCGTGTCCTACGGCAGTCGCGTCGCCCAGCACTACCTGCGGCGTTATCCCGAGCATGTCCGAGCCGTCGTACTCGACGGTGTAGTCCCGCCGACCCTGGTGCTGGGGCCGGAGATAGCGCTGGCCGCCCAGGCCACGCTGGACGGGATATTCGAGCGTTGCGCTCGGGACGATGCCTGCGCAACGCGCTTTGGCGACCTGGGATCGGTGTTTGACGCGCTGATGTCCCGAATTCAGGAGTCCCCCGTTTCAGTTGCAACGCGGGATACGGCGACGGGGGAGATCGAAGAGACGCTTGTCACCGAAGAGTACCTGATGGGCGTCACGCGACTCTTCAGCTATTCGGACACGTCGGCAGCGCTCCTTCCCCTGATCATCGACGAGGCCGCAAGCGGGCGTTTCGAATTGCTTCTGGCCCAGGCCGAGCGGATCTCGGACGGCCTCGAACGGGCGCTGAGCTTTCCCATGCATAACTCCGTCATTTGCAGCGAGGATTACCCTTTCGAAACGATTGAGGCTTCCGATGGGTATACCTCGACCTACCTGGGTACGTCCCTTGTCGACGCCTTGAACACCATTTGCGCGCAATGGCCGCAAGGCCCGGTCGATTCGGACTTCAAGGAACCGCTGGCAAGCGCGCATCCGGTGTTGGTGCTGTCGGGTTCAAACGATCCGGCGACACCCGCCCGCTACGGAGAGGACGTGATCGCCGAAGGCCTTGATGGTGCCCTCCACCTGGTTGTTTCCGGGCAGGGTCACGGTATGGCGCCAATCGGCTGCGTACCGAACCTGATACAGGCATTCATCGAAGCGGCAGCGACCGAAGGGCTCGACGCTGCCTGCCTCGATCGGGTCATACCGGCGCCCTTCTTCTTAAGCGCGGCCGGCCCCGGACCCTGAGTGCGCGTGCCGTCGATGATTTCGCAACTGCCGTGATCGAAGTTTCTTCGCTCAGCAAGCACTTCGGGGACATCCCGGCGCTGTCCGAAGTCAGTTTTCGCGCCCGTGACGGTCAGATAACGGGATTGCTGGGGCCGAACGGTGCGGGAAAATCGACTTGCCTGAGAGTTCTCTCCACCGTATTGCGACCGAGCCTCGGCACCGCGCGACTTGGCGGGATCGATGTCCAGGAGAATCCATTGGCGGTCCGCCGGATCATCGGCACCCTGCCCCATGGCGCGGGCCTCTACCCCCATCTCACGGCAGTGGAAAACATTCGCTACTTCGGCCAGCTCTGCGAGGTGGATCCCGCGACGCTGTCAAGGCGGATCGACCGTCTCGTGCAACGACTCGATCTCGGCGACGTCGCCAATCGCAAGGCCAAGGGTTTTTCACAGGGCGAACGAACGAAGGTGGCGCTTGCCCGGGCGCTTGTCCATGAACCTCCCCACCTGTTGCTCGATGAACCGACCAATGGACTCGATGTGATGGCCGTTCGCCAATTGCGCAGGTGGTTGCGGGAACTGGCACGGGAAGGTCACTGTATCCTGATTTCCAGTCACGTCATGCAGGAGATCTCGGCGCTTGCCGACGATCTTGTGATCATCGCCCACGGCCGGATCGCGGCAAAGGGCACTCCAACCGAGTTGGCCGATCGCTTCGGAAACCAGGACCTCGAAGAGATTTTCGTCTCGGCGATAGGCGGCGAGCCATCATGATGTCGGCAATTCTCACAGTCTGTCGAAAGGAAATTCTCGATAACTCGCGGGACAGGCGCACCGTTTTGACGTCCATTCTCCTGGGTCCGCTGCTGGGGCCGCTCCTTTTTGTCGTCGTCATCAGCTTCACCATCTCCCGGGCCACGTCATCGGCAGAAGAGCCGATCGATGTGCCGATCATCGGCGCCGAACATGCCGAGAATCTCGTCGCGTTCCTTGCCAGTCGAGACATAGTCGCTTCCGAAGATCATGGTATCGCGAGCATTGAAGAAGCGGTGAATGCGGTTCGCAGCGGCGATCAGGAAATCGTCGTCCTGATCGATGATTCGTTCGGCGACGACCTGGCAGGCGAGGCCGGCGCTCATGTCAGCCTGGTTTATGACGAGTCGGATAACACGTCCGGCCCGCGAGTCGGGCGGGTGCGCGGGTCGATCAATGCCTACTCACAGCAGATCGGTGCCTTGCGCCTGCTGGCGCGGGGGCTCGACCCGTCCGTCGTTCGCCCGCTGATCGTCGATAATTTTGATGTATCCACCGCGGAAGAACGCTCCTCTCTTCTGCTCGGCATGCTGACCTACTTTCTGCTGTTCGCCACCCTGATGGGCGGGCTTTATCTGGCAACCGACACCACGGCCGGTGAGCGAGAGCGCAAGTCGCTCGAACCGCTGCTGGCAACGCCGGTTCCGCGCTCGAGCCTGCTGTTGGGGAAAATGGGGGCAACCGTCGCGTTCATGCTCCTGTCGCTCGCCCTGACACTGGCATGCTTTGCCGCCTCGATACGCTTCATGCCGTTGGCGGAATTGGGCATGAGCACGTCCTTCGGCCCTGGAACGGCGATGATCGCCTTCCTGGTGCTCATGCCATTCGCACCGCTTGGCGCGGCGTTGATGACAGTTGTGGCGTCCTTTACGAAAAGCTACAAGGAAGCGCAGAATTACCTGGGATTCGTGATCCTCATCCCGACCATGCCGTTGATCCTGGCGTCGATACTGAACGTCCGGCCCACCCTGCCACTCATGGCAGTCCCGAGCCTCAGCCAGCACCTGCTCATCACCAACCTGATCCGGGCGGAACCCATCGAGGCAGCCATGTTGGCCGTATCAGTGGTGACGACGTTGCTGTTGGGGGCGGTGCTGGCGTACTTGGCCATCCGCCTGTACGAACGGGAACGAATACTTGGCTAAGGTGTCTGCACCGTAGCGTCGTCTGCGTCGGCGACTGCTTCCACGTCCAGCACCAGTCCGTCCACTGCGGTTACCTGTACCGGCGTACCCGAAGGCAACACCACTCCTGCTACCGGGTTCGCGCTCCACCGCTCGCCCTCGATTCGGACACGAAGCAGTTCGCCGGTGCTGTTCTCTACCGTTCCGCGCTTGCCCAGCATCGGGGCACCCGCCGCAGGGGAGTCGCCGAGGTATTTCTTCAGAACGCCGCCGGAATCATCCGCGATCAGCTCGCGCCCCACAAACCCGACAATGGCGATGATTACAAGGGTCAGCAGCAGGCCGCTAAAGAGTTCCACAACCTCTTATTGCCCCCACGCCCGTCGCGAAACCTCCGGATCGCAGTCGATTCCGATCAACTCGAGCTCCGGCATGTAGACCCATTCCCCGGTTCCGTTGAAGGGTTCGGCCAGGTACTCCGGATCCTCGACCCGAAAATCGATCAGCAGGCGCGTGCGGTCCTCGCTCAGATGGAATCGCTCGGTGACGCGGCGCTGGGTTCCGGCGGGCGATCCATCGATCATGGACGAGCGATGCGCCTCAAGCAGCGCCGTCTCGACGATCAGATCGTCGCCCTCCCAGCGGCCAACCGAGTGACCCTGATTGGTCAGTTCGCCATTTTCCGGATGTCCGCGCCCGTCGGTATGGATGGTTCGCACCGTGTTGTAGAGCTCTCCGGTGATGGTGACGCGGTCCTCGAGAATCTCGATCTCGTTGAGATAGGGAACGGCCAGAAATCCCGGCGACGGGTACGCGATGCAGTGCCCCGCCGGGCTCTCGGTCGCGATATCGTAGGCTGCCTGCAATTCGGCGCCCCGCGCGTTCAGCTTCCGGACGGTATCGCGCAATCCCCAGATGTGGGCGTTCGTGGACAGCGGCGTTGCCCACACGCCGGCGATGCTCTCGGCCCTGGAGCCGCCGGCCAGGTCGTCGGTGCTGCCGGCGAACGTGGACCGGGCCGACCAGATCGACCCGTCTTCCTTGGTCAGCGAGCGCAAGCGGGCATGGGTGCGGCTGGTGTCATGGACGGGATTGATGCGCGCCACCACGGGATCGCCCGGCTGCAGCGTATCGGAAGTCCAACCGCTGCGCGACAGGATGGGCGTTGCATCGGTTTCGATTTCCCACTCCACCTGTTCGCCGGACTCGTTGGTGGCTTCGACGTAGATATAGACGTGGGGGTTGCCCCAGCGGAACCGGCTGATGGTCCCCTCAACGGCCAGCAGCACGTCCGTATTGAAAACCGAGCCGCTGTGGTGCGCACCAACAGGCCCGGTCACCGACAGCATGGCGATGAACAAGACTGGAGTGATACGACTTGCGGTCATGGAAAAATGGAGCGGGTGAACGGGTTTGAACCGTCGACCTGCACGTTGGCAACGTGCCGCTCTACCAACTGAGCTACACCCGCGCAAAGACTGGCTCCTATTGTAAAACAGTCAGCCCGATTATTGCACCAAGTCTCACGCTGCGCCTGCATATAGTCTTGTCGTATGTCTGCGTACAGTCTCATGGTGCATCTGCGTAGAGCCTCATCGTGCGTCTGCGTACAAGACTCATGGTGCGTCCGCCCCGTCTGGCGTGTCTTCATGGTTTCCGAGCAGCCCGGCCCGAACCGTTTCCACTTCGACCAGGGGCTCCTGCCGATAGCGGCCGACTTCCTCGGCGGTATAGGGTTCGAATTCCGCGGGCATGTCTTCGGCGCTGAAGCGGTAGAGCATCCAGTTCACGAGTTCGGCCAATTCGTCGTCGGGAATAATGGAAAGGGACACGCCCGGCACGCGCACCAGAAATTCCCGTCCTCCTTCGACCGCGAGGAATTTGCCGGCTCCCACCAGCGGAGGGATTTTCCCGGGGGTTGCCTCGCCGTCGGCGAGGTGACAGCCCTGGCAATGCAGAATGTAGTTGAACTGGGCCGACGCGGCCGCTGCGGCGTCGATTGCCGCCATTCCCAACGCCAGCGTCAACATTGCGAGCACGGTCCGCATGACGTTCGCTCAGCCGTCGGCGCGCCCCAGCACCATCGCAACGGTGCTGTTATAGGCCGTTGTGCTGTGAGCCAGGCACCAGTTGATGTTGTTCGACCTGGCCGTGACGTAGGCGGGCATGTCGTCTTCGTTGTTGTTGCAGAAGCACTGCCCGCAGGGACTCTTGCCGCAACAGTCGTTGTACGAAATCAGGTAGTCGTGCCCATCGGCCGGATTCCGGCAAGTCCCGATCCAGGTTACCGCCGACATTTCCGTTCCCGGCGGACAGGACGACGTCGAACCTCCGCAGCATGGCGACATGAAGCCGTCGATGGAGCAGTACCGCCAATAGTCGCAGCTATTGGGATCTCCGGCGTCCCCTTCGATGTCGGGATCCGTGAATCCGGCGTCTGCGGCCTGCGCGGCCGCCCGCGACAACGGCAGCAGCGGAATGGATGCGCTGCCCAGCAAGAGCGTCCCCAGCCGAGTCAGGAAGCTCCGCCGTGACGTCAGTCTGGCCAGGTATCTCGCGCCGGTTTCGAACCTGCGATCAATCCAATTCGTCGAGTCCATGGTCAGGCGACCTCCTCTTCTGCCGCCTGCTCGGCGGCCATGTAGTCCTGCAAGGTTGCCACACCCCGCTCATTGGCTTCAAACAGGCTCTCCAGGTGCTCGCGGGAGTTCACCAGCCCCGTGGAACGAATGATGCCTGCCGAATCGATCAGCACGGCATGGGGCAGGCGCCCGACCCGGTACCCCAATCCCAGGTCCGACGAGACCAGGTAGGGAAACTGCTGCAATCGATATTCTGCGACGAATGACTCGTGCTCCTTGCGTACGCCGTCACTGGCCAGCAGCACGTTCAGCCACCCGCGCTCCTCGCGCGCGATTGCCTTGAGCACCGGCAACAGCGTCTTGCAGACCGGACACGTCGGGGAAAGGAAAAACAGCAGTGTACTGCGCTTGTCCGAGTGTTCCCCTCCCACCTGGTGCGCCTGATCGGACAGATCGCTGACGGTGAATACGGGTGCGGCCTCGCCCGCTTTCGGGCCATTGCCGACCACGAGTGCGCCGGCCGGAGCAACCCGTTCGTACAGCACGCCGATCTGGCGGACGAGCGCGAGAATGACGCCTCCCATGACGAGCACGAGGATCCACAACAAAACATTGGATGCGACCAGAGCGTTCGACACCTTCAACTCCTCAATCGCGCCAGGTCGGGGCCGTTGGCAACCAGGCGATTGACTGCCGCGTAGAGCAACGCCGATACGCACACGACCGCGACAACAGCAAAGGCGTCGAGCCAGACCAGCGCCCTCTCGTTCGCGGGCAGCGTGGCTGCAAGCGCCGCGAGGGCAAGCAGGATATTGCGCGCGACCAGCCAGGCGCTCAGCGGCTGTTGCGCGGCGAAACCCGCGCATCCGCAGTCGATGAATCGCCGCCCTCTGAGCAGGTTCAAGGCGATAGCGCCTGCATAGAGAACCAGCACGAGGGCGCTGCCGATCAGGGCAAGGTCCCGGCCAACCGGCACGACGAGGCCAATACCCAGGCCCAGTTCAATTCCGATCACGGCAGCGGCGCCAATGGCCGTCGCGCCAGTCGGGATCAACCGGTAGTCGGCCAGGATCGCCGAGAAAACGGCAAACGAGCGCAGCTTGTGTGCACCGGCCGAGAGCCAGAGCACGGCCAGCGACGAGGCGATGACCAGCGGTATTACGGGATCCATCACGGGCCTCCGCTACTGCATGCGCAGCGCCAGCCATCCGCCGTTCGGTGCGTTCTGCAGTCGTTCGTGGAGATACTCCCCGGTGAATGCATCCCGGACGGATATTCCCGTACCGGCGGCTGACACCAGCAAGGGTTCATCGCCCTGGGTGACAAGAATGTTGGAGGCGCCGTCGCCGCTGGTTGAGCCAAGCGTCGCGCCGGCACCGCCAGCGTCCGCACCGGCCGGCCGGGCTTCCAACCGCTGCAGGCGTTGCCGCGACGCCAGGTCGAAGGACCAGATCTCTGTGCCGTCCCAGTCGGCCGGATCGTCAAGGGGTTCGTCGTTTTGCCGCGCGAGGACATACAGGCGGCCACTTTGCTGGTGAACAGCGAGTGGCTGGCGCCCGGCGATGCGCCAGTTCTGCTCCCGGTCCCCGGCCGACAGCAGGGACCAACTCTCGCCGACCTGAGGCATCGCACCGGAAACATCGACGGAATGGAGCATGCCGTCGAAGGAAACGAATAGCCATTCATTCCCGTAGCGCACGCCCGCCTCCCTTAAGGGATCAACGTCCGGGTCAAAAACCCGTGCGGTGCGCTCCTTGGAAGCTTCGCCGCCGTTTTCGTCCAGCGTGACCATGAGCAGGTCGCCGTTAGCGCAGATCATCAGGAACCGGAGTTCGCCGGCCGAGAAAACCAGGCTGCAGCCAGGTGTTGAGATTTCACCGACAAACTCCCGGTCATTGATGTCGACCACGCTGATGGATGTGGCCGGCGTAAGATTGAATACACCGAGATAACGTCCGTTGTCCGTGAGCGCCAGCGTACCCTGGACCACCAACAACAGCGCCCGCTTGGGGGGAATCACTATCTCGCCTGAGACACCCAGCGTGTGGGTGTCAAAAATGGTGACCGTGTCGGTTCGTTCCCCGCGGTTGCCGCGAGTGTAGAACGTCTCCACCAGAAACAACGACGAACCGTCGGGAGAAAACTCGATGGCGGCCGAGCGTCTGGTCTGGGCCGCCCCGATCAATCCGAGGTAATGATCTTCCGTGACGTCGACAAGGCCGTAGTCGACGAACACCCAGTCCCGTTCGGGCTCGGGTATCACCTCCGAGCGACCGAACGAGTCAAATTGCTGAGCGGCGCAGATACTCCCGGCAGTGGCGAATCCAAGCCCTGCCAGCCATTTCCAGAAGTTCATTGGTGTGGCGTCCCTGTGTAAATGAAATATTGCGACGGGGGCGAGCGCTCCATCCTGCTGATACCCAATTTTCGCTTGAATGGAGCACTACAGCCTGCGATGGGCGCGGTCCATGTATTCCTGCATTCGCCCTTCCTCGTGAAGTTGCCGAAAAAACGAATCGGGATCGCATTCGTACGGCAGGATAACCGCATCCGGAGTACGATCCCACTGCCTGCGGCGAATCGGCGGTCGCTGGTAATTCTCCGGGTCGTGCAACGTCATGACCGCCGCCAGCCGGTTGCCGTCCTCGCTCAGCGTGTACCGCTCGACGAATCGGGCGTTTTCCGAGATCGGCTCGCCGAGAAAGTCCCTGACGTTGGGCGCCAGGTGCGTGGTCTCGATCACCAGTGCATCGCCTTCCCATCGCCCGTTAGACCACCCCATCGGCGACGGCGGAAAGTAGTCCGGCGCCTCTCGGCCATCCAGATAGACTCGTCGGACTTCGCTCGCGACTTCGTAGATGATGGTGATGCGGTCATCGTCCACCAGCCATTCCGACGGGTACGATGCCCAGGCGATGACGGCGACGAGGCCGGCGGACACGCAGCGCACGTTGGGCTGATCCAGATGCAGGATGTAGTCCTCGTGCCAGGCCCTGGCCTCCGGAGTCAGCGTCATGCTGTACTTTCTGATGTCGGCGCCACGCGCCGGCACCCATGTCCCGGCAACGTCAAAGGGCTTTCCTTCGCTCACCGTATCGTCTGCGCTCGCGCGCCGCGCGGTCCAGGGAGAACCGTTCTCGCCGGACTCCGGCTGATCGACCACGGAGACGGTGCCTGTGACCACGTCCTCCCGGAGACGGCCCGTCAACCGGCGTTCGAACAGGAATCCGGCGATGTCGCGGCTGTCGACCACCACCTCAAGTTGATCCTCATCGATCACCACGTGCACCGGGCCGCCTTCCACGTAGCCCACCCAGTTCTCGCCGGTGCGCTCCAGTTGCAGCAGCGCGTACACGTCGCCGGAGGGCACCTCCAGTTCCAGCATCCAGTCCCCGGCCCATTCAGACTGGGCCGAGACCGGTCCCGCAAGAGCGCATCCCAGCAGCAGCGCGCGACGTTTCATCAATTGACTCCGGCCACGTTGGTCGGCGTCCCCCCGCTGGCGTCGGGAGGAAGGGTCTTGCCGTCCGGCATGTTCACAACGCCGATATTGAGCAGCTTGCGTCCGTCGCGTCCGCGATTGCCCGTCATGGTCACCTGGTCTCCCACCTGGATACTGTCCCGTGTCCAGCCGCTGCGAATCAGGTTCGGCGTACTTCCCGCGCGCGTGTCCCAGAGTTCGACTTCGCCGTTCTCGTTGGTCACTTCCACGTAGTAGCGCACGTGAGGGCTCTTGAACCAGACCTCCCTGACCACGCCTTCGATGGTGATCACCTCCTGGATGAAATCGGCCGCAAAGGAGTGATGAGCGGAACTGGAGGTCGGCCCCGCCAAGGCCGCCAACGCGCAAATCAGGAGGGTTCTTGGCATCATGACTGTCATCCTGCGTCCGGGGCACCGTAACGCGTCGAGTATACGCCGCTGATGCGTTCCGGACGACGCCGTCGCGGCAGGCAATTCGGGTTATTCGTCGCCGGTGATGGTCGGCCAGGACGCCTTCAGGTACTCCACCATCGACCAAAGGGTCAGCGCGGCCGCCAGCGCCAGCAAAATCTGGCCGATGGGGTAAACCGGGATGCCGAAGGACGGCGTCTGATACAGCATGAAGCCGATTCCGAACATTTGCAGCGTGGTCTTCCACTTGGCGAAATAGGTCACCTTGACCGCCGCGCTCGATCCGAGCTGCGACATCCATTCCCGCAACGCCGAAACCGCGATCTCGCGGCCGATGATGATGGCCGCGAACAGTGCCAGATAGAGTTTCGGGTCGTTCTGCAGCAGCAGGATCAGCGATGTGGAAACGAGCAGCTTGTCCGCAATGGGGTCCAGAAATTCACCGAACCTCGAGATTTGATCCAGCTTGCGGGCAAGGAAACCGTCAAACCAGTCCGTAACCGCCGCCAGGCCGAACAGCAGACCGGCAGCCTGCCCCGCCCAGTCCGTCGGCAGGAAATAGATCAGCACCACCAGGGGGATGGCGACGATTCGAAACGACGTCAGCAGGTTCGGTATGGTCAGGGGCATGGCCGAGTGCAGATCACCTACCGGACTCGCCTTCGTGCCACCCGCGCGAGTTGTATCGACGAGATCTCCGGTTCACTCGGAGTGTACATGCTCGTATATCAGCTTGGCCAGACGGCGGGAAATGCCCTTGACCCGGGCAAGATCCTCGACGCCGGCGCGGGTCACCGCCTGCAGCCCCCCGAACTGGCGCAGCAGTTCCCGCCGCCGCTTGGGACCCACGCCGGGTATCCCCTCCAGCGGCGATGCCGTGCGCTGCTTGCGCCGCCGCGCCCGGTGGCCGGCAATCGCGAACCGGTGCGCCTCGTCCCGCAATTGCTGAATCAGGTACAGCGCCGGTGAGGTGCGCGCCAGCTTTAGCGGTGTTCGGCGATCCTCGACGTACAGCCGTTCCCGGCCGGGCTGCCGACCCGGACCCTTGGCCACGGCCACGAGCCGCATCCCGCCCGATCGAAGTTCGTCGACCGCCGCTGCGGCAGCGCTGAGCTGGCCCCGGCCACCGTCGATGAACAGGACATCCGGCACGTTGGCTTCAACGCTGGTCAACCTTGCACACCATCTCTGCAAGGCCTGCGTCATTGCCGCATAGTCGTCGCCTCCGGTAATGCCGGCGATATTGAACCGTCGGTACTCGGATTTCAGCGGCCCCTCCGCGCCAAAGACAACGCACGAAGCGACGGCCGACTCGCCGCTGGTGTGGCTCACGTCGAAACAGGCCAGTCGCTGGGGGACTTCGCTCAAACCGAGGCAACTGACCAGTGCCTTGAACTGTCGCGCGATTTCCACCCCGGATTTCTTTCTTGCCGCCGCCGAGTGTGCGGCGTTGGTCAGCACCATCTCCACCCATGCCGCGCGGTCGCCACGGACCCGATGCTTGATCCGTACCCTGCGCCCCGCCCGCCCGGCGAACAATTCCGCCAGTGCATCGGCGTCGCTCACCGAATGACTTGTCACGATTTCGTGGGGCGGTTCCCGTCGGCTGTAGTACTGGAGCAGAAATGCCCGCATGATTTCCTGAGGGGGTGTGTCGGCAACCGCTCTGGGAAAGTGGCTGCGCGACCCCAACAGCCGGCCGCCGCGGAACGACATCACAGCCACGCAGTTTACGCCTCCGTCGCTGACCAACCCGACAGCATCGAGGTCGCCGCGAGACCGGGTGACGAGTTGCTGCGCCTCCACCGACTTGAGTTTGGCGATCTGGTCGCGGTAATGGGCCGCGCGCTCGAATTCCAGTTGCTCCGACGCGCCTTCCATCCGCTTCACGAGAACTTCGTTGATCGTCTCGCTGCGTCCTTGCAGGAACATCATGGCGTGCTCGATATCGCGCTGGTAATCCTCGGCGCTCACCAATCCCACGCACGGAGCGGTGCATCGCTGGATCTGGTGTTGCAGGCAGGGGCGCTGACGGTGGGAAAAATAACTGTCTTCGCATTGACGAACCTGGAACAGTTTTTGTAACTGGCCCAGCGTGACCCGCACCGAACCGGCGCTGGGATACGGTCCGAACAGGCGCCCCGCCGCCCTGCGCGAGCCGCGATAAAACGATACCTGCGGAAATTCCTGGTCGGTGCGCACGCGGATGTAAGGGTAACTCTTGTCATCCCTCAGCAGGACGTTGAATCGAGGCTTGTAACGCTTGATGAGGTTGTATTCCAGCATCAGCGCGTCGGCCTCGGTAGCCGTCACGGTGACGCGGATGTCGGCAACCCTGGCCACCATGGCCATGGTCTTTGCATCAAGGGGTCTGCCGCCGAAGTAGCTTGCAACTCGCCGGCGCAGGTGCCTGGCCTTGCCTACGTAGATGACCCGGTCCTTGGCGTCGAGCATCTGGTAGGTGCCCGGGCGGTGGGTGAGGCTGTTGACAAAGACTTTGGGATCGAACGCCGCCATCCCGTCTTCCGCCGCGGTCAGTGATGATTCTTCAATAGTCCGCCGATTCGCAGCGCAACTTCCATGGCCTGCTCGTAATTCAGCCGTGGATCGACCTGGGTCTTGTACGCCCTGGCGAGGTCGGCTTCCCCGAGCCCTCGTGCGCCACCCACGCATTCGGTCACGTTCTCGCCGGTGAGCTCAAGGTGCACTCCACCCAGAATGGTTCCCGCGTCGCAGTGGATGCGAAAGGCGGCCTTCAACTCCTCGACGATGTTGTCGAAACGACGCGTCTTGTAGCCCTCCCGGGTGGACTCCGTATTGCCGTGCATGGGATCGCAGATCCACAGTACGTGTGTACCAGTGGCCTGTACGGCCTCGATCACCCGAGGCAGGTGTTCAGCGACACCGGCCGCGCCAAACCGCGTGATCAGCGACAGCCGGCCCGGCTCGTTTTCCGGATTCAGGTACTCGATCAGTTTCTGAAGCTGTTCATTGCCGGCGGAAGCGCCAATCTTGATGGCGATCGGGTTTCGGATGCCCCGGAAGTATTCCACGTGGGCGCTGTCGGCGTCCGCGGTGCGCATCCCGATCCAGGGGAAGTGGGTCGTGAGGTTGTACCAACTCTGTCGATGGGCCAGAAACCGCGTCTGCGCCTGCTCGTAGGGCAGATGCAACCCTTCGTGGCAGGTGTAGAACTCGACCCGCTGGGTCTCGATCGACTGCCCACCCACCAATTCGTAGAACTCCAGGGAGTCGGATACCGATTTCACGAGCCTGTGGTATTCAGCCGCCATGGCTGATTCGCCGACAAAGTCCAGATCCCAGTTCTCCGGATGATGCAGGTCGGCAAAACCGCCGTCGATGAGTGAGCGGACAAAATTCAATGTGAGCGCAGCTCGCTCGTAGCCTCGCAACATGAGCGTCGGATCCGGTTCCCGGTCCTCGGCGACGAACGCGTTGCGGTTGACCAGGTCCCCGCGGAAGCTCGGCAGCGACTGGCCGTCACGTACTTCCTCGTTGGCGCTGCGCGGTTTGGCGTACTGCCCCGCCATCCGGCCTACCCGGATCACCGGTTGCTTCAGGCCCGCCGTAAGCACCAGCGACATCTGCAGCAGGATCTTCAGCTTCTGGACGATGATTTCAGACTGGCACTCCTCAAAGCTTTCCGCACAGTCCCCGCCCTGCAACAGAAAGGCCTTACCCTGCTGGGCCTGCGCCAGCTTGGCCTTGAGTTCCTCGATCTCCCAACTGGTGACCAGCGGCGGCAGCTTCGAGAGTTCGGCCACCGCCGCCTGCAACCGGGCCGGGTCCCTGTACAACGGCTGCTGGCTGGCCTGGCGGTCCTGCCAACTCGAGGGACTCCAGTCCGTAATTGGTTTTGTAGCGGCCATAGGGGCGCGACTATACACCGCCAAGGCACATGCAGAAAACTACAGGCGCGTTAAACCTGCGAGAAAATCGTCGCGTCGAGATCGACATTTCGGCCCGGACAATGCTGGTATCATGTCCTCATGACCGGCTTCAGCCCGTTTACCGCACGACCACTCCCCTTGCTCCGGCGCGGATTGGCGCTGCTGTGCCTGCTGGCGGGGTTCGGGGTCTGGCTGCACGCGCAGGAGGCTGAACCGGAGGCCGAGCCTGCCGCGACAGAGCCGGTCGCGGCGGAAGATCCCGCTGCAGCGGCAGATGGCGACGAGGGAACGTCAGATGCGTCCGGGAACGAAGGGGTGGACGACGCCGATTCGGACCAGGATGAGGGCGAATCGTCCGACGCCGAGTCTTCTGCCGGCGGAACCGTGACGCTGCTTCAGATCCCGGGTGCGATCGGACCGGCCACCGCCGACTTCATTACGCGCGGTATCGAGATGGCCGAGGAATCCAACGCAACCCTCATTGTGTTGGAGATGGATACTCCCGGCGGGCTGGATACATCCATGCGCGAGATCATCCAGGGCATTCTTGCGTCGTCCGTGCCGGTCGCTACTTACGTCTACCCTCAGGGGGCGCGCGCCGCAAGCGCGGGAACCTACATCCTCTACGCAAGCCACATCGCTGCAATGGCGCCGGCGACCAACCTCGGTGCTGCAACCCCGGTGGCCATCGGCGGGCCTGCGCCGGCCTCGCCAACCGATACGGCGGACGAAGAGGAGGAAGAGGACGACGCCGACGACGACACGGATGCGTCCGATGAGGATAGCGGCGACGACGATACCGATGACTCCGCTGCAGACGATGCGGACGCTGAAGACTCCGACGCGGACGAATCCGATACGGATGACGCCGACGCCGATGACACCGGCGCGCAGCCCACGGACCTGATCCCGGCGCCGGCTACTGCCACCGAACGCAAGGCCATCAACGACGCGGTGGCCTATATCCGCAGCCTGGCCGAATTGCGGGGTCGCAACGCCGATTGGGGCGAAGCCGCGGTGCGTGCGGCGGAAAGCCTGAGTTCGCAGGACGCGCTTGAAATGAACGTGATCGACCTGATCGCGAACGACCTGTCGGACCTGCTCCTGCAACTGGACGGCTGGGAAGTGGAAATCGACGGGCAGACCATCGAACTCGACACCACCGGCCTCATCTACGAACGCATTGAACCTGACTGGCGCACGCGCCTGCTGGAGGTCATCAGCAACCCCACGGTCGCGTACATGCTCATGCTGCTCGGCATTTACGGGCTCATTTTCGAGGGATACAATCCCGGCGCCATCGTACCGGGCGTCGTCGGCGCGATTTCGCTGCTGCTGGCGCTGTTCGCCTTCCAGGTTCTGCCGATCAACTACGCGGGGCTGGCGCTTATCGTTCTCGGGGTCATCCTCATGGTTTCGGAATTCCTTGTGCCGAGTTTCGGTGCACTCGGCATGGGCGGGATTGCCGCCTTCATATTCGGCTCCGTGATCCTGATCGATTCGGACATTCCCGGCCTGAGTATCTCCCTGCCGCTGATCATGACCATCGCCGCAAGCGGCGCGCTCGTGCTGATGGGCATCGTGTGGTTCGCGGTGAGATCGCGGGATCGGCCGGTGGTCAGCGGTCAGGAGGAAATGGTCGGCGCACACGCCGAAGCCCTACACGATTTCGACAACCGCGGCCAGGTCTGGGCGCACGGCGAACGCTGGACCGCCAGGGCTTCCTCACCGGTCACTGCCGGGCAGTCGCTTGAAGTCGTCCGTGTCGAAGGACTCACGCTGCACGTAAAACCCAGGAATTCAACCTAACCCAGTAAGGACGAACCATGTTTTTCCAACTCTCCACTTACCTAATTGCCGCTGCGGCGCTGTTCGTGTTCAGCGCGATCAAGATCCTGCGCGAGTACGAGCGCGGCGTCATCTTTCTGCTTGGCCGTTTCTGGAAGGTCAAAGGGCCCGGCCTGATCATCGTGATCCCCGGCATTCAGAAGATGATTCGCGTCGACCTGCGGACCATCGTGATGGACGTCCCTACCCAGGATGTCATTTCCAGGGATAACGTGTCCGTGAAGGTCAGTGCGGTGATCTATTTCCGCGTGCTGGACCCTGAAAGAGCCATCATTCAAGTGGAAAACCGGGTCGAAGCCACCAGCCAACTGGCACAGACGACGCTGCGGTCGGTACTCGGCCGGCATGAACTCGACGACATGCTAGCCGAGCGCGACAAGCTCAACGCCGACGTACAGGAAATACTCGACCAGAACACCGAGGCATGGGGCATCAAGGTAACCAACGTCGAAATCAAGCATGTGGATCTGGACGAGAGCATGATTCGGGCGATCGCAGCGCAAGCCGAAGCGGAACGGGCGCGGCGCGCCAAGATCATTCACGCGGAAGGCGAATTCCAAGCTTCGCAAAAGCTTGCCGAAGCGGCCAAGGTGCTCGCCGGCGAATCCCAGGCATTGCAACTGCGCTACCTGCAGACACTCACCGAGATTTCCAGCGAGCGGAACACCAATACCATCGTGTTCCCGCTGCCGATGGACCTGGTGAAACCGATCTGGGACCGGATGAACGCGCCCGACTGAGCGGCGGTATTCAGGCGGAACGTTTCGCCGGCTGTCGTTCTTGCATGTAGGCGGCCAATTCTCCCTGCCTGGTGTGCAGCGTGTGCAACCAGCGCTGACCGCCGGAGGTAAATCCGGCCCAGTAGCCGATCTCGACGATCTCGGGTTCCGAGAACTCCTCGTGCAACTGGCGCCAAAGCTCATCGTCGGCCCGTTGGGGATCCCACAGGATGGCCTCGGTGTAGCGTAGCGCGGCTTTCTCGCGACGGTTGAATCGGTCGGACTCCTCGAACGCGAGCAACTCGCTTAGCCGGTTGTTCTTGTCTTGCTTCGCCCCACGGGCGGCACCCTGGTTGCTTCAGTAGTCGCAGTTCAGGCTGTAGGCAATATAGGTGCGGACCAGTTCCTTCAGATCGTGCTCTACGAAACCGACTTCGGCCTGCTTGTCGAACAACAGCTTGCGCGTCACCGTGAACGCACGCATCACGTCCGGCTGATGTGCGCGGATGGACTGGTTTTCCGGTCCCGGACGGCCTCGCTCGATGGATTCTTCAAGCCACTCTCTCGCCTCCGGATCGGCGATTTCGTCGGGCGCCAGGTAACTGATGCGTGCCATAGGCCTTCACTTTGCTCGGGTCGGCCCCCAGTGTATGTCGCCCGCCTTGAAAATCAACCGGTTTGCTCCGTTTGTTTCGCTTTTTGCCAAAGATGTTCCAAGGCATTTATGTCGTATTCGGTCCAATCGCCCGGCTGCGACCCGACCAGTGCCTCCAGCCGGCGGAAGCGCGTTTCGAACTTGCTGTTGGCTTTCCGCAGGCATCTTTCCGGATCCAGTTTGAGGTGCCGGCACAGGTTGATCAGGGTGAACAGCGTATCGCCCATTTCATCCGCCATTCCCTCGCGGTCGCCCTCGGCCATCGCCTCATCCAACTCCGCCAATTCCTCGTCAAGCTTTTTCCTTGCCGCTGCGGTGTCGGGCCAGTCGAAGCCCACCCGGGCGGCACGGCCGGAAAGTTTCGAGCCACGAACCAGCGCTGGCAGTGCTGTCGGAACGCCGTCCAGCGTCCCGGCGCCGGAAGCACTACGCTCCTCGGCCTTCAATTCTTCCCAAGCGCGGGTCTGCGCTTCAGCCGAATCAACGGAGTCCTCGCCGAAAACATTGGGGTGGCGGCGAATCATCTTGTCGCAGATTGTCGCCACGATATCGCCGAAGTCGAAGGCTCCAGCCTCCTCCGCCATACGGGCATGGTAGACCACCTGCAGGAGCAGATCCCCCAATTCGTCCCGAAGATCGTCCAGATCCTCCCTTGTAATCGCGTCGACGACTTCATATGCCTCTTCCAGCGTGTACGGAGCGATGCTGGCAAACGTTTGCTCAAGGTCCCAGACGCAACCGGCATCGGGGTCCCGAAGCTGCGCCATGACCTCCAGTAAGTTAGAGATGTGGCCCTTATCTTGTTCTGTCATAAGGTGATATTAGCGAGAGAAACTGTACCAGGATCGATGCGGTCGCCCCCCAGATCCGGTGTCCGTCGTAGTCGATCTCATAAACCCGGATTCGCGTCCCGAGACGTTCGCGCCAGGTCATGCGAACATTGTTCTCGTCCAGCAGGTACTGGAGCGGCACTTCGAACACTTCTGCGACCTCGCGGCCGTCCCGCACCGGGCGGTATTCCCGGGCCACGAACGCCACCACGGGCGTGACGAGAAATCCGGTGACGGTCAGAAAATCCTCCAGGCGCCCGGCGACGGAAACCAGGCCGGACTCCAAACCCACCTCTTCCTCCGCTTCGCGGATTGCCGCCGCCACGGGTCCGTCGTCGCCTGCTTCAATGCGCCCGCCGGGAAAGCTCACCTGGCCCGGATGATCCTTGAGATCGGCTGAGCGCTCGGTGAACAGCATGGTGAGGCCGTCGTGCCGGTCGATAAGCGCCAGAAGGACAGCCGCCGGGCTACGCCGCCGTTGGAGCAAAGCCATCAGCGGCGGCGACATGGGGCCGTCCAGGTCCCGACGCAATCGAGCCAGCGGATCGCCGGAACGGGGTGCGTCTGCCAGGCGCGACTGGATATGGGCACGCATCGCTGCGAGTGGTTCTGTGCTCGTGGCTGAAGACAGCGAACTAACCCTTGATTCCTCCGCGGGTCAATTCGGATGGATTCAGCAAGGATTCCAGCCGCTCCCGGCTCAAGTCGGTTTCCTCAGCCGCAACGTCGACGATGGGCCGGCATTCCCGGTAGGCGCGCTTGGCGATGGCGGCGGCCTTGTCGTAGCCGATCACCGGGTTGAGCGCAGTGACCAGAATGGGATTTCGCTGCAGGGCTTGCTGGATGTGCGCCTCGTTCACGGCAAATCCCGCGATCGCCGCATCCGCCAGGATCGTCGCCGAATTGGCAAGCAATTCAATGCTTTGCAGAAGATTGTGCGCAATGACAGGCAACATCACGTTGAGTTGGAAGTTACCCGACTGTCCCGCGACCGTAATGGTTGTGTCGTTGCCGATTACCTGCGCGGCCGCCATGGCCGCGGCTTCGGGAATGACCGGGTTCACCTTGCCCGGCATGATGCTGCTGCCGGGCTGCATTGCGGGCAGTCCGATTTCTCCCAGACCCGCCAATGGACCGCTGTTCATCCATCGCAGGTCATTGGCTATCTTGAGCAGGCTGACAGCCGTGGTCTTCAACTGGCCCGATAATTCCACCGCGGTGTCCTGGCTACTCAGCGCCTCGAAATAGCTGTCGGCGGGTCTGAAGGCGATATCGGTGCGTTTCGAGAGGTGGGCTGCAACCCGCACCCCAAACTCCGGATGGGCATTGATCCCCGTACCGACGGCCGTACCGCCCTGGGCAAGCCCGCTGAGCCGCGAAAGGACACCGGCGACCCGTTGATAGTCGGTGTTGATCTGCGCGGCCCAACCCGAAAGTTCCTGGTCCAGTCGCAGCGGCATCGCATCCATCAGGTGAGTGCGGCCTGTCTTGACGATCCCCGACACTTCTTCCGCCTTGCTCTCGATGGCGTTTGCCAGGTGCTTCAGTGCCGGCAGCAGCGATTCGGTGAGACCAAGAGCCGTGCTCACATGGATCGCCGAGGGGATCACATCGTTGCTGCTCTGCCCCATGTTGACGTGGTCGTTGGCGTGGACGGCCTGCGCGGCGTTGCGGTTGGCGAGGTTGGCGATCACCTCGTTGGCGTTCATGTTGGAACTGGTACCGGAGCCCGTCTGAAACACATCCACGGGAAAATGCTCGTCATGGAGGCCTTCGGCGACCGCAAGCGCTGCGGACCCGACCGCGTGCGTCATGTCCGCCGACATCAGTCCCAGATCGTGATTTGCCGAGGCAGCCGCCCACTTGATCAGTCCCAGAGCACGTATGAATTGCCGCGGCATGCGCAGTCCGCTGACCGGGAAATTGTTCACGGCACGCTGGGTCTGGGCGCCCCAGAGCGCGTCCGACGGCACTTCGAGCGCACCCATGCTGTCGTGTTCGATTCGATAGTCGCTTGTCATCGCATCTCCCTCTACACCCACGCCTCGGGTCGGCGATCCCGGATGAACGGTGTATGATGCGCACTCTGCTGCTGCTTGTATAGGGACACTTGCACGCCGGTGGATCCCGCCGACCTTTTCGCACTGTCACCGCTGGATGGGCGCTATGCGCCCAAGACCGCGCCGCTACGCCCGTACCTCTCCGAGTCCGCGCTCATACGCTACCGGACGCTGGTGGAAATCCAGTGGCTGCGGCACCTCGCGGCGGAACCCGCCATCGATGGCCTCGCGCCCCTCGGAGACGATGTAGACGCGTCTCTGGCCCAGGTACTGGAAAACTTCGATCGCGTCGACGCTCAGCGGGTGAAGTCGATCGAGGCCGAAATCAACCACGACGTAAAAGCCGTGGAGTACTACCTGCGGGAAAAGCTGGCGGCGATATCCGGAGGTGCGGCGAGCCTGAGCGCCTACCTGCATTTCGCCTGCACTTCCGAAGATATCAACAACCTCGCCTATGCCCTCATGCTGCGCGACGCCCGCGAAGCGGTGCTGCTGCCCCGGTTCGGCGCGCTGATCGACAGCCTGCGAAGCATGGCTCACCTGTTCGCCGATGCGCCCATGCTGGCCCGTACGCACGGCCAGCCGGCGTCGCCCACCACCATGGGCAAGGAGATGGCCAATTTTACGCATCGCCTGTCATCGCAGGCGGCGGAGTTCTCCGAGGCTCCGGTCCACGGCAAGTTCAATGGCGCCGTCGGCAACTTCAATGCCCACCTGGCCGCCTACCCCGACGCGCCATGGCCCCGCATCAACGCCCGATTCGTCGAATCCCTGGGGCTAACGAACAACGCGTACACGACGCAGATCGAGCCCCACGACTGGATCGCCGGGTATTGCCACGCGTTACTGCGAATCAATACCGTGATGCTCGATCTTTGCCGCGACATCTGGGGATATGTCAGTCTGGGCTATTTCCGGCAACGTGCGACGGAAGGAGAGGTCGGGTCCTCGACCATGCCGCACAAGGTAAATCCCATCGACTTCGAGAACGCCGAGGGCAATCTCGGCGTCGCAAACGCCCTGCTCGGCTACCTGGCGGAACGGCTGCCCCAGTCCCGCTGGCAAAGGGACCTGAGCGACTCCACAACGCTGCGAAACCTCGCCGTTCCCCTGGGGCACAGCCTGCTCGCCACCGAATCCTGCCTGCGCGGTCTCGACAAGCTCGAAGTCAACCGGGAGCGATTGCAGGAAGACCTGTCGGCCAATCCCGAAGTGCTCGCCGAAGCCGTGCAGACCGTCATGCGCCGCTACGGCATTGCCGATGCCTACGAGCAACTCAAGGCGCTCACCCGTGGACAGTCCATCGAGCGCGAGACCCTGGACGAATTTATCGCGGGGATGGACATCCCCGAAGAAGCACGGGCCCGGCTTGCCGCGCTCTCGCCAAGCGACTACGTTGGCCTGGCGGCGCAACTGGCCAGCGAAATCTGAGGTTCGATCTCCGGTAACAACTCGCGCGATACGTACACCAGTTTCGGGGAAGCCACTGGCGGGTCGGCGAGTATGTGGGCGCAACGTCGAGGCTGGCCAAGCGTATTCCTTGCGCCGCAACCGCCGTGCCAGTGCCTGCGCCGAATTGCCTCACATGCCCAGGCGAAACACCCGGCCATCATCAATCAGCAGATGCCGGTTATCTGCAATGTTTGGCACGCCGACGCGAAACGTGTATTCCTCGGCACCGTCACCGAACACGATGTGATAAACGCGACCATTGCCGCCGTCATCCCGCTCGGCGCGCAGCCGAAATACGCTTGCCTCGTTCGTTTCGAAAAATTCGGCGGCAGGACTTGCCGAGTCCGTTGCTTCATCCTGCCAGACCCCCGTAACCGTGACCGGCATGAGCTGGCCTTCCGGCTGAGACGCCGACGCAATTCGGATCTCATGGATGTCGCCATTTGCTTCCCAGAACTGCGGCATGGCTTCGGAGACCGTCCATGCGCCGCAATCGCGCACCTGCGGACTGGCCTGCAAACAAAAAGGCAGATTTGCCGGCGTGTAATTCAGGTCCTCGTTGTACGTGCAGCGGTTATCGACGGTACATGACCAGTGATCCTGGGCTTCCGAGGGGACCAGCGTGTAGAACGTGCGCGGACGGCCGTCGGGATATGCCGGCGCAAATATCGAGTCGGGCTGGTCTTCTTCAAGGGCCGCAGGAATTGGAACGCCGCGCTCGGCGTATCGACCCGAATCAGGCAGGCTGAAAATCGAGAGCGGCCCCATTGATATGATCGCGCCGTTGCCGCCGGATCGCGGATCCCCCCACTCATCTCCGGTACGTCCATGTGTATAGAAAAACGTTTCACCGCCTCTGATCGTTTCACTCGTATATGGAAAGTACACGCTCGTGTCGTACCCGTTTGCCTCATTTCCCCCGGGGTGAGTGACGTGGCCGAAAATCGACCATTTGAGCGAAGTCGTGTCCCAGTAGTAGCCGATTCGCCAGTCGCGTATACCGGCGTAATCAAGCTGCTCAATGAAAACGAGTTGCTCGGCCAATGTCATGCCAAACGTATCGGCCAGGCGTGGATACCAGATCTTGTCGAATCCCGCTTGGTAGACGACTCGTTCACCGTCAATATCCACAAGAAAAAGCTGACCGGGCTCGGTATCCGGTCCGAATCGCTGAGCCAGCGCGCTTGACGATAACAACAGTGCCGAGAAGAGTACCTTGTTCATTGGATCACCTCCGTTCCGATCGATAGACTCTGCCGCCGTCAATCAACCGATGCCTATTATCAACTATGTTCGGTACACCCACCCTGAACGTGTATTGCGCATCACCGTCACCAAACACGATGTGATAGACGCGTCCATCTCCAACCTCGTCCCGCTCGGCGCGCAGTTGCAAGACAGTTGCCTCGTCCGTTTCTGAAACTGTGACGTCCGGGTCGGACGAATCAACTGGTTCATCCTGCCAGACCGCTGTAATCGTTACCGGCATGAGCTGACCTTCCGGCTGAGACGCCGACGAGATTCGGACCTCACGGAAGTCGCCATTTGCTTCCCAGAACTGAGGCATTGCTTCGGACACGGTCCAGGCACCGCACTCGCGCACCTGCGGACTGGCCTGCAGACAAAAAGGCAGATTGTCAGGCGTGTAATTCAGGTCCTCGTTGTATGTGCACTCATGATTGGTCGTACATACCCAGTGATCCTGGGCTTCCGACGGGACAAGCGTGTAGAACGTGCGCGGACTCCCGTCGGGATATGTTGGCGCAAATATCGAATCGGGCTGGTCTTCTGCAAGGGCCGTAGGATGCGGAACGCCACGCGCTGAATATCGACTCGAAGAAGGCAGGCCGAATGGCACGATCGTCCCCGTCGATATGACCGCGCCGTTGCCGCCGGATCGCGGGTCACCCCACTCGTCGCCGGTACGTCCGTGCGTGTAGAATACGGTTACGCCGTTGGTGGTCGTCGCACTTGTAGGCGTAAAGTAGACGCTGGTGTCGTACCCCTCGACCGTGTTTCCGCCCGGGTGGGTGACGTGGCCGAACATGGACCACTTTAGCGGCGTCGTGTCCCAGAAGTAGCCGATTCGCCAGTCGCGTATGCCGGCGTACTCGAGCTGCTCGATGAACTCGAGTTGCTGGGGCAACGTCATGCGAAACGTGTCAGCCAGGCGCGGATACCAGATCTTGTCGAATCCCCCCTGATAGACGACCCGTTCGCCGTCAATATCCACGAGGAAGAGCCGACCGGGCTCGGTATCCGGTCCAAGCTGCTGAGCCAGCGTATGTGACGATAACAACAGTGCCGCAACAAGAACCTTGTTCATCAGGTTACCCCCTGGTTCAGCGATTGCTCGGGACCGGGATGATTGAGGCATTTGCCCCCTGGCACTGACAGGCTCAATTGTTACGGAAACTCAATCAGTCAATTCTTGCCGAGAAACTTACAGCAATTTCGCGAGGTCTGTTCATTGTGGCCGGACCACCATCCAGACACCATACGCAGTAACCCTCGTCAGACAGGTTTTTCCCAAGCAGGGTAATGGAATAGTTCTCGTTGGGAGATACCAAACGGATGCTGGCATTGTAAAGTGTATGGCTTGGAGAAAGTTCTGTCGGAACGTACGAAAGATCCGTGAAGGTTTCACCGGAATTGGCAATATCGCCATGGAGTCTAATGTCCCACGCGCCGATAGCATCATTCATGTAGAGGTCGGCATAAAACGATCCCTTCGTTTTGCTGTGTAACTGATTCGACGGATGGTTGGCATCAGGCCGAGCGGTACCATCGCACCGCGTCGTAGACGGGGTTCGTTGATGATGTCAGGCGCTGCGCCGGCACCCTCTGCGGTTTTTC
>LXNI01000320.1_pt1 | contig 59852 bp, 49 predicted proteins | sample 809091 | NCBI WGS metagenome assembly LXNI01 (sample SAMN04870527, study PRJNA318959) | sponge metagenome | biome: 01000161; feature: marine sponge reef; material: water | host: Sarcotragus foetidus | place: Greece: Milos, Mediterranean Sea | collected 2013-05-29 | depth 5-7 m
CCGCCCCGCGCCGCACACGCATCAAGCGCCTGCCGCCAGCGTCAGTGACGACCCGGCAGGTCCCGACGGCCCTGCCGAAGGCGGAAATCCGCTCGCAAATAAATCAGCTCGCCGATCGGGGTTTCGCGCCCGCAACATTGTGAAGCGGGGGCGTTTGCTGTAGTCTCGGGAGCGTAAGGATCGAGTCGCAAAGCGCGGCCTAATTCCTTGTCCCCCAACAATCTTTTCGGACATTGGTGACACAACCACCGCCCTCCGCGCCACCTCGCGAGCCGCCCGGCGGCGACGTGCCCGCAACGCCCCCCGTCGCCATCGAGGAGGAGATGAAACGCTCCTACCTCGATTACGCGATGAGCGTGATCGTGAGCCGTGCGCTGCCCGACGTACGCGACGGGCTCAAGCCCGTGCATCGCCGCATCCTCTACTCGATGCACGAGAGCGGCTACGACTGGAACAAGCCCTACCGCAAGTCCGCCCGCGTGGTCGGCGACGTCATGGGCAAGTATCACCCCCACGGCGACGCGGCGATCTACGACGCCATGGTGCGCATGGCGCAGGATTTTTCCATGCGGCTCCCGCTGCTCGACGGGCAGGGCAACTACGGCTCGATGGACGGCGACCCGCCGGCGGCCATGCGCTACACCGAGGTCCGCCTGGGCGAGTCGGCGCACGCGCTGCTCGCCGATATCGACAAGGAGACGGTCGACTTCCAGGCCAACTACGACGAATCGGCGCACGAGCCCGTGGTGCTGCCGGCGGCCTTCCCGAACCTGCTGGTCAACGGGGCGGGCGGCATCGCGGTGGGCATGGCGACCAACATCCCGCCCCACAACGTGGGCGAAGTGGTCGATGCGGCCTGCGCCTGTCTCGACGATCCCGAGATCACGATCGACGCGCTGATGCAGCACGTGCCGGGGCCGGATTTTCCCACCGGCGCCCTGGTGGTCGGCGCCGCCGGCATCCGTCAGGCCTATCACACGGGGCGGGGCTCCGTGGTCATGCGCGGCAAGACGACGATCGAGCAGGCCGGCAAGGACCGCGAGGCGATCATCGTCACCGAAGTCCCCTACCAGGTGAACAAGGCGCGGATGATCGAGCGCATCGCGGGCCTGGTGAACGAGCGCCGTATCGAGGGGATCGCCGACCTCCGCGACGAATCGGACCGCGACGGCGTGCGCGTGGTCATCGAGCTGAAGCGCAGCGCGATGGCGGAGGTGGTGCTCAACCAGCTCTACCGCTACTCGCCGCTGCAGACGAGCTTCGGCGTCAACATGCTGGCGCTGCGCGGCGGCCGCCCGGAGCTGCTGACGCTCAAGGACATCATCGCGGCCTTCATCGGCTTCCGCGAGGAGGTCGTCACCCGGCGCACGAAGTATCAGCTCGCCCAGGCGCGGACGCGGGCGCATGCGCTCGCGGGCCTCGCCATCGCCGTCGCTAACATCGACGAGATCATCGCGCTGATCCGCAAGGCCAAGGACCCCGCAGAGGCGCGCGCGGGTCTCACCGGCCGGGATTGGCCGGTGATGGACGCGGGCCCGCTGATCGTGCTCATCGCCGATCCGCGCCAGAAGGTGACCGAGGCCGGCACCTGCCGGCTCACCGACGAGCAGGCGCGGGCGATCCTCGAGCTCCGCCTGCAGCGGCTCACCGCGATGGAGCGGGACAAGATCGCGGACGAGCTCGCCGGGATCGTGGAGCAGATCAAGGAATACATCGACATCCTGCAGAACCGGGACAGGCTGCGGTCCGTGCTGCGGGCGGAGCTTGTCGCGACGCGCGAGAAGTTCGCGGACGAGCGGCGCACCGTGCTGGGCGAAGCCGAGTTCGAGCACGACGTCGAAGACCTGATCCAGCGCGAGGAGATGGTGGTGACGCTCAGCCACCGCGGCTACGTCAAGCGGGTGCCGCTCTCGACCTACCGGGCGCAGAAGCGGGGCGGCAAGGGCCGCGCCGGCATGAGCACCCGCGACGAGGACTTCGTCTCGCAGGTGTTCGTGGTCAACACCCACACGCCCGTGCTGTTCTTCTCCACCGCCGGCCAGGTCTACAAGCTCAAGGTCTACCGCCTGCCCCAGGCCGCGCCCCAGGCGCGCGGCAAGGCGCTGGTCAACCTGCTGCCGCTGGCGGACGGCGAGACCATCTCGACCATCCTGCCGATGCCGGAGGACGAGGACGAGTGGGAGAGCCTGCAGCTCATGTTCGCGACCGCTGCGGGCTCCGTGCGGCGTAACAGCGCGAGCGACTTCGTGAACGTGCCGTCGGCCGGCAAGATCGCCATGAAGCTCGGCGGCGACGACCGCATCATCGGCGTGCAGACCTGCTCGGACAGCGACGACGTGCTGCTCGCAGCGCGTGGCGGCAAGTGCACCCGCTTCGTTGCCGGCGACGTGCGCCTCTTCCGGGGCCGCAGCTCGTCCGGCGTGCGCGGGATGGACCTCGCCGGGGGCGACCGGGTGATCTCCATGAGCGTGCTGGCCCACGGCGATCTCTCGCCCGAGGAGAGGGACGCCTATTTCGGCCGCAAGCGGGAAGGGGAGTCGGTCGCGATCTCGGAGGAGCGCCGCGCCGCGCTCGCCGCGCAGGAGCAGTTCCTGCTCACGGTCCGGAGCGACGGCTTCGGCAAGCGCACGTCCACCCACGACTATCGCCTGACCCGGCGGGGCGGCAAGGGTATCATCAACACCGCCATCGGCGCCGGCGAGACCGAGGTGGTCGCCGCCTTCCCCGTGGCGGAGCACGACGAGATCATGCTGGTGACCGACGGCGGCCAGCTCATCCGTTGCTCGATCGAGGACGTCAGCAAGACCGGGAGAGGCACGCGCGGCGTGACCATCTTCCGGCTGGGCAAGGGCGAGCGAGTGGTGTCGGCGGCCAGGCTCGCCGACGTGAACGGCAACGGTGCGGCCGCTGAGGCGGCGGATGAGGCGGCGGCAAACGCTGGAGCGACACAGGATGGCTGAGAGGGTAGGCCTTTACCCGGGGACGTTCGACCCCATCACCACGGGCCATCAGGACATCATCAAGCGCTCCCTCAGGGTGGTGGACAGGCTAGTGATTGGCGTTGCGGTCAACGCGGGCAAGAACCCGCTATTTGACGTGAACGAGCGGGTGGCGCTGACGGCGCAGGACCTCGCCGCGCTCGGGCTCGAGCCGCCGCAGCTCGAGGTCCGCAGCTTTGACAGCCTGCTCATGCAATTCGTCCACGAGGTCGGCGCCTCGGTGATCGTGCGCGGGCTGCGGGCCGTCTCCGACTTCGAGTACGAGTTCCAGATGGCGAGCATGAACGCGCGGATCGACCAGGACGTGGAGACCGTGTTCCTGATGGCGTCCGAGCGCCACCACTTCATCGCCTCGAAGCTGGTCAAGGAGATCGCCTCCCTCGGCGGCGACGTGTCGAGCTTCGTCTCGCCGCTCATCGTCGAGCGCCTCGCCGAGCGGTTCGGGACGGCCACTTCCTGAGGCCGGCGGCGCCGGCGGCCATCGGTGCGGGTCGACGCTTTCGATTTCGACCTCCCGCGCGAGGCCATCGCGACGCGGCCGGCGCGCCCGCGCGATTCGGCGCGCCTGCTCGACCTGACCGCGGGCCTCACCCACCGCACGGTGGCCGACCTGCCGGCGGCGCTGAAGCCGGGCGACATGATGGTCTTCAACGACACGCGGGTGATCCCGGCGCGCCTGGCGGGCACGAGGGGCGAGGCGCGGGTCGAGCTTACCCTGCACCGGCAGCGCTCGGACGGCTGCTGGCAGGCCTTCGCCAAGCCGGCGCGGCGGCTCCGGCCGGGCGACGTGATCCGCTTCGCCGAGGGCTTCTCGGCCAGGGTCGAGGCCCGCGACGGGCCAGAGGTGAGCCTCGTCTTCGACCGGCGCGGCGCGGCGCTCGACGATGCGCTCCAGAGCCACGGCGCCATGCCGCTGCCGCCCTACATGCGCCGCGCTGCCGATGAGCGGGACCGTGACGACTACCAGACCGTGTACGCGCGCCGGGCGGGGGCCGTGGCCGCGCCGACCGCCGGTCTCCATTTTACCGACCACCTGCTGCACGCGATCGACGCGCGCGGCATCGGCCGGTGCTTCGTCACTCTGCACGTGGGCGCCGGCACGTTCCTCCCCGTCTCGGTGGAGGACACGGCCGATCACCCAATGCACGCGGAGGACTGCGTGCTCGCAACCGATGTCGCCGCCGCCATCAACGGCTGCCGCGCGGCCGGCGGGCGCATCGTCGCCGTGGGCACCACGGTCGTGCGCCTGCTGGAGAGCGCGGCCCGGCCCGACGGCACCGTCGAGGCGTTCTCCGGCGAGGTCGATCTCTTCATCGAGCCGGGCTACCGCTTCAAGGCGGTCGACCTGATGCTGACCAACTTCCACCTGCCGCGGTCCACGCTCTTCATGCTGGTTTGCGCCTTCGCCGGCACCGAGCGCATGAAAGCGGCCTACGCGGAGGCTCTGGCCGCGGGCTACCGCTTCTATTCCTACGGCGATGCCTGCCTGCTCGCGCGGGAGGACGCGGCATGACGCTCAGCTTCACGGTGCAGGCGACGGACGGCCACGCGAGGCTCGGCCGGCTGGAGACCGCCCACGGGTCCGTGCAGACGCCCGCCTTCATGCCGGTGGGCACGCAAGCCGCGGTCAAGGGCCTCACGGTCGATGCCGTACGCGCGAGCGGCGCCGAGATCGTGCTCGGCAACACCTATCACCTGATGATCCGCCCCGGCGCCGAACGCATCGCGCGGCTCGGCGGCCTGCACAGGTTCATGAACTGGCCGGGGCCCATCCTCACCGATTCGGGCGGCTTCCAGGTGATGTCGCTCGCCGGTCTCCGCACCGTGCAGGAGGACGGCGTGGTGTTCCGCGCGCATACCGACGGCTCCCGTCACCACCTGACGCCGGCGGGTGCGGTGGCGATCCAGCACGATCTCGACAGCGACATCACCATGGTGCTCGACGAGTGCACGCCCTACCCGGCGAGCGAGGCGGAGGCGGCGGACGCGATGCGGCGCTCCATGCGCTGGGCCGCGCGCTGCCGGGAGGCGTTCGTGCCTCGGCCAGGCTACGGGCTCTTCGGCATCGTGCAGGGCGGTGTCTTCCCCGCGCTGCGCTCGGAGTCGGCGGCGGCGCTGACGGAGATCGGCTTCGACGGTTACGCCGTCGGCGGGCTCGCGGTGGGCGAGGGGCAGGCGCAGATGCTGGCCGTGCTCGACGGGCTGGAAGGCGCGCTGCCGGCGGAGCGCCCGCGCTACCTCATGGGAGTGGGCACGCCCGACGACATCGTGCAGTCGGTGCGGCGCGGGATCGACATGTTCGACTGCGTGCTGCCCACACGCTCCGGCCGCACTGCGCGCGCCTACACCGCGAGCGGCACGCTCAACATGCGGAACGCCCGGCACGCCGAGGACCCGTCGCCGGTGGATGCCACCTGCGCCTGCCCGACTTGCGCGGACTACAGCCGCGCCTACCTGCACCACCTGTTCCGCACGGGCGAGATGCTGGGGCCGATCCTGCTGACCCAGCACAACCTCTATTTCTATCAGCGGCTGATGGCCGATCTGCGCGCCGCCATCGCCGACGGCCGCCTCGCTTCCTTCACGTCCACACCGGGGGAGGGCACACAGCCGGATTGATCGCGCAGCAGCGCGGGGAGCCCGGCCGGCTCAGGCGATCTCGGCTTGCGCCTCGTCGACCAGCGGGTGGGCGAGGCGGGAGATCATCTCGCGCGGACAGATCTGCCAGAAGTTGCCGATCTCCAGGGTCCAGTCGGCGAGCAGGCGCTCGCTGTAGCGCGACAGGGTCTCGGCGTGGTGCTCCGCCACGAGCGAGCGGCACTCGTTCTCCCAGTAGGTGCTGGCGATGCGTTGCCACACCACCGTGTCGGCGTTGACGCGGCGCTCGAAGGTGGCGTCGGGGTCGTAGACGAAGGCCATGCCGCCGGTCATGCCGGCCGCGAAGTTGTCGCCCACGGGGCCCAGAATCACGGCGATGCCGCCGGTCATGTATTCGCACCCGTTGGAGCCGCAGCCCTCGACCACGGCGCGGGCGCCCGAGTTGCGCACGCAGAAGCGCTCGCCCGCCTGCCCGGCGGCGAATAGCTTGCCGCTCGTGGCGCCGTAGAGGACGACGTTGCCGATGATCGTGTTCTCGTTGGAGAGCAGCGGGCTCGAGGTCGGCATGCGCACGACGATGGTGCCGCCGGAAAGCCCCTTGCCGACGTAGTCGTTGGCGTCGCCGTTCACCACGATCTTGAGGCCCTGCACGGCCCAGGCGCCAAGCGACTGGCCGGCGGAGCCGCGCAGGCTCACCGTGAAGTAGTTGGGCGGCAGCCCCGACATGCCGAAGCGCCGCGTGAGGTGGGAGGAGAGCTTGGCCCCGATCGTGCGATGCGTGTTGCTGATCGTGTAGGCGAGCTGCATCTTCTCCGGCACTTCCAGCGCGTCGTCTGCGTCGCTGATGATCTGCTCGTCCAGCGTGTCGGGCACCGCGATCCGGCCCTTGCGCGTCGAATGCCGGGGATGGCCGCCGGGGTCGGCCTGGGCCAGCAACGGGTTGAGGTCGAGGTCGTCGAGGTCGGCGCTGCCGCGGCTCACCTGGCGCAGGAGGTCGGTGCGCCCGACGATCTCGTCGAGCGTCGAGGCGCCGAGCGATGCCAGGATCTCGCGCACCTCCTCGCCGATGAAGGTGAAGAGGTTGACGACCTTCTCCGGCGTGCCCTCGAACTTGGCGCGGAGCTTCGGGTCCTGCGTGCAGACGCCGACCGGGCAGGTGTTGCTGTGGCACTGGCGCACCAGGATGCACCCCATGGCGACCAGCGAGGTCGTGCCGATGCCGAACTCCTCGGCCCCCAGCATGGCGGCGGTGACGACGTCGCGCCCGGTCTTGATGCCGCCGTCGACGCGGAGCGTCACGGTGTGGCGCAGGCGGTTCAGCGTGAGCACCTGATGCACTTCGGCCAAGCCCATCTCCCAGGGCACGCCGGCATACTTCACGCTGCTCTGGGGCGAGGCGCCGGTGCCGCCGTCGTGGCCGGAGACCAGGACCACGTCGGCCTTGGCCTTGGCGACGCCGGCGGCGATCGTGCCGATGCCGGCCTCGGCCACGAGCTTGACCGTGACCCGCGCGTGGGGGTTGATCTGCTTCAGGTCGTAGATGAGCTGCGCCAGGTCCTCGATCGAGTAGATGTCGTGGTGCGGCGGCGGGGAGATGAGCGTCACCCCGGACGTCGAGTGGCGCAGCTTGGCGATCTCCTCCGAGACCTTGAAGCCCGGCAACTGGCCGCCTTCGCCGGGCTTCGCGCCCTGCGCCATCTTGATCTCGATCTCGCGGCAGCGGTTCAGGTACTCCGCAGTCACGCCGAAGCGGGCGGAGGCGATCTGCTTGGTCGCGGACGATGCGTTGTCGCCGTTGTCGCGGGGCTCGAACCGCTCCGCCGCTTCGCCGCCCTCGCCGCTGCAGGACGCAGCGCCGATGCGGTTCATGGCGATGGCGAGGGTCTCGTGCGCCTCCTTCGACAGCGCGCCGTGCGACATGCTGCCGCTGCTGAAGCGCTTGCGGACCTGAGTTATCGATTCCACCTGGTCGAGCCCGATCTCCGGCCGCTCCGACCTGAAGTCGAGAAGGTTGCGGATCTGGATCGGCGGCAGCGCGTAGACGCCTTCGGCGTACTTCTTGTAGGTCGCGTAGGAATCGGTCGCGAGCGCGGACTGCAGCATGTGGATGAGCGGCCCGTCGAAGGCGTGCACCTCGCCCGAGCGGCGATACTTGAGAAGGCCGCCGACCGGGAGCACGACCGGGCTCTCTTCGAAGGCCTTGCGGTGCTGGTGGAGCACGCGGCGCTCGATGCCGCTCAGCCCGATGCCGGAGAGACGCGCGGTCATGCCGGGGAAGAAGTCGGCGACCAGCGCGCGGCTCAGGCCCACCGCCTCGAAATTGTAGCCGCTCCGGTACGAGCTCAGCACCGAGATGCCCATCTTCGACAGGATCTTGAGCAGCCCGGCATCGACGGCGCGGCGGTAGCGCTCATCGCACTCCGCCACGCTCAGGTTGCCGAAGAGGCCGCGCTCCTGCCTGTCGGCCAGGCTCTCCAGCGCGAGATAGGGGTTGATCGTGGTCGTGCCGACGCCGATGAGGACGGCGAAGTAATGCACGTCCAGGCACTCGGCCACGCGCACGTTGATCGACGTGAAGGTTCTGAGCCGCTGGCGCACCAGGTGGCTGTGCACGCCGCCCGCCGCCAGGATCATGGGGATCGGCGCGCGCTCCTCCGAAACGTGCTCGTCGGTGAGGATGAGGTGGGTGGCGCCGCCGCGCACCGCTTCCTCCGCCTGCCCGCGGATCTGCTCGATCGCTTCGGTGAGCCCCTCGCGGCCGGGAGAGGCGTCGAAGGTGCAGTCGATCCACACCGCCTTGTCGTCGAGGTACTCGATCATTCCCGCGAATTCGCCGTTGGTGAGGACTGGCGAATCGAGCTGCAGGAACGCGGTCTGCTCGGGCTCGTCGGCGAAGATGTTGCCCATGCTGCCGAGCCGGGTGAGCAGGCTCATCACGCTGTATTCGCGCAAGGAATCGATCGGCGGGTTGGTCACCTGCGCGAACATCTGGCGGAAGTAGTAGTGCAGGCCCCGGTACTGGCCGGAGAGCACGGCGAGCGGCGTGTCGTCGCCCATCGAGCCGGTGGGCTCCTTGCCGTCCTCGACCATGGGATGGAGCACCAGCTCGAGCTCCTCCATGGAGTAGCCCACCGTGCGCTGGCGCCGGCGGAGCTCGTCGCGCGCGAACATGCGGGGCTCCGTCCGCCCGCCGACGAGGGCGCTGCCGTCCACCACGTCGCCGACCCACTTGGCGTATGGCTTGGCGTCGGCGAGCATGTCCTTGATCTCGCGGTCGTGGTAGAGGCGGCCTTCGGCGAGATCGACGGAGATCATCTGTCCGGGGCCGAGGCGCCCGCTTTCCACGATGTGCTCCGGCGCGATGGGGACCATGCCGGCCTCCGAGCCCACGACCAGCATGTCGTTGGCGGTGACGCTGTAGCGCATGGGGCGGAGCCCGTTCCGGTCCATCCCGGCCAGGATCCAGGTTCCGTCCGTCGCGGCCACCGCCGCCGGGCCGTCCCAGGGCTCCATCACGCAGTTGCAGAAGTTGTAGAACGCCCGGTGGTGGGCCGGCATGTCCTGCTTCTTGGACCAGGCGTCGGGGATCAGCAGGCTGTAGGCCGCAGGCACCGTGCGGCCCGCCCGCACCACGCCTTCGAGCACGGCGTCGAGCGCCATCGAATCCGAGGTGTCGGGCTCGATCAGCGGGAAGAGCTCGTTGTTGTGGGGGCCGAAGACGTCGCTGGCGGCGCGCGTCTCGTGGCTCGCCATCCAGTTCTTGTTGCCGCGCACCGTGTTGATCTCGCCGTTGTGGGCGAGCATGCGGAAGGGCTGCGCCAGGCGCCAGGTGGGGAAGGTGTTGGTCGAGTAGCGCTGGTGGAAGATCGCGAAGCGCGAGACGAAGCGCTCGTCCAGCAGGTCCGGATAGAAGGCCGTGCACTGCTCGGCCAGGAACATCCCCTTGTAGATGAGCGAACGGGACGAGAGCGAGCAGATGTAGAAGCCGGAGATGTGGTGGTCGAGGACCTGCTTCTCGATGCGCCGGCGGATGATGTAGAGGTCGATCTCGAACTGGTCGTCGTCGACGCCGCGCTCGTTCGCGACCATGACCTGCTCGATTTCCGGCCGGCTCGCGTTCGCCTTCTCGCCGATCACCGAGGAATCGATGGGCACCTGGCGCCAGCCCTGGATGCCGTGGCCGAAGCGGAGGATCTCCGTTTCGACGATGCTGCGGCAGAGGTCCTGAGCGCCGAGGTCGGTCTTGGGCAGGAACACCATGCCGACGGCAAGCCGCCTGCCCTTGGTGCCCTGGCCGCTCGCCTCCACGTGCTCCCGGAAGAAGTCCTGCGGAATCTCGACGTGGATGCCGGCGCCGTCGCCGGTCATGCCGTCGGCGTCGACCGCGCCCCGGTGCCAGACCGCCTTGAGCGCCGCGATGCCGGCCTCCACCACGTCGCGGCGGGGCGTGCCGTCGAGCGTGGCGATGAGGCCGACCCCGCAGGAATCGTGCTCGAACGCGGGATCGTAGAGGCCGCCACTCAGCCCGGCCGGCTCGACGAGGGGAGGGTGCGCGCGTTCCATCATGCCGCGGCCTTGCTCGCGGCGGCGCCTTCGTCCGCCTTCGCCTGGATATAGCGGTGAATGGAGGCCGCGGCGTCGCGTCCGTCCTTGATCGCCCAGACGACCAGCGAGGCGCCGCGCACGATGTCGCCGATGGCGAAGACGCCGTCGAGGTTCGTCATCATGGTGCGCCAGTCGATGAGCAGCGTGCCCCAGCGGGTCGTCTCGAGCGCCGGCTCGCCGAACAGCGTGGGGAGATCCTCGGGGTCGAAGCCGAGCGCCTTGATGAGCAGGTCGGCGTCGACGGAATAGCTCGAGCCCGGAATCGGCTGGGGGGTCTGGCGGCCGCTCGCGTCGGCGACGCCAAGGTGAATGCGCACCGCGCGGACGCCCTCGACGAGGGTATCGCCGAGGACGGCCTCGGGCGACGAGAGCCAGACGAACTCGACGCCCTCCTCCTCGGCGTGCGTGACCTCCTGCATCGAGCCCGGCATGTTGGCGCGGTCGCGGCGATAGAGGCAGCGGACCGAGCGCGCGCCCTGGCGCACCGCCGTGCGCACGCAGTCCATCGCCGTGTCGCCGCCGCCGACCACGACGACGTCCCTGTCTTGGGCGTCGAGCGTGCCGTCGTCGAAGACCGGCACGTCGTCGCCCAGGCCCTTGCGGTTGCTCGCGGTGAGGTAGTCCATCGCCTGGAAGATGTTGCCGAGGCCGATCCCCGGCACGCTCATGTCGCGCGCCTTGTAGGCGCCGGTCGCGACCACCAGCGCATCGTGCTGAGCGCGCAGCTCGGCGAGCGAGCAGTCGCGCCCGACTTCGACGTTGAGGTGCATCTGCACGCCGCCTTCGACGAGCAGGTCGGCGCGGCGCTGGACGATGGATTTATCCAGCTTGAAGTTGGGGATCCCGTAGATCAGCAGGCCGCCCACACGGTCGTAGCGGTCGTAGACGTGGACCTGATAGCCGAGGCGGCGCAGCTCCTCGGCGGCCGTCATCCCGCCCGGCCCGGCCCCGATGATCCCGACCGACTGCGGCCGCTCGGCCCTGGGCTCCGGCGGCTTGACCCAGCCGTTGCGGAACGCGGTATCGGTGATGTAGCGCTCCACCGCGCCGATGGTGACCGATTCAAAACCCTTCTCGATCACGCAGTTGCCTTCGCACAGGCGGTCCTGCGGGCAGATGCGGCCGCAGATCTCCGGCATGTTGTTGGTCGCCGACGAGATCTCGTAGGCTTCCTCCAGCCGCCCCTCGGCCGTCAGCATCAGCCAGTCGGGGATGTTGTTCGAGACCGGGCAGTGAATCTGACAGAAGGGCACCCCGCACTGGGAGCAGCGGGCGGCCTGGTCGGCTGCCGCCTCGGGGCGGTAGTCGTCATAGACCTCGCCCCAGTCGCGGCGGCGCAGCGCCGGCGCCCGCTTGTCCGGATGCTTCTGCTCAAGCGTCACGAACTTGAGCATCTCTGTGCCCACGTGGCCTCTCCCTGTCGTCTCGCTGTCGAGGCTGGGTTGCCGCGGTCCCTCCGCCTGCGATTGCAGCCACTATAACCGCAAGCCGTCACGTGCGCCACGCAATTCCGCGCAAATAGGACAGTAAAGCTGTATGAAAGGCGCAGACAGCATCGCCGCGGTATCGGCGTCGCCGGAGTCGAAGCACGCTCGGCAGTGAAATTGGGACCGAACTGCGACTATGCGGGAAACGTCGTATTCTGTCCCTGATCCGCCCCGCGGTGGTATAAGCGCGGCGGCGGCGAATCGGCCGCCATCGAGTCGGCAGCGCGCCCGTGCCCTTCTTCCATATCGCCATCCTCACCATCATCCAGGGCATCACCGAGTTTCTGCCGGTGAGCTCGTCCGGCCATCTCGTGCTGGTGCCTCTCGTTACCGGCTGGCAGGACCAGGGCCTGATCATGGACGTGGCGGTCCATGTCGGCACGCTCGCGGCGGTCCTGGTCTACTTCGCGGGCGATCTCTGGCGCATCCTCCTCGGCTGGCTCGGCGGGCACTGGCGCAGGCGCGACCGGCAGCTGGGCAGGGCGCTCGGCTTCTATCTGGTCGTCTCCTCCGTTCCGGTGATCGCCGCCGGCGGCGTGCTCTACGTGATGGGGTACGCGGTGTTGCGCGACCCTGAGGTGGTCGCCTGGGCGACCATCGGCTTCGGGATTCTGCTCTACGTCTTCGATCGTATCGGGCTCACGATACGCCGTGTCGAGCACATCACCCTCGGCCACGCGTTCTTCATCGGCCTCGCCCAGGTGCTGGCCCTCATTCCCGGCGCGAGCCGTTCGGGCGTGACCATGACTGCCGCCCGCTGGCTCGGCTACGAGCGGCCGGAGGCGGCGCGCTTCTCGATGCTCATGTCGATCCCGGTCATCGGGGCGAGCGGGGCCGTGGCCGGCTACGAGGTCTGGAGCCAGGGCGACCCCATCCTCACCGCGAACGCGGCGCTCGCCGCCGCGCTCTCGTTCGTCGTGGCGCTGGTGGCGATCGCCCTGCTGCTGGCGCTGCTCCGGCGCGTGAGCTTCACGCCCTTCGTCATCTACCGCCTGCTGCTGGGCGGCGGGGTTCTCGTCTGGCTCTACTACCTGGTCTAAGTGGCGCGGCTCAGGCCTCGGCTACCGGGGCCGACTGGCTGCTGCCGCGGCGGTGGTCCCGCAGGTACGTCGGCAGGATGAGCTCCGCCGCCGTCGCGGCGACGCCGAGGTCCGCGAGGCCCGGCGCGTCGGGCGCGACGACGTTGTCGATCCTGAGCAGCGTCACCTGGTCCGGCGTGAGCGGCGGCACCGGCGCGAACTGCAGGAACTTCGCCATTATTGCCGCGGCGAAGAACGGCACCGGGGCCATCAGGGGCTTGCGGCCAGTCTCGTGCGCGACCATCGCCATCAGATCGGCATAGCTGTAGACCGTGGGGCCGCCCAGCTCGTAGGTCTTGCCCTGCGCCGCATCGCCGTCCAGCGCCCGATGGGCGGCCGCGGCGATGTCGCCGACGAAGACCGGCTGGAAGCGCGTCGTGCCTGCGACGAACTCAGGCGTAAGAAACAGCCCGTCGAGCTTCATCTTCGGCAGCCCGTCGAAGAACAGCGGCAGGACGGGGACCAGCCGCACCATGGAGGCGAAGCGGTTGAAGAAATCGTCCTCGGGCCCGAACACGAGGCTCGGCCGGAAGATCGTGGCGGTGGGAAACGCCTCCCTGACGGACGCCTCGCCGGCCGCCTTGGAGCGCGCGTAGGCCGAGGGCGAGGCCGCATCGGCGCCGATCGCCGAGACGTGCAGCAGGTGCGAGGCGCCGGCCTCCGCCGCAGCCCGCGCGATGCGCTCGGCCGACGCCACGTGGACGGCGTAGAAGTTCTGCCGGCCGCGCTCGTAGAGGATGCCGGTGAGGTTGATGACCGCGTCTGCGCCGGCGACGGCGCGGCGGATCGAGGCTTCGTCCCGCACGTTGGCCTGGACCGGAACGACCTGGCCGACATCGCCGCACGGGCGCAGGAAGCCGGCGAGTTCCGGCCGCCGGGTCGCGACGCGGATGCCGTAGCCCTCCTGCGCCAGCCGCTGGACGATGTGGCGCCCGAGGAACCCGGTTCCGCCGAAGATCGTGACGATTCGCAAGACGGCCCCGCTCGATCTTTCCTGCCGTTGATGCGCCCCGACTATTAGCGCGGATGTCTCACCCATGTCACGGCCTGCGTAGCACAGCCGTTGACCCTGGTGAGAGTTCCGGGCTAGGCAGCACGCCATGGCGCAGCATCTGCATCGCGGCGACCTCCCGCCGGGGCTCACCTTCGGCGACGCGGTGGCCATCGACACCGAGACGATGGGCCTCGACCCCCATCGCGACCGGCTCTGCCTGGTTCAGCTTTCGCGCGGTGACGGGGACTGCCATCTGGTGCAGCTCCCGCCCGGCGAGCCCTTCGACGCGCCGTCCCTGGCGGCGTTGCTGGCCGACGAAGCGGTGCTGAAGATCTTCCACTTCGCGCGCTTCGACATTGCGGTGCTGGAGCACGCGCTCAGGCTTCGCTGCGGGCCGGTCTACTGCACGAAGATCGCCTCCCGCCTCTCACGCACCTTCACCGACCGCCACGGCCTCAAGGACCTCTGCCGCGACCTGCTCGGCGTCGAGATTTCCAAGCAGCAGCAGTCGTCGGACTGGGGCGCCGAGGCGCTCTCCAAGAGCCAGCTCGAGTACGCTGCGAACGACGTGCTCCACCTGCATGCGCTGAAGGAGAAGCTCGACGCGATGCTCGCCCGCGAGGGGAGGACGGCGCTCGCTCAGGCCTGCTTCGACTTTCTGCCCCACCGCGCCCGGCTCGACCTCGAGGGCTGGCCGGAGGTGGACATCTTCTCCCACGATTAGGGCGGGGCGGCGCTTAGCGTTCGCGCACGAAGCCCTCGCCGGCGCGGCCGACCAGCCCCGCCTGCTCGATCCACACGCGTTCCTGCGCATCGTCCACCACCGTGCCGATCCGCTGGCATGCCTTGCCGTGCGCGCCGAGGATGGCGATGGCGCGGGCCTCGTGTTCCGGCGGCACGATGACGCAAAAGCCGACACCCATGTTGAAGACGCGGTACATCTCCGCGTCCGCGATGCCGCCGAGCCGCTGAATCGCGGCAAAGACCGGCGGCGCTTCGGGCAGCGTTTCGAGCCGCATGCCGACCCGCGCTTCTACACGGCTCAGGTTGAGGAAGCCGTCGCCGGTGATGTGGAGCAGTGCGTGCGCCGGCACCTTGCTCGCCAGCAGGTCCAGCGCCTCGCGGACGTAGATGTGCGTCGGGCGGAGCAGCGCGTCGCCCACGGTCTCGCCCAGGTCGTCGAGCCGGTCGCCGGGCCCGAGCCCCGCCGTCTCGAAGAAGACGCGCCGCGCGAGCGTGAGGCCGTTGCTGTGGATGCCGCTGCTGGCGATGCCGACGATGCTGTCGCCCGGTCGCACGCCGGCCCCGACATTGACGGCGTCGAGTTCAACCCGTCCGACGGCGGTGCCCGCCAGGTCGAATCCCCGGTCCGGGACGGTGCCCTTGATGACGTCGCGCATCTCGGCGATCTCGCCGCCCGAGATCGAGACACCCGCCAGCCGCGCGCCTTCGGCCAGGCCCTTGCCGAGCGCTTCCAGCATCGCCGGCTCCGCGCGCTCGACGGCGATGTAGTCCACGAAGGTGACCGGGCGCGCGCCGACGCAGATGAGGTCGTTCACGTTCATCGCCACGCAGTCGATGCCGACGGTATCAAAGCGCCCCGTCATCTGCGCGATCAGCGCCTTGGTGCCGATGCCGTCGGTGCAGACGGCGATGCCCATGCCGCCAAAATCGACGACGCTCGCGAAGTAGCCCGGTCTGCCCTTGATCGCGCCGAGGCCTTCGGCGCCCGCGGGCCAGGTGGTGCGGATGTGGCGGACGAGCGCTGCCAGCCCCGCCTCCGCGGCGCCGATATCGACCCCGGCGCTGCCGTAGTCCGTAGGTGGGCGTTCCGGCGGCGCTGCCATGCCCCTCTCTCTCCTTCACCGCCCGCAGGCAGGCGCGAGCATCGCCCGTCCGCCTGCGGCCGGCAAGGATCGCGGCGCCTTCCGATCTACCGGGCCCGCCGCTATCATCGCCGCCCATCATCGGCCGGGCGCCCGCCCGCCGGCAACATGCGACAGCGGGAGAAACCATGAGCTCGAAGACCACTGCAACCCCCGAAAATGCCCTCTCCAAGCAGGAGATCGACGAGCGATTGGCGGCAGGCACGCTGGCGCGCCTCGCGAGCTACCGCGAGGACGGGATGATTCACATGACGCCGATCTGGTTCGACTGGAACGGCAAGGAGTTCCGGCTCACCCTCGGCGCGGGCCGCATCCATCTCAAGAACTTGGCGCGGGATTCGCGCGTCTCGATCCTGATCGACCGCGACCCCCGTGTGGACGAGGGCGCGCAGGGGCTCGCGGCCGGTGCGTGGGCGATCATGTGCCGGGGCCATGCCACGCTCTCGCAGGACGATGCGCTGATACGCGAGGTCACGGTCGCCGTGCTGAAGAAGGCTCTCGGGCCGGAGGACGCGGAGAAGTACGCCGAGCCGGTGATGGCGGAAGGCCGCACCATCGTTAGCATCACGCCGCAGGACTGGCTGACCTGGGACTACAACAAGGCGGAAGATTAACGAGTGTCAGGCCGCGCCCCCGGCGCTTGTGTCGCTGGTCGTGCTGCGGGCCCGGCCGGCCTCGATCGCGGCGAGGATCGCTTCGGGCTTGAGCGGTAGCGACGTGATCTCGACGCCGAAGGGCGCGAGCGCGTCGCAGATGGCGTTGGCGAGCGCGGCGGGCACGGGCCCCGACCTGCCTTCGCCCACCGCGCGAACGCCCAAGGGATGGTCCGGACACGGCGTCGGCGCGTGGCCGACGGTCACGGTCGGAACGTCCGCAGCGGTGGCGAGGCGGTAGTTCTCGAAGTCCGCCGTCAGCTGCTGGCCGTTCTCGTCGTAGAGAAACTCCTCGAACATGGCGTTCGACATGCCCTGCACGACGCCGCCCTGCACCTGGCCTTCGACGACGATGGGGTTGATGACGGTGCCCACGTCCTCGCAGGTGGCGTAGTCGAGGATGACGAAGCGCCCGGTCTCGATGTCGACCTCCACCTTTGCGGCCTGCGCGGTGAAGCAGATCATGGGCTTGGGCGCTTCGAAATAGGCCGTGTGCTCGAGCCCCGGACTCTCGCCGGGCGGCAGGTTGACCGACCCCATCACGATGCGGTCGGCGAGCACGGCGAAGTCGCGGCGGACGTTGCCGTCCTTCTCGTAGACGACTGCGCCGCCCTGAAAGCCGAAGTCGTCGGGGCTCGCGCCTTCCAGCCCGTGATCGTGGATCATGTAGCGCGCCATCTTGGCCTTGAGCGCGGCCGCGGCCTCGGCGATTGCAGCAACGGTGTAGGAGGCCCCGCGCGCGCCGACGGTGCCTGAACTCAAGGGCGTGGTGCCGGTATCGCCGTGGCGCACGCTCACGTCCTGCGGATGGATGCCGAAGGCGTCGGCCGCGACCTGCGCCATGGTGGTCTCGTGGCTCTGGCCCTGCGGCGCGTCGCCCTCGTGGATCGCGACCTTGCCACGCGGGTCGATGCGCATGGTGACGACGCCGTAGCCGGGCTGGTTTTCCAGCGGCACCAGCACGTCCGAGGGGATGCCGGAGAACTCGGCGCCGCAGGCGAAGCCGATGCCGAGGTAGTGCCCTTCCGCGCGCGCCTCCGCCTGCAGCGCGCGGAAGCCGGGAAGATCGACCGCAGCCAGCAGCGCGTCCCACGCCTTCACGTAGTCGCCGCTGTCGTGGTGGACACCGGTCACGCTGGTGAACGGGAAGTCGGCAATCAGGTTCCTGCGCTTGAGTTCGCTCGTCTCAACGCCGAGCCTGCGCGCCAGCATGTCGAGGGCGCGTTCCAGCGCGAAGCGCGTCGGCAGCGCGCCGAACGAGCGCGACGGGCTGAGGCACGTCTTGTTGGTGACGGCGCAGCGGAGCTTGATGTCGGCATGGCCGATCGCGTAGGCGTTCGCCAGCATGACCGAGCCGAGCGACGGCATGACGAAGCCCCAATAGACGCCCTGGCGCCCGTCGCCCACGTCGGCGATGCCGCGATTGCGGAGCGCGAGGATGCGCCCCTCCCTGTCCGCCGCGATTTCGAGATCGTGGATCTGGTCGCGCTCCTGGCTCACCGTCATCAGGTGCTCCTCGCGCGTCTCGATCCAGCGCACCGGGCGTGCGAGCTTGCGCGCGAGATGACAGACCACCACGTGCTCGCGGTAGAAGGGCGCCTTGACGCCGAAGCCGCCGCCCTGATCGCGTGGCGCGATCACCCGGACCTCGGCGGTCGAGAGCTCCAGCAGGTCGGCGAGCGCGAGCCGCTCGATGTGGGGGCGCTGCGTCGTCAGGTGAAGGGTCAGCCCGTCGGTATCGCTCCAGATCGCGAGCGCGCCCCGGGTCTCGATGGGGCAGACGCCGCAGCGCTGGGTGCGGAAGCGCTGCTCGAGCACCACATCGGCCCCGGCGAACAGCGCCGCGACTGCGGCGTCGTTCCGGGCGATCGCCTCGGCGTCGAAGCCGCCGGTAAAGCTGGTGCCGAAAATCTCGTTGCCGTCCCAATCGGCGTAGACGCGGGGCGCGTCGTCCTGCAACGCGGCTTCGGCGTCGGTGACGACGGGGAGCGGCTCGTATTCGACTTCCACGGCGGCCGCCGCGTCCTCGGCGACGTACTTGTCCTCCGCCACGATCGCCGCCAGCGGCTCGCCGTGCCAGTACGCCTCGTCTACCGCGAGCGGCCAGTATTGCCGGTAGTTGGCGGCAAAGGCGGGGATCAGGACCGGGATTCTCTGGCCCTGCATCTCCTTCGCGAGTTCGGCGCCGGTGATCGCGCCGACCACCCCCGGCATCGCAAGCGCCCTCTCGAGCCGGATGTCCCTTATCTTCGCGTGTGCGTGGGTGGACCGGACGAAGCAGAGATGCAGGCAATCGGGGACGCGAAGGTCGGCGAGGTACGCGCCCTGGCCGGTCAGCAGGCGCGCGTCCTCGCGCCGCTCCAGCGAGCGGCGGATCCAGCGGGTCTCGTCGCTTGCGGTCTCGCCGGTTGCGGTCACGGCGTGCCCTCGGTTTCCGCCGGCGGCGGCGCGGGTTTCAGTCCGTGGCGCATGGCGGAGGCGGCGAGGATGGCTTCGACGATGTGGCTGTAGCCGGTGCAGCGGCAGAGGTTGCCGACCAGCGCGCGCCGCACGTCCTCTTCGCTCGGGTTGATGTTCTCCTCCAGGAAATCGACCGCGTTCATCAGGATCCCGCTCGTGCAGAAGCCGCACTGCAGCGCGTGATAGCGGCGGAACGTCTCCTGCAGGCGGTGCAGCTTGCCGCCCTGCGCGAGCCCCTCGATGGTGGTGATCTGCTTGCCGTCGGCCTGCACCGCGAGCTTCATGCAGGATTTGTGGGCGCGGCCCTCGATCTGCACGGTGCAGGCGCCGCAGCGTCCTTCGTAAGAGCAGCCGATATGCGTGCCGGTGAGGCCGCATTCGTCGCGGATGAAGTCGACGAGGAGGAGGCGGAGCGGCACGGTCCGCTCGTAGTCCTTGCCGTTGATGGTGACGGTGATCGTCTTCTGCACGCGCCTAGCCTCCCATCGCGCGGGCGTGGGCCGCGGCCAGCACGTCGCGGCCAAGGGTGCGGATCAGCACCTTGCGGTAGTGGGCGCTGGCGAGGTGGTCCGTCTGCGGCTCGATTGCGTCGGCCGCTGCGCTCGCGGCTTCGGCGAAGGCCGCGTCGGTGCCCGGCCGGCCGCAAAGCAGATCACGCACGCCAGCGAAGCGCTGGGCGGTGGGCAACACGCCGCCGACGCTGAAGCGGGCATCGCTGCAAAGCCCGGCCTCCTCCACCTCGATCGAGGCCGCGATGCCGACGATCGGCAGTCCGTCCGTCGTCGCACCGATCTTCCGGTAGGCGCTGCCGACGCCGCGGAGGGGGGACGGGGGAAATCGGATCTCGATCAGCAGCTCGTCGTCCCTGAGCGCGGTCTCCAGCGGCCCGATCAGGAACTGGTCGATGGAGACCACGCGCTCGCCACCGGCGAGCGAGGCAAGCACCAGCGACGCATCGAGGCATAGACAGGCGCTGGGCATGCAGGCGGCGACGTAGTTCCAGCAGAGACTGCCGCCGATGGTGCCGGCGTTGCGCACCTGCCGGTCGCCCACGGTCGCCGCCGCGTCGCCGAGCGCCTGGAGGGCGCCGCGCAGGGCGGACGTCCTGGCCAACTCGCGGTAGCGGGTGAGGGGGCGCACGGTCACGCCGCGCGGGCCTCTGGCGAGCCCGCTCAGCTCCTCGACCTCGTTCAGGTCGATCAGCGCGCGGGGCGCCAGCAGGCGCGCCTTCATCGCCTGCATCAGGCTCATGCCGCCGGCGATGAACACCGCGTCGTCGCCCGCGTCGGCGCGGTGCCGGAGCGCCTCCGCGACGGTCTTGGGCGCGAAATAGGCCTCGATCGGCGCCGGATACATGGTCCGTTCAGCCTATGCCGAATCCTCCGTGCCTGAAACGGCCCGGTGCGGTGCGGCTTCCGCTCCGAAATTGCCGACCCGGCCATCCCGGTCGCGACCCGCACCGGACGCATCCCCCGCCGGCGGCAGTCCACGCTTTCCCCATTTGCGAACCATCCCGGAGCCGGGCAGAATCGCGCCCGGTGCTTATTTGAGAGGGAGGAAGGCGACCATGATCATCAAACGCCGCGGAACACGCAGAGAGGAAGGCGCACGCAAGCGGTTCCTCGAGAGTCGACGCAACTTCATGAAGGGGGTGGGTCTCACGGGTTTCGGCGCCGCCGCCATGTCGAGCGGTCTGCTCGCCGACATCAACGACGGGGCCCGTGCCGAAGGCGATCCGATTCCGGTCGGCGGCTGCGTGCCGCTCACCGGCTGGGCGGCCGCCGACGGCCTCTCGTTCAAGAGCGGGCTCGAGCTCGCCTGCGAGGAAATCAACATGATGGGCGGCATCCTCGGCCGGCCGCTCGCGCCCGTCTTCGAAGACAGCAAGGAGCAGGGCGCCGACAACATCATCCCGGCGATGCAACGGCTGCTCGACCGCCACGAGGTCCACGCGATCATCAACGGCTACAACACCGGCGCCGTCACCGCCGAGTACGACACGATCGCCGATGCGGGCGTGCCCTACATCCACCACAACACCGATATCGTGCATCACGAGACGGTGGGCAACGATCCCGAGACCTATTACAGCATCTTCATGGCCGACCCCGCCGAGTACTGGTACGGCGAGGGCTTCATGAAGTTCATCAGCGACCTCAACGATACCGGCAAGTGGGAAGCGCCCAACCGCAAGGTCGCCATCGTCACCGGCTCGCAGAACTACAGCGTGGTCATCGCCAACGCGATGCGCGATTCGGCGGAGAAGTACGGCTGGGAGATCAGCCTGTACGAGACCGTGGTGGTGCCGATCTCCGAGTGGGGGCCGACGCTGCAGAAGATCCGCAACGACCCGCCGGCGGCCATCGCGATTACCCACTGGGTGCCGCAGGATCTCGCTCAGTTCATGATGCAGTTCGTGCCCAACCCGACGCCGAGCCTGGTCTACATGCAGTACGGCCCGCTGCTCGCAGCCTTCCGCGAGATCGGCAAGGAAGCCACCAATGGCGTGCTCTTCGCCACCGTGGTGGGCGCGCTGCAGGACGATCTCGGCCAGGACTACTTCAAGCGCTTCAACTCGGCGTTCGGCGAGAGCGCGAGCCCGCTCACCGGCTCCCAGCCCTACGATTCGTGCCACTACTGGGCGATCGCGTCGGCGCTCGCCGGCGGTACCGGCGCGCCCGGCGAGTTCGAGCAGAACGAGAAGGTCTGCGAGCGCATCCGCCGCATGATCTATCGCGGCGTGCAGGGGGCGACCGCGTGGGTGCTGCCCTACCAGGCGGCCCGCACGTATCCGACCGAGACCCCGGACCCCTCGCTCGGCATGCCGCACCAGTTCCTCCAGGTTCATAACCACCTGGAGCAGGGCAAGCTGATCGCGCCGTCACCCTACGAGACGGCGCAGTTCCAGGTGCCGCCGTGGATTGAAGCCTAAGTCCTGTCATGGAGCGAACGGCGACGGAGGCCTTGCTCTCCTGCCAGGGAGTCGACAAGTATTTCGGCGCCCTGGCCGCCGTTCGCGACATGACCTTCGACGTCTTTCCCGGCGAAGCGCTCGGGATCGGCGGCCCCAACGGTGCCGGCAAGACGACGCTCTTCGACGTCATCTCGGGCCTCAACCCGGCGACCGCCGGCAGCATCACCTTCGACGGCAAGGCCATCACGCGGGCCACGCCCGACCGCACCTGCCGGCTCGGCATGGCGCGCACCTTTCAGTTCAACGCCGGCTTCGACACGCTGACGGCGCGTGAGAACACGATGATCGCGGCCTACTTCGGCCGCCACAATCGGCTCATTCCGGGGCTGCGCTTCGACCGTGAGACCCAGCGGCTCGCCGACGAGGCGATGGCCTTCGTGGGCCTCGAGGAGGTCGCGCACGAGCCGGTGCAGACGCTCCCCGTCTACCACCGCAAGCTGCTGATGGTGGCGGGCGCGCTCGCGACCCAGCCGAAAATGCTGCTGATGGACGAGCCGGTCGGCGGCCTCAACCCGCAGGAGATCGACGAGGTGATGGCCCTCGTCCGCCGGCTCAAGGAGCGCGGGCTGACCATCATGCTCATCGAGCACGTGATGCGCTTCCTGGTGCGGCTCTCGGACCGGGTGCTCATCATGCACCACGGAGAGAAGATTTTCGAAGGCTCGGCGACCGGCCTCGTCCACGACAAGACCGTGGTCGACGTCTACCTGGGCGAGGGCTCGTCGCGGCGCCTGCAGCACATGCTCGAAGACCAGCCCGCGCCCGGCGAGGGCGCCGCGAGCCAGCCATGAGCGAGCCGCTCCTGGAGGTCGACTCGCTCGACGCCGGCTATCACGGCCAGCGCGTGCTGCGCGACGTCTCGTTCGCGGTGCCGGACGGCGGCCTCATCACCATCATCGGCCCCAACGGCCACGGCAAGACGACGCTGCTGCGCGCGGTCTCCGGCCTGATCGCGCCCATGGCCGGCGAGATCCGCTTCGCCGGCAAGGCGATCGGCGGCGCGCGCGTGGACCGGATCGTGGCGCTCGGCATCGTCCACATCCCGCAGGGCGACATGATCTTCTCGGAGATGACGGTGCGCGACAATCTCCTCATGGGCGCCTACCTGCCGGGGCCCTACCGCGTGCTCGACGCGAGCCTGAAGGAGGTCTACGCGCTGCTGCCCCGGCTCGAGGAGCGGGAAAGCCAGACCGCGTCCACGCTCTCCGGCGGCGAGCGGCGGATGCTCGCGATCGGGCGCGGCATGATGACCGGCGGGCGCATCCTCCTGATCGACGAGCCCTCGCTGGGCCTCGCCCCCATCGCCATCGACACCATCTACGGCCTGATCGGCGCGCTCAAGGAGGCGGGCCGGACGATCCTGCTGGTGGAAGAGAACGCGAGCCGCGTCGCCGACCTCGCGGACCGCATCTACCTGCTCGACCATGGCGAGTTCGTCTGGCAGGGCACCGCCGCCGAGCTCGACCTGCACGACGAGATCGTCGAGACCTATCTCGGCGGCTGAGGCAGCGCGGTGGATACAGTCGTCCAGATCATCGTCAGCGGCCTCACGCTGGGCGCGATGTATGCCGCGAGCACCATCGGCCTCTCGCTCGTGTGGGGGGCGATGGGCGTCCTCAACATGGCGCACGGCGCGCTGCTCACCATCGGCGGCTATGCGTCCTACTCGGCAGTTATTCAGCTGGGGCTGCCCTGGTACCTCGGCCTGCCGGCGGCGATGATCGTGAGCTTCGTGGTGGGCCTCGCCATCTACCACATCATCTTCCGCTTCATGTACCGGCACCCGGCGTTCGAGACCAACGTCATCATCGCCACAGTCGGGCTTGCCATCTTTCTCGAGCAGGTGACGCTGCTCATCTACGGCGCCTATCCCTTCCTGCAGCCCTTCTCCATCGAGGAGGGCTTCTACGTCTCCAATGTCTTCATCCGCTTCCAGAACGTGCTGATCCTGATTCTCGCGGTGGTGACCATGCTGGTGGTCGCAGCGCTTCTCTCGCGCACGCGCATGGGCCGCGCCATCCGCGCGACGGCGCTCAACCGCGAGGCGGCGCAGCTCATGGGGGTGAACGTCGGCCGCGTCTTCGCCCAGGTGATGGGGATCGCGGGCGTCGTGGCCGCGGTCTCCGGCGTCATGCTGAGCTCGATCACGACGCTCGCGCCCACCATGGGCTACGACCCCATGCTGAAGGCCTTCATCATCTGCGTGATCGCGGGCCTCGGCAACGTGCCGGGCGCGCTCGTCGCGGCCTTCGTCCTCGGCCTGTTCGAGGCGGTGGTGCAGTTCGCCGTCGGCGTCCGTTTCGGCTTTCCGGCGCTGCTGGCGCTGGTCATCGTCGCTCTGATCTGGCGCCCCTACGGCGTGTTCGGGCGCCGCCAGGTGCGCCGCGTCTGATGTTCGAGACCGGCCCCAACTGGCGGCGGGACGTCGCCTTCGGCGCGATCCTGGTCGCGCTGATGATCGCGATCCCCTTCCTCGGGCCGTCGCGCTATCTGATCGGGCAGCTCACGCTCTTCTTCCTCTGGGCGACCGTGGTCTCGCAGTGGAACCTGGTGTTCGGCGTCGGCGGCATCTTCTCGCTGGCGCAGATGGCGATCTTCGCCTTCGGCGGCTTCGCCACGGGCATGATGGGGCTCTATCTCGGGATCTCGCTCTGGATCGCGCTGCCGCTCGCCGGCATCGGCTCGATCCTCTTCAGCCTCCTGATCGGCCTCGCCTGCCTGAGGCTCCGGGGCCCCTATGTGGCTCTCCTGACGCTCGCCATCGCCCAGGTGATGTACGTGCTCATCATTACGGACACGGCCTGCTTCTACATGGAAGGCGTGACCTGCCGGAACTTCACCGGCGGCACGCGGGGGCTGTCCAAGTTCGGCGACTTCGGCTTCCGCGAGATGCTGGGCCGGCGCGAGTACTTGAAGGGCGACTACTACCTCTCGCTCTTCCTGCTCTCGCTGGCGCTGGTCTTCTCCTTCGTCATCATCCGCAGCCCGCTCGGCTTCGCCTTCCGCGCGCTCCGCGACAACCCGGAGTACGGCATCTCCCGCGGGCTCAACCGCTTCAAGTACCAGCTCCTCGTGTTCGCCATGTCGGCGTTCTTCACCGGGCTCGCGGGCGGCGTCTTCGCCGGGCACTTCCGGGTCATGGGCGCCAACGTCCTGTCGCTTCCTCTACTCCTCTTCCTGATCTCGATGATGGTGGTCGGCGGGCTCGGGCGCGCCTGGGGGCCGATCCTGGGCGCCGCGCTCGTCATGCTGGCGGACGAGGGAATGAAGGACTTCGTCGAGATCAGGAACATGGGCTACGGCGCGCTCATCGTCGCCATCGTCGTGCTCCTGCCGCAGGGGGCGGCAGGCGGGCTGGAGCAGGTCTGGGGCTGGGTCCTCCGCAGCCTGCGCCGATTGCGGGGAGCGCCCGGCCCGCCGGCAGCAGGCCGCGCCGGCAGCGGACGGCGCGAGTGAAGGCAGGCCGGGTTGCGCGTGTACCGGTTTCCTGACCGGCCTTCTTCGACCCTCATTCCTTTCCCCTGATCGCCGCGCGCCGGGCCTTGTCCCGGGCGAGCCTGTCCCGGGCGAGCCTGTCTCGGGCGAGGTGGCGGAACAGCTCCTCTTCGCGTTGCTCGAGCAGCGCCGCGCCGTCGCGCGCGCTCCAGTCATAGACGCCCCGGCCCGAGGGCAGGCCGCGATGCCCCGCATCGACCAGGTCGGTCACGGCCGAAGCGGGCTGGGGGTCCGTCTTCAGGTGCGGGATCAGGTAAGCGCCGAAGGCGTGCAGCGTATCGAGGCCACCGATGTCGGCCGACTCGATGGGTCCGGTGATGGCGAGACGCCGCCCGAGGGACGCCTTGACCACCGTGTCGATCGCCTCGGCCGACGCCGCCCCCTCCGCCCACAGCGCCCAGGCCTCGCGCAGGATCGCGTACTGAAGCCGGTTGCCGATGAAGCCCGGCACCTCCCTGTCGACGATCACCGGCTCCTTCCCCGCTGCCCGCAGCACGTCGCAGAGCCAGGGCGCCACGTCCGGGTCGGTCTCCGGCCCGGCGCAGACCTCGACGAGGGGGATGAGCTGCGGCGGATACCAGAAGTGGGCGGCGACCACGCGCCCGCGCTGCGCGACGTTGGACACGAGCTCGCTCGCGGGCTGCCCGCTGCCTGACGCGAAGACGGTGGGAGGCGCGCAAATCGCGTCCAGCCGCCCGTACACCTCGTCTTGCACGGCCCGGTCGGCCGGAACCGCCTCGAGGACGAGCTGCGCCTCCGCCGCGTCCTCGAGTTCGGTCGAAGTGCGGATGCGGCCGAGGGCTGCGCCTGCCTCGGCGGCCGTGACGAGCCCGCGCGCCTCGAAGGCGGCGAGGCTCTTCGCGATCTTCTCCATCGCCGCGGCGAGGCTCTCCTCGCGCCGGCCGATCATGACGACGCGGTGGCCCGCCGTCGCGAAAATCTGGGCCATGCCGTGGCCAATGAGGCCGTTGCCCACGACGGCAGCAGTGTCGAGCGTTGCAGGGACGGTCATCGACTTCTCCTTTCCGTGGCGTTGCCGCCGGCGAAGAGCGCCAGCGCGAGTCGGGCGGCGTCCTGCCCCACCTGCTCGCCGATGAGGCGGCCGGGAATGTCGTCGGCCGGCGGGTGGATGCCGCCCCAGATGCGCGACAGGCTGCACTGGTCGGCGGCGTCGCTGTAGGTCGCCCACTGCAGGGTCATGTCGACCGAGGGCCCGCGCTCGAAGACCAGAAAATCATTCGCCGGGACCGCGAACGCGCTCATGCCGCCGGGGAAGAAGGGATCGCCGGTGAGCGCCGTCAGCACCTCCGCCGCCGCGCGCGAATAGGTGGAGTGGCCGGAGACGTAGCCGGCGAAGGGCGGCGTGACGAAGGAGGGCCGCTGGTAGGGCCACCAGTTCTCCGCCAGGATCCAGCCGACCCCGGCTGCGTCGGTCGCGGGATCGTCGACGAAGCCGGGCCCACGCCACGCCAGGAACTTGATCTTGCCGACGTGCGCGCCGTCCTCGCCGGCGAGCGGGTCGTCGGGGCCGACCAGCTCGATGAGGCCGGGGGCGAGCGGAATACCGTCCGGCGACCAGGAGGGCAGCGCGGGATCGCTGGACTGGCCCCGGTCCGCCATGAACCTCAGCGCCGAGACGGGCCGGACGTAGTCGTACCAGCCCTTGATCGCCCACGAGGCGATGGCGGCATCGTGCATCGCGCCGCCGAGCGCGAAATACGTCTTCACGTCCCATTCGAGGGGGGCGAGCACCGGCCCCGCGCCGCCCATCCGCTGGACCAGCGCCGGATGATCGCTCACCGCGTTCAGGATCACGAACCAGTGGCCGGGCGGGGTCTCCGAATCGGGACCGTCGGCCCAGAACTCGGCGAGAACGCGGGTGTAGTCGCCGAGCGGCACGATCTGCGGCTCGTAGGGCGCAGCCGTGGCGGGGTTGACGGCATGGCCCGGTCCGTGCGGGTTGCCGTCGTAGAAGGCGGGGTAGTCGTCGATGGACCGGGGCAGGGCGCCGATGTTGCCGATGCCCGACGGGGCGATGTCGATGAGCACGCCGTCATCGGGCGAGAGCGCCGCCGACCACCGGGCGACCAGCGCGAAGCCCCACTTGTAGTGCTCGGCGAGCGGCCCCCGCAGCGTCGGCGGCGGGCCGGGGTCGTGGTAGACGAGCCAGTCAGCTTCGTCCCGGTGATGAACTGCGAGGTCGTCCCTGGTCAGCGCGAAGGGCGTGACCAGGCCCCATTCCGGCGTCACGAACTCGGGAATGTCGTCCGCCAGGATGCCCGACTGGCCGACGAACAGCTGCAAGTCGAGGGGTTGCCAGCGGTCGGGGTCGGCGAGGTCGGGATTGCCCGGTCTGGCAGGCTCCAGCGCCTCGTTGACTGGGCGATAGGCGACGCTCGCGTAGTCGCCGGCCTCGTTCGATCCGTCCTCGAGACCGCGCGCGATGTAGAACGCGCCGATGCAGGCGCCCAGCGCCGCCGCCGGCCCGGGAGCCCCGCCGCTGCCCTTATCGAAGCCGAGCGCGGCCATCAGCGTGTTCGCGTTGCGCAGCGTCGAGGCCGCGCCCGGCGATTTTTGAAAACGGTGGCGGACGAGGCGCCATGCGGCGTGGCTGATCGCCTCGCCCCGCGCGCGCCCAAGGTCGCCGTCCGCCGGCGGGGCCGCAGCCGGGCAGGGGGCGGCGCTCTCGCCGAAATGGTAGGGGCTTGCCGCGTCCGACCACGCGGCCCAGGCATCGTACATCGCGGCCGAGAGATGGAAGAGGTTGCGGGCATGGACGGTGGGGCGCGCGAAATCGTCGCGGATCGCCTGCAGCAGCACCTCCATCCAGCGCCGCGCCACGGAGACCTCCGCCCGCGCCGAGCCGGGCAGGTAGTGGGCGAACACGCTCGCAGGTCCGGCCGGCATGGCGAAGGTCGTGACCGGCGCGCGCGCATCGGCGAACACGCCGCCGCCCTCGGCGCTCCAGTGGCTGAAGCGATAGTGGCCGCGCGCCGGCTCGGCGCGGATCGTGGCGGCCTCTCCCGCACCGTAGTGGCCCGCGCCGGTGCCCCGCGCGACGCGCAGCGGATGGCCCTCGGGCTCCGCCTGGTAGATGGTGATGCGCCGGTCGGCTGCGATGGTTCCGAGCCTGGTGACCCCGTTGCCGGGGCCGGGCCAGCGCACCTCGACGGACTGCGCGGCCCGGTCCGCGCCCAGCCCGAAGTGCAGCGTCGCCGGCGCCTGGGAGAGGTAGCCGGTCCCGAGCCGCACCTCCTGCACCTGCTTTCCTGAGGCCGTTCGCACCGTGACCCGCGCGCCGACGGCGTCCGGGTTGGCATGCCGGCCCGCGAGGTCGATGGCGAGCCAGTGGTGGCGCCGCTCCAAGACGTTGCGATAGACGGTAGGCGCCGCGCCGTGGTTGGCGATGAGGATGTCCACCCGGCCGTCGCCGTCGTAGTCCGCGCAGACGACGCCCCGGCCCTGGCCCGTGTGGCGGATGCCCAGCTCCTCGCTGCGTTCCGCGAAGGTGCCGTCGCCGTTGGCCATGAAGAGACGCGACGGGTCCTCGAGGAACGCGGTGATCTCCCGCTCCTCGCCGTTCCCGTCCTCGCCGTTCCCGTCCTCGACGTACGTGCCGAACCAGCCGTTGGTGAGGAACAGGTCCCGGCGGCCATCGTTGTCGAAGTCGGCGAGGCAAGTGCCCCAGCCCCAGCCGCCCTCGCGGACTCCCGCGGCGGCCGTCGCATCCTCGAACACGCCGTCGCCCCGATTGCGGTAGAGCCGGTTGCCCGTGGGGCCGTAGCCGGAGTTGCCCTCCGCGTCGCGGATGCTGGTGACGAACCAGTCCATGTCCCCGTCCTGGTCGTAATCCCCAACCGCAGCGCCCATGCCGTTCTCGTCGGTGATGGCGTTGCCGGTGATGTCGGTGAAGGCGGCGCCCGCCTCGTTGCGCAGCACCTGGCTCGCGCCGAAGTCGCCGGCCAGCAGGATGTCGGGGTCGCCGTCGCCGTCGATGTCGGCGAAGGTCGGCGTGAAGGAGAATTCGCGCCTGTCGCCCGAGTCGCGCAGCGCGCCGGGGCGGACCGGCACGATGTGGCTCACGTCCTCGTAGCGGCCCTTGCCGTCGTTGCGCCAGAGATAGCGGGCGGGCGGCCTGATCCCGTTCCAGGGCAGGTTCCAGTGGGCGAGGAAGGGGTCGAGGTCACCGTCGCCGTCATGGTCGGCGGCGGCCATGGAATAGACGGAGCGGTCGCTACCGCTGCCGAACGGGGCGGGCATTTCCGTGAACCGCCCGCTGCCGTCGTTGCGGAACGCCTGCGTTCCCTCCGCGTGGATCGAGAGGAAGTCCGGCACCCCGTCGTCGTCCAGGTCGATGAAGTAGCCGGCCCGGTCCATCGCCGCCGGCGCGATGCCGCCATTCTCGGCGCTGCGAACGAAGCGGCGGCCGTTCCAGCTGAAGAGCCTGCCGTGCTCCCCGGCTCCGTGGGCGACGTAGAGCTCGGGCCAGCCGTCGCCGTCGATATCGGCAAGGGCGAGGCCGCCGCCCTCCCGGCCCCCCTCGCTCAATTCCCCGGCGTCTTTTCCGTCGCCGGGGAACTCGATGGGGTAGCTCAGGCCGACAGCTTCGGTCACGTCGACGAAACCCGCGCGGCTGTCCGTCGCCGGAGACGCCGCATCATTGGCGCCGGCCGGCCCGGCCCACGACATCAGGCCGACGAGACCGGCAAGGACCGCCGACACGCGCACGCCTCGCAAAGGGGATATCGCCATCCTGCCGTCGCTGCCGAGACCTCGGTCGTTCGCTCGTTCAATTATCAAATCTTTAGCATCGATGAAGCAGGGCAGGGCGTCGCGTGATCCCGCGCGCCTTCGGTTGCCTCCCCACGATGCATGGTGAATTGTCCGCGCAACGCAACCGCCGAACGCACGAAAGGGGCTGAGCCAGTGCCGACAATCGACAAGCTGGAGATCGATCTGTTCCGCCTGCCGCTGCCGGTGGCGATGGGGGCCGCAGCTGCGGGCGTGATTACCGCCTTCGACATGGTAACGGCGCGGATCACGGACAGCGACGGCGTCACGGGCCTAGGCTACACCGTGACACACGAGGGCCAGGGCGGCCCCATTGCGGCGCTCTGCGACGGGACCTTCCGGCCGAGCGTCGCAGGCCGCGACCCGGACCTGATCGAGACCATCTGGCGGGACATCTACAGGCGCCACCACTATGCCGGCCGGGGCGGTCCCGTGGGCTTCGCGATGGCGGCGGTGGATGTCGCGCTCTGGGACCTGAAGGGCAACCGGCTCGGCACGCCGCTCTGGCGGCTGCTGGGCGGTGCCGATCCCTCGGTCAGGGCCTATGCCGGCAACATCGACCTGAACTTCCCCGTCGACAAGCTGCTGGAGGGCGGCATTGCGAGCGTCGAGCAGGGGTTCCGCTCGGTGAAGATGCGGCTCGGCCGGCCGACCATCGCCGAGGACATCGCCCGCGTGGACGCGATGCGCAACTATCTGCCCGACGAGATCGAGCTGATGGCGGACGCGAACGAGGCGTGGCGGGTGGACCAGGCGGTGCGCGCAATGACGTTGCTGCAGCCCTTCGACCTGGTCTGGCTTGAAGAACCCATCGCGCCCGACAACACCGCCGGCTACGCGCACCTGCGCTCGCTCGGCAAGGTGCCGCTCGCGGCGGGCGAGAACCACCACACGCTCGCGGAGTTCGCGGCGCTGATCGGAGCCGGCGGCGTCGATTTCCCCGAGCCCGACCTCACCACCTGCGGCGGAATCACGCCCTTCATGAAGGTCGCGCATCTCGCCGAGGCGCACGGCCTGCCGGTGATGAGCCACGGCGCGCACGACCTGCACATTCACCTGCTGGCGGCGGCCCCGAATGCGGCCTACCTGGAGTGGCACGCCTTCGGCCTCGAGAGGTTCATGGAGGACCCGCTGACGGTCCAGGACGGCTATGCGCGCGCGCCGGACCGGCCGGGCCACGGCATCGTGTTTGACTGGCAGACCCTCGCCGCTCATCGTCCGGACTAGGGTTGAGCCGCTGCCCGACTACGAATCCGAGCGTCAGATTCAGTCGACTGCGCGGTCGTTTGTCCGGCGATGCGATTCTTGCCAAGGCCACGAGCAGTAGGCCGGATTTCAGCGAGGCCGTGCACGAGCGATGACGGAAACCGACCCGCGCGCGGCGCCAACGCCGGCCCGTCTTCTCGGGAGGCGAACGGGACGGCCGGCAATATCCTTGAACTCGAAAGGAGGCTCCGAATGCTGAACGCGACAAGCAACATGACGCGGAGCGTTTCGGCCCTCGCATTGGCGGGAGCCGTTCTGTCGGCCTGCATCCACGATGGTTCGAGCGACCGTGGCGACGAGTCATTCGTAGTGAGTGGATTCGTCGCGAGCCCCATGGGTTCGCGCTACGCGGAGGGCGACGAAGACACGTTGGAGAGCGTGGACGGCCTGGCGTTGTCGCCTCTCTCGGTCCACGTCGAACGGGTTTACGCGGAGGACGGAAGAGGTGTGTCGTCGCCGCAGGACGACAGCGCCTACATCGAGTCCGTCTTGCAGACCAGCACGGGAACGTATGTCGTGAACTACGTGATCGACGGCGAGAGAACGAGCGTCGATTTCGACATGGAAGAGCTCGCTTCATACGACAGCCTGTTCGGGCAGACCACGCACGACAATCATACGTACGGGTTTCAGGTGTACCGCAATCTGGGCAGCGACGATGATCCGGCACCGCGCGAATACGTGGCGACGGCCCGCTTCTTCACGTTCGAGCGCCGCCCCGGCGTGAGCCCCTACGATGGAACGGTCTACGAACTCTTCGGAACCTTCGGCCTGAGAACCAGGCCCGAGAACCTGTCTCCCCTGGGCCGCGCAAGCTACGCGGGAAATATCTTCGGCAACGTCTGGGACGTGGACGATCCGAACAGGAACACCGGCCTCGATCTTCTCAGGGGAACGCTCACCCTCGATGCCAATCTCGACAGCGGCGACATCGGTGGGGAGGCGCGCAATCTCCGCAGGTTCGACTACGGCGCGGAGAATCGCGCCTGGGAGGAGCTGGCGGAGACGGTCTCGATCGAAATCGGCAGCGGCAGCATCGAAGAGGGCCGCTTTACCGCAACGTGGGAGGGGCGGGACGGCGGCGACACGCCCGTTGAAGACAGCGTCCGGGGGTTCACGGGTAACTTGCTCGGCGAGTTCTACGGACCCGCCGGGGAGGAAATCGGAGGCGTGTGGAGAGGGCATCGCGACGCCACCGACACGACGCCCGAACAGCTCATCAACGGCTTCTTCAGCGGCGGCAGGGAGCCTGACGCGGAGCAATAAGGGGCACAGCCGGCGTCCGGCCAACCCGACGCGTGCCTCAGATTCAGTTGACGAACCCGCGTCGCGGTATCGCGAAGTCGTGTTCCCGAAATATGCCTTCCACGCTCAGGCACTCAAGATTGTATATCAGACTACGCACGGTGGAGACCCGCGTCCGCGCGAACGCGCGCAACCAGACCTTGCCGATCAGCCGCCACGCAGCACGGCACGGCCGGCGTAGCGGGCGGTGTCGTCCAGCCTCTCCTCGATGCGGATGAGCTGGTTGTACTTGGCGGTGCGGTCCGTGCGGGACGGCGCACCGGCCTTGATCAGGCCGCATTCGGTCGCCACCGCGAGGTCGGCGATGGTCGTGTCCTCGGTCTCGCCCGAGCGGTGCGACATCACCGCGCCGAACCCGTTGCGAACGGCGAGCGCCACCGTCTCCAGCGTCTCGGTCAGCGTGCCCACCTGATTGACCTTGACCAGGATGGCGTTGGCCGTGCTCTCCGCGATCCCGCGCCCGAGCCGCGCCGCGCTGGTCACGAACAGGTCGTCCCCCACCAGGCGGATGCGCGCGCCGAGCGCCGCCGTGAGCGCGGCCCAGCCGGCCCAGTCATCCTCGGCCAGACCGTCCTCGATCGACGCGATGGGATAGCGGCCCACCAAGTCCTCGTAGTAGGCGATCATCCCGCCCGCATCCAGGGTGCGGCCCTCACCCGCGAGCCGGTAGGCGCCGCCTTGGTAGAACTCGCTCGCCGCGGCATCGAGCGCGAGGTAGACGTCCTCGCCGGGCCGGTAGCCGGCCGCCTCGATCGCCTTCATCAGGTGGCCGAGCGCCGCATCGGTGCCGCCCAGCGCCGGCGCGAAGCCGCCCTCGTCGCCGACGTTGGTGGAGAGCCCGGCGTCCGAGAGCCGCGCGCCCAGGCTGCGAAAGATCTCCGCGCCGATGCGCACCGCATCCGCCGCGCCCTCGGCGGCGACCGGCATGACCATGAACTCCTGCACGTCGATGGCGTTGTCGGCGTGCGCCCCGCCGTTCAGCACGTTCATCATCGGCACCGGCAGGAGGCGCGCGTCGAGCCCGCCAACGTAGCGGAAGAGCGGCTGGCCGAGCTCGATCGCGGACGCGTGCGCGGCGGCGAGGCTCACGCCCAGGATGGCGTTGGCGCCGAGCCGGCTCTTGTTCTCGCTGCCGTCGAGGGCGATCAGCGCAGCGTCGAGGCGCGCCTGCTCCGCTGACTCCATGCCGCTCAGCGCCGGGAAGATCTCCACGTTGACGGTGCGCACGGCCTCCTGCACGCCCTTGCCGCCGAAGCGCTGCCCGCCGTCGCGGCGCTCCACCGCCTCGTGGCTGCCGGTGGACGCGCCGGAGGGAACGGCGGCGCGACCCTCGACGCCGCTCTCCAGCTGCACGTCGACCTCCACGGTCGGATTGCCGCGGCTGTCCAGGATCTCGCGCGCCCGGATATCGGTGATCGCACCCATTCTCGGCCCCCCCCTCCTCGGCACCGGTCGCCCTTGATAGGGCGCGCGTCCGGCGCGGGCAAGGGGACGATCCCACCGGGCGGCGGTTGCACGCGCACCTGAATCGTGGCACATGTCCGGCGCGGAATCGCCGCGTGTGGGCGCATAGCTCAGTTGGTAGAGCAGCTGACTCTTAATCAGCGGGTCCTAGGTTCGAGTCCTAGTGCGCCCACCAATCTTTTCAATGGGTTAGGTGGATTTCCAAGAAGGACCGAAATGCCCGTGCCGGCACCGTGTGGGCAGCCTGCACGGGTGCACCGGCACGATGGTTATTCGGTCGGAACAAGAGGCCAGTCCGACTGTTGTTCGATGACGTCGTCTGGCCCCTCGGAATTGAAGTGAATCACTGCATTGCGGCGCCGACCGGCGTCTAACCTGCACGCCGAACGACGCTTGCGCCCCCGGTCTTCGCTCGATCACAGGGATTCCATGGCGGGAACCAGCGCGAAGCTGAGCAACGCAGTCGAGGTGGCGAAGGACTCCGCGTTCGCTGCAATCGAAGCAGAGTCGTGTTTGTCGGAGTCAAATGCCGGCAGTCGCATTTGGTTCGGGCGCCCACAGGCGGGAAGGGCATTGCTGTCTTGACAGCGGCCGGTGGCGGCGGTGAGGTCCGGGTGTCATGGCCGAGCGATTCGCGCGCGTTCGCTACCGCACCATCATCGTGCTGCTCACTTGCGCTCTGGGCCTTCTCTATGTCGGCTACCAGAGCGTGCAGGGGGAGCGCGGGCTGCTGCGATGGGTCGAACGCTCCGCCGAGGTCGAGAAGACCCGCGCCGAGGTCGCCGCGCTCGCCGACGAACGCGAGAAGCTGGAGCGCCGCGTCTCCCAATTAAGGACCGACAACCTGGACCTCGACCTGCTCGACCAGGAGGCCCGCCGGATGCTCAACCTAGGTCATCCGGACGAAGAAGTCCTGTTCCACGACCGGCCGGCGCAGCCTGGCTCTGACGGAGGCGAATAGTTCCCGCGAGAGCATTTCCGTTTGATACGAAAACGCTCTCTCGCCTGTTGTGTCGCTCAGGGCGGCCGGTCGTTCTGCGATTCCGCGCGCCTGCCGGCGCGACTTGCGATTCCGCGCGCCTGCCGGCGCGACTCGCGATTCCGCGCGCCTGCCGGCGCGACCGGCCGGTGAAGTCCCGCCCCGCTGACCGCGAGCAATCCTCTTTACATGCAGGCGTTAACCGCTTGCCATGGCAAGCAATGCCGGCCTCCCCTTGTCAGGCCGGCGCGTTTGACCTAGCGTGCCCCAAGGTTCCGTGCCGCCCAGCGCGATGAGGGAGGCGCGGGCATCAGGTGCGAGGACACAATGGCGAGCGCCAGGAAAAGGGCCCGGGGCGGGGCTGCTGCGCCCGCGCAGACAGCCGCGATGGAACCGGAGACGCTGCAGCGCGCGTTCCGCGACATGCTGCTGCTCCGCCGCTTCGAGGAGAAGGCCAGCCAGCTCTACGGCATGGGGATGATCGGCGGCTTCTGCCACCTCTACATCGGTCAGGAGGCGGTGGTCACCGGCGTGCAGTACGCGCTCGGGCCGGGCGATTCGGTCATCACCGGCTATCGCTGCCACGCCCACATGCTGATCGCGGGCGTGCCCGCCCGCGACGTCATGGCCGAGCTCACCGGGCGCGCGGCCGGCGCATCCAAGGGCAAGGGCGGCTCGATGCACCTGTTCGCGCCGGAGCGCGGATTCTACGGCGGCCACGGCATCGTCGGCGCCCAGGTGCCGCTCGGCGTCGGCCTCGGCTTCGCCCACAAGTACCGGTCCTCCGACCGGGTTTCCGTCACCTATTTCGGCGACGGCGCGGCCAACCAGGGCCAGGTCTTCGAGGCCTTCAACATGGCGGCGCTCTGGCAGCTTCCGGTGCTCTTCGTGATCGAGAACAACCAGTACGCCATGGGCACGGCGGTGGAGCGCTCGGCGGCGGTGTCCGAGCTCCATGAGCGGGGCGCGGCCTTCGGCATTCCGGGCAGCCGGGTCGACGGGATGGACGTGGCCGCCGTGCTCCAAGCGGCGGAGGAGGCGGTCGCGGGCTTGCGCGCGGGCAACGGGCCGGTGCTGCTGGAGGCGATGACGTATCGCTACCGCGGCCACTCGATGTCGGATCCCGCGAAATACCGGAGCCGCGAGGAAGTGAGCAAGATGCGTCAGGAGCGCGATGCGATCGAGCAGGCGCGCCAGGCGCTTCTCGACGGCGGCCACGCCGACGAGGACGCGCTGAAGGAGATTGACCGCGAGATCAAGGCCATCGTCAACGACGCTGCCGAATTCGCCCAGTCGGCGCCGGAGCCCGCCCCCGTCTCGCTCGAGGCGGACGTCCTGGCCCGCGCCTGAGACGCGACCGGGACAGAGACCGATCATGGCCGTACAGACCGTTCGAGAGGCGCTCCGCGACGCGATGGCGGAGGAGATGCGCGCCGACGCCGACGTCTTCCTCATGGGCGAGGAGGTGGCGGAGTATCAGGGCGCCTACAAGGTGAGCCAGGGCCTGCTCGACGAGTTCGGCGCGGGCCGCGTGATCGACACGCCGATCACCGAGGCCGGCTTCGCCGGCATCGGCGTGGGCGCCGCCATGGGCGGGCTCAAGCCCATCGTCGAGTTCATGACCTTCAACTTCGCCATGCAGGCGATGGACCACCTCATCAACTCGGCCGCGAAGACGCTCTACATGTCGGGCGGGCGGCTGCCGGTGCCGGTTGTGTTCCGCGGGCCCAACGGCGCCGCCGCCCGGGTCGCCGCCCAGCACTCGCAGTGCTACGCGAGCTGGTTCGCCCACGTGCCCGGCTGGCGCGTGATCGCTCCCTATTCGGCAGGCGATGCCAAGGGGCTGCTGAAGTCCGCCATCCGCGACCCCAACCCGGTGGTCTTTCTGGAGAACGAGCTGCTCTACGGCCAGAGCTTCGAGGTGCCGGAGAACGGCGACCACCTGGTGCCCATCGGCAAGGCTGCGGTGGCGCGTGCGGGCGGCGATGTCACCGTCGCCACCTTCTCCATCATGGTGGGCCGCGCGCTGGAGGCGGCCGAGACGCTTGCGGGCGAGGGCATCGAGGTGGAGGTCATCGACCTGCGCTCGCTCCGCCCGCTCGACGGCGACGCGGTGCTGGCCTCGGTCGAGAAGACCAACCGTCTGGTCACGGTGGAGGAGGGCTGGCCCTTCGCCGGAATCGGCGCGGAGATCGGGGCGCTCGTGATGGAGCGCGCGTTCGACATGCTGGATGCGCCGGTGGCCCGCGTCTCCGGCGCCGACCTGCCGATGCCATACGCCGCCAATCTCGAGGCCGCGACCCTGCCGGGCGCCAACAACATCGCCGACGCCGTCCGCCGCGTCTGCTACAGAAGTTAGGGAGAGACCATGCCGATTCAGATTCTGATGCCGGCCCTCTCGCCGACGATGACCGAGGGCAACGTCGCGAGCTGGCTCAAGAACGAAGGCGACTCCGTCCAGGCCGGCGACATCCTCTGCGAGATCGAGACCGACAAGGCGACGATGGAGGTGGAGGCGACCGACGAGGGCACCCTCGGCCGGATCGTCGTCCCCGCCGGCACCGAGGCCGTGGCGGTGAACGCGGTCATCGGATTGATCCTGGAGGAGGGCGAGGACGCATCGGCCCTCGAAAGCGGAGAGGCCGCTGCGCCGCCGGTTGCCCCGCCTGCAGCACCGGCCGAGCCCGCGGCAGAAGCAGCGCCCGCGGCAAGTTCGGCTCCGCAAGCCGCAGCGCCGGCTGTACCCGCAGCGCCATCGCCCGGCGGCAACGGCGCGATGCCGCCTGCGCCCGCCCGCGAACCAGGCGCGCGCATCTTCGCGAGCCCGCTGGCGCGGCGCATGGCGAAGCAGGCCGGGCTCGCGCTGGAGGCGATCGCGGGAACCGGCCCCAACGGGCGCATCGTGAAGGTCGACGTCGAGGCGGCGATCGCCGCGGCCGCGGCGTCTCCCGCAGCGGCGGCGCCCACTCCGGCAGCGGCTCCGGCGCCCGCCCCGGTGGCGCCTGCGGCTCAAGCCGCCTACCAGGACGCGCCGGCGAGCACCATGCGCAAGGTCATCGCCCAGCGGCTGCAGGAGGCGAAGCGCGAGGTTCCGCACTTCTATCTGACGGTCGACTGCGCGGTCGACGCGGTGCTGGAGACCCGCGCCCAGCTCAACGAGCGCTCGGACGCCTACAAGCTCTCGGTCAACGACTTCGTGATCCGCGCCGCGGCGCTGGCGCTGCGCAAGGTGCCTGCCGCCAACGCCTCCTGGGTGGACGGCGCGCTCCGCCAGTACGCGAGCGCCGATGTCTCCGTGGCCGTCGCCATCGAGGACGGGCTGGTGACGCCCATCGTGCGCAACGCGGACGCCAAGGGCCTCGCCGAGATCTCGGCCGAGGTGAAGGAGCTCGCCGGCCGCGCCCGCGCCAAGCCCATGGGGCTCGCGCCGGAGGAGTACCAGGGCGGCACCTTCAGCGTCTCCAACCTCGGCATGTACGGCATCAAGGAGTTCGCGGCCATCATCAACCCGCCGCAGTCGATGATCCTCGCCGTCGGTACCGCCGAGCAGCGCCCGGTGGTGAAGGACGGCGCGCTCGCCGTCGCCACCATGATGTCGTGCACGCTCTCGGTCGATCACCGTGTGGTCGACGGCGCGCTCGGCGCCCGGTTTCTGCAGGCGTTCAAGGGCCTGATCGAAGACCCGCTCACCATGCTTCTCTAGCGGGGCTTCTCTAGCGGGCGCCGGCCCGGCCGGCCCCTCTCATACGCAAGACCGGAGGACATCATGGCGGATGCGTCCTATGACGTCGTCATCGTCGGCAGCGGCCCGGGCGGTTACGTCGCGGCGATCCGCGCGAGCCAGCTTGGCCTCAAGGCCGCGGTCGTCGAGCGGGAACGCCTCGGCGGCATCTGCCTCAACTGGGGCTGCATCCCGACCAAGGCGCTGCTCCGGGTCTCGGAGCTTCGCCACACGCTCGGCCGGCTCGGCGATTTCGGCATCACCGTGGGCGAGGTCTCGGTCGATATCGAGAAGGTGGTCGCCCATTCACGCGGGGTGGCGGACCAGCTCTCGCGCGGCGTCGCGTACCTGATGAAGAAGAACGGGATCGCGGTGATTCAGGGCCACGCCCGGCTCGCCGGTCCCGGCGCGCTGGAGGTGACGAAGGAGGACGGCGCGGCCGAGACCGTCCGTGCGGCTCACATCATCCTCGCGACCGGTGCGCGGGCGCGGGTGCTGCCGGGGCTCGAGCCCGACGGCGAGATGATCTGGACCTACAAGGAGGCGATGGTGCCTCAGGCGCAGCCCGCATCGCTGCTGGTGATCGGGGCCGGCGCCATCGGCATGGAGTTCGCGAGCTTCTATGCCGACCTCAGCAGCGCCGTCACCGTGGTCGAGCTGCTGCCGCGCGTGCTCCCGGTCGAGGACGAGGAAATCTCCGCGGCCGCAGCCAGGGCCTTCGCAACGCAAGGCATGACCATCCACACCGGCGCGCGCGTGGCCAGCCTCACGGTCGAGGGCGGGGCGGTGCAGGCCGCCATCGAGACCGAGGACGGCACGACGGAGCAGGCCACGTTCGACCGCGTGATCCTCGCCGCCGGCATCGTCGGCAACGTCGAGGACCTGGGCCTGGAGGGCACCGGCGTCGTCGTCGAGAAAGGCCACATCCGGACCGACCCCTGGATGGCGACGGGCGAGCCCGGCGTCTATGCCATCGGCGACGTCACGGGCCCGCCCTGGCTCGCCCACAAGGCCAGCCACGAAGGCGTGCTCTGCGTGGAGAAGATCGCGGGCGTCGAAGGCGTGCATCCGCTGGATACGAGCCGGGTGCCGGCCTGCACCTACTGCCGACCGCAAGTCGCCTCGGTCGGGCTCACGGAGGCTGCAGCCAAGGACGCAGGCCATGCGGTGCGCGTCGGGCGCTTCCCCTTCATCGGCAACGGCAAGGCGATCGCGCTCGGCGAGTCCGACGGCATGGTCAAGACGGTCTTCGACGAGACCACGGGCGAGCTGCTCGGCGCCCACATGATCGGCCCGGAGGTGACCGAGCTGATCCAGGGCTACACGATCGCGCGCACGCTGGAGAGCACCGAGGCGGAGCTGACGGGCACGATCTTCCCGCACCCCACACTTTCCGAGGCGATGCACGAATCGGTGCTTGACGCCTATGGGCGCGTCCTCCACATCTAGGCTGAAATCGAGGATGCCGCCATGCCGGATGTTACCCCGCTGAAATCACGTAGCGACCGCGAGCCCAAGCCGCGCTGGCTCCGGGTCAAGGCGCCGACCTCGTCCGAATACAACGCGACGCGGAAGCTGATGCGCACGCACCGGCTCAACACCGTGTGCGAGGAGGCGGCCTGCCCCAACATCGGCGAATGCTGGGCCAAGGGCCACGCGACAGTGATGATCCTGGGCTCGGTCTGCACCCGCGCCTGCGCCTTCTGCAACGTCGCCACCGGCCGGCCCGATCAGCTCGACCCGCACGAGCCCGACGAGCTGGCCCGGGCGGTCTCCGCGCTCGGCCTCGACCACGTGGTCATCACCTCGGTCGACCGCGACGACCTCGACGACGGCGGCGCCTTCCAGTTCGTGCGCTGCATCGAGCGGCTGCGCGAGACCGCGCCCGAAACCACGATCGAGGTGCTGACGCCCGATTTCCGCAACAAGCCGGGCGCCATCGAGGCGGTGACGGACGCGAAGCCCGACGTCTACAACCACAATCTGGAGACGGTGCCGCGCCTCTACACCGAGGTCCGGCCCGGCGCGCGCTACTACCACTCGCTGCGACTGCTGGATACGGTGAAGCGCCGCGATCCCTCCATGTTCACCAAGTCCGGCGTCATGGTGGGCCTCGGCGAAGAGCGCCGCGAGATTCTCCAGGTCATGGACGACCTGCGCTCGGCCGATGTGGATTTCCTCACCATCGGCCAGTACCTGCGCCCGACCGAGCGCCACCACGAGGTGATGCGCTACGTCACGCCGGACGAGTTCGCCGAGTACGAGCGGCTGGCCTACGCCAAGGGCTTCCTGATGGTCTCGTCCTCGCCGCTCACGCGCTCCTCCTACCACGCCGGCGACGACTTTCAGACGCTCAGGGCCAACCGCGAGGCCAAGCTCGCCTCGGCATCTCCCGCCGACGCCTGAGGGCGCGCCCGATGCCGCAGCACGCCGAGCGCCGTTTTCTGCCGTACAGCTCGGACCAGATGTTCGATCTGGTGGCCGAGGTCGAGCGCTATCCCGAGTTCCTGCCCTGGTGTCTCGGCACGCGCGTGACCAGGCGCGAGCCCGACATCGTGGAGGCCGACATGCTGATCGGCTTCCTGATGTTTCGCGAGCGATTCGGCTCGCGGGTGCAGCTCCATCGGGGCGAGTACCGGATCGAGGTGAACTACACCCACGGGCCGTTCCGCTACCTGGTCAATCGCTGGCGCTTCGACCAGCGGACGGACGGCTGCGAGGTGGACTTCTTCGTCGATTTCGAGTTCCGCTCCAGGCTCCTGAAGCGCGTCATGGGCGGGCTCTTCGCCGATGCGGTGGACCGCATGGTGCGCGCTTTCGAAAGCCGTGCCCGCCAGCTTTACGGCGCGCCTGCGGTGGAGGCGACGGCCTAGGGCGGAGGCCCGCGGCGGTGAAACGGGAGAAATTGCAAAACGAAGCCAATTTCTCATAACCCGCTTATCTCATTGAATAATTCGGCCAATCGCATGCACGCCGGGCCCTGATCGGGCGCGGCAAGGGGAGGGCACTCATGGCGATCAAGGCACCCACCACCGACCAGATCCTCGAGGTCGGCGCAGAGCTCGGCATGCGCCTGAGTGCGGACGAGGCCAGCCAGTACCTGGCTGCCATGCAGCCGATGCTCGCGGGCTACGGCGTCGTGGATTCCCTCGCCGACGAGCTGCCCGAGGTGAAGTACCCGCGCGTGCCCGGCCACCGGGCCACCGGCGACGATAATCCGCACAACGGTTGGTACTGGAAGACCGCGATCAAGGGAGCGGCGGAAGGCCCGCTCGCCGGCAAGCGCGTCGGGATCAAGGACAACATCTGCGTCGCCGGCGTGCCGATGATGAACGGCGCCTCGGTCCTCGAAGGCTACGTGCCCGAGGTGGATGCGACTGTCGTCGAGCGCATCCTCGACGCAGGCGGCGAGATCGCAGGCAAGACGGCGTGCGAGTATCTCTGCTTCTCCGGCGGCAGCCACACCAACGCAACCGGCCTGCCGGTGCAGAACCCCTGGAAGGAGGGCCACACCTCCGGCGGCTCCTCGTCGGGCTCCGGCGCCGTGGTCGCAGCCGGCGACGTGGAGATGGCGATCGGCGGCGACCAGGGCGGTTCCATCCGCATCCCCGCATCCATGTGCGGCATCGTCGGGCTCAAGCCCACGCACGGTCTCGTGCCCTACACAGGCGTGATGCCCATCGAGCTCACCATCGATCACGTGGGCCCGATGACCGCGACCGTCGCCGACAACGCGCTCCTGCTGGAGGCCATCGCCGGCGCGGACGGGCTCGATCCCCGCCAGGCCGGCGTGCCGGAGGGCTCGTCCTACATGGACGCGCTGGGGCGGGGCGCGGAAGGCCTCACCGTCGGTGTGGTGACGGAGGGATTCGGCCATCCCAACTCCGCGCCTGCGGTGGACGAGAAGGTCCGCGCGGCGGGCGCGCAGTACGAGGCCATCGGCGCCACCGTGCGCGAGATCAGCATCCCGGAGCACCTGGTCGGCGGCGCCGTCTGGACCCCGATCGGGCTTGAGGGCACGGTCGACTTCATGATGAACGGCAACGGCTTCGGCACCAACTGGAAGGGCCTCTACCTCACCAGCCTGATCGACCGCTACGCCCGCTGGCGTGAGCGCGCGGACGAGTTCCCGCATACGCTGAAGTACGCGATCCTGCTCGGCCAATACATGCTGAACCAGTACGGCGGGCGCTACTACGGCAAGGCGCAGAACATCGTCCGCCGCATGCGCGCCGCCTACGACCGGGCGCTCGCCGACTGCGACGTGATCGTCATGCCGACGATCCCCATCGTCGCATCGCAGATACCGCCGGCGGATGCGCCCATCGACCTCTACATCCAGCGCGCCCACGAGATGCTGACCAACACGGCCATCTTCAACGTCACCGGCCACCCCTCGCTCACCATCCCCTGCGGCCTGAGCGACGGCCTGCCGGTGGGGCTCATGCTGACCGGCCGCCACTTCGACGAAGCGACCATCTACCGCGCCGCCCACGCCTACGAGCAGTCGGTCGACTGGAAGACGCTCTGAGCGGCGCGGGCGCGTCCCCCGCGGCCTCGTCGGCCCGCGTCTCTGGCATGTGACCCTGAGCCGTGCCAGAGTGCGCGCCGCGCGAAACCGGCGCCAGGCGGGACGCAGCGAGGGGAGGGTAGTCATGCCGATCAAAGCACCCAGGGCCGACCAGATCGTCGAGGTCGGCGCTGAGCTCGGCCTGCGCCTCAGCGCGGACGAGGCCGCCCAGTATCTCGCGGCGATGAAGCCGCTGCTCGACGGATACAACACCGTGGATTCCATGTCCGACGAGCTGCCCGAGGTCCGCTATCCGCGCCTCCCCGGCTACCGGCCGGAGGCAGACGAGAACCCGCACAACGCCTGGTACTGGCGAACCGACATCAAGGGCGCGGCGGGCGGAAAGCTCGCCGGCAAGAAGGTCGCCATCAAGGACAACGTCTGCGTCGCCGGCGTGCCGATGATGAACGGCGCCTCGATCCTCGAAGGCTATGTGCCCGACGTGGATGCCACCATCGTGAGCCGCATTCTCGACGAAGGCGGCGAGATCGCGGGCAAGACCGCCTGTGAATACCTCTGCTTCTCGGGCGGCAGCCACACCAATGCGACCGGGCTGCCGGTGCACAACCCGTGGAAGCGGGGCTACACCACGGGCGGCTCCTCGTCGGGCTCCGGCGCCGTGGTCGCGGCCGGCGACGTGGAGATGGCCATCGGCTGCGATCAGGCCGGCTCCGTCCGCATTCCCGCGTCCATGTGCGGCATCGTCGGGCTCAAGCCCACGCACGGCCTCGTGCCCTATTCCGGCGTGATGCCCATCGAGATGACGGTGGACCACGCCGGCCCCATGACCGACACGGTCGCCAACAACGCGCTGCTGCTGGAGGTCATCGCCGGCGCAGACGGTCTCGACCCGCGCCAGATCGGCGTGCCAGAGAACCCGTCGTATACCGGCGCGCTCGGTCAGGGCGCGGAGGGCATGACCATCGGCGTGCTGAAGGAGGGATACGGCCACCCCAACTCGGAGCCCGGCGTGGACGAGCGGGTGCGCGCCGCCGCCGCCCAGCTGGAAGCGATCGGCGCCACGGTGCGGGAGATCAGCATCCCCGAGCACCTGGTGGGCGTCGCCGTCTGGACCCCCATCGGGGTCGAGGGCACGGTCGAATTCATGATGAACGGCAATGGCTTCGGCACCAACTGGAAGGGCCTTTACGTCACCAGCCTGCTCAACCGCTACGCCGGCTGGCGGGAGCGGGCCGACGAGCTCTCGCACTCGCTGAAGTACGTGATCCTGCTCGGCCAGTACATGCAGAACCAGTACGGCGGGCACTATTACGCCAAGGCGCAGAACATCTCGCGGCGCATGCGCAGGGCCTACGACAGCGCGCTGGCCGACTGCGACGCGATCGTGATGCCGACGCTGCCGATTACGGCGACGCCGATTCCGCCGGCGGACGCGCCGATCGAGCTGGTCATCCAGCGCGCGCACGAGATGTTCGCCAACACCGCCGTCTTCGACGCCACCGGCCACCCGGCGCTCACCGTGCCCTGCGGGCTGAGCGACGGCCTGCCGGTCGGCCTCATGCTGGTCGGCAGGCACTTCGACGAAGCGACCATCTACCGGGCCGCCCACGCCTACGAACAATCGGTCGACTGGAAAACGCTCTGACCGGCCGCGCCCAACGACGGAGAAGCCAAACCATGAAGCTCTACGAGTTCTCGCTTGCGCCCGGCCCCCGCCGGGTCCGCATATTCATCGCCGAGAAGGGGATCGAGATCCCCTCCGTGCAGATCAACACGCGCGAGCGCCAGCAGTTCAGCGACGAGTACCGTGCCGTGAACCCCAGCTGCGTGGTGCCCGCGCTCGTCCTCGACGACGGCACCTGCATCGGCGAGTCGGTCGCGATCTGCCGCTATCTGGAAGAGGCCCATCCCGAGCCCAACCTGATGGGTCGCGATGCCACGGAGAAGGCGGTGATCGAGATGTGGAACCGGCAGGCGGAACTCGAGGGCTATCTCGCCGCCGTCGATGTACTGCGAAACAGCGCGCCGATGTTCGAGGACCGCGGCGTGGCCGGCGTGACCGGCGGCGTGCCCCAGATCCCGGCGCTGGCCGAGCGCGGCAGACAGTCCATGGGGCGCTTCTTCGCCAAGTTAGACGGTCGTCTCGCCGACAACAGCCATCTCGCCGGCGACCGCTTCTCGATCGCGGACATCACGGCGTTCGTGACGATCGACTTCGTCAAGCGGGCGGAGATCGAAATCCCGGAGGACTGTGCCAACGTCGCCCGCTGGTTCGCCGAAGTCGGCGAGAGGCCGAGCGCTTCGGCGTAACCAGACGCCCGAGGCTTGCCGCCGTCGCGTGGCCGCGCTATGAGGCCGGGCGATGGACGTGCGCATTTATAAACCGGCGAAGACGGCGACCCAGTCGGGTCGGGCCAAGACCGGCCGCTGGGTGCTCGAGCATGCGCCGCGCGGCCAGCGCGCGGTGGACAGCCTGATGGGCTGGACCGGATCGGACGATACCGCCCAGCAGGTCAGTCTCACCTTCGCGACCAAGCAGCAGGCGATTGCCTACGCCAGGCGGCGCGGCTTCGCTTACGTGGTGGACGAGCCCCAGTCGAGCACCGTCCGCCCCAAGTCCTACGCCGACAACTTCATCCGCAAGACCTGAGCCGCTCCGCTTCCGGGCGGGGACAGCTCAACCGGCGAAGCGGGGCTCCGGAACGCCGCGGATGCCGAGGCCGGTGACCGCGAACAGGCCGCCGGCGAGGAACTGCGGCCTGGCCTCGACCGCGAACATGTCATGCACCGCCGGGTGCTGAACGCGGGCCATGGAGGTGACGTAGAGCACGTCGAGGTTGTCGCCGCCGAACATCACGCTGGTGACGTTCTTCACCGGCATGCCGATGCGGCGCTCCACCGAGCCGTCCGGCGCGTAGCGCACGAGCTCGCCGCCGATCACCTGCGCGTTCCAGAGGCAGCCCTCCTCATCCACTGTCGAGCCGTCGGCGACGCCCGCGTCCTCCCTGGTCGAGGCGAACACCCGCTTGTTGGAGAGGCTGCCCGTCTCGATGTCGTAGTCGTAGGCCCAGAACTCATCCTGGAAGCTGTCGGCCAGGTAGAAGGTCTTGTCGTCCGGGCTCCAGCAGGGGCCGTTGGTGCAGATGATGCCGCCGTCGACCTTGGTGACGCTGAGGTCGGGGTCGAGCCGCCACAGCCCGCAGATGGTGAGCTCTTCCTTGTCGTCCATGCCGCCGGCGAAGAAGCGCCCGCGGCGATCGCACTTGCCGTCGTTGAGCCGGGTGCGCGGCTGCTCGGCATCGACCTTGGTGATCAGCTCCATCTCCGCCTTGTCGTAGTCGAAGAAGTAGAAGCCGTCGTCGAGCGCCATCACCGCGCCGCCGCCGGCACGGAGCGCCATCGCGCCCACGTCGTGCTCGCCCAGCGTCCAGTTCTCGACCTTGCCGCTCTTCGGGTCCATGCGCCAGAGCTCGGGCTTGCCGACGCGCCGCCCCGTGCCGTCCACCCAGTAGAGCCGACCTTCGTCCACGTCCCACACCGGGCCTTCGCCCAGGTGGTTCCCGCAGTCGAGGATGCACTCGATCTTGATGCTCATGCGCCTCACCTCTTGGTTTGCGCGATGGTGGCGGCGGCGCGCCGACTGTGCAAGACCGCCGATTGCAAGCAGATGGCGGCGCAGCTATGAGGGGGCGGGGAGGGCTCCATGACCGCACACGACATCGATCTCGAAGCGCTCGGCCGCTACGACACGCCGACCATCTGCAACGCGCTGCTCGCCATCGCGCCGGAGGCGGCGCGGCGCTCGACCAAGGCGACGCTCCACTGCGCGCGTCCCGATCTGCCGCCCATTGTGGGCTTCGCACGCACCACGCTGTACCGGACGCAGGAGCCCGGCGGCCTCGATGCGGCGCAGGAGAAGGCGCAGGACCTGGAGTGGTTCGACTACGTGGCCGCGGGCCCTGAGCCCCGCATCGTCGTGGTGCAGGACGGCGACACGCCGCATGCCGCCGCCAACGCTCTCTTCGGCGAGGTCATGAGCTTCATGCACAGCGTGCTCGGCTGCACCGGCCTCATCACCAACGGCGCCGTCCGCGACGTGGCCGGCATGGCGGACGGGTTCCAGGCGCTCTACGGCGGCCTTGCGCCCAACCGCGCCGACTACCACCGCGCCGACTTCGACTGCGAGGTGAACGTCGCCGGGCTCTATGCGCGCACCGACACGCTCATCCACGCCGATGTCAACGGCGCCGTCGCCCTATCGCCGGAACAGGTGCCGCAGATCCTGGAGGCCGCATCCGCAGTCACGAGCAAGGAACAGGCGATCATCGACTTCTGCCGCGACCCCAACGTCACGGCAGAGAGCTTCAAGCGCTTCTGGCGCGAAGGCTGAGCGCTGGTGCGGATCCTCCTGCTGCAGAATCACGACAACTCCGGGGCTGGCTACCTGGAGGAGCCGGCGGCGCGGCGCGGCGTCCGCTTCGAGGCCTGCATGCCGCACCTGAACGCCGACGACCGCCTGCCGGCGGACGATTCGGGCTACGACGGCTTCCTCCTCATGGGGGGTGCCATGCACGCGGGCCACGTGAACGAGCATCCCTGGCTCGAAGACGCCGCCGCGCTGGTGCGGCGCTTCACCGAGGCAGAGAAGCCCGTGCTCGGCATCTGCCTCGGCTCACAGATCGTCGCGCGCGCCCTGGGCGGGCGCTGCTACGACATGCACCTGCCGGAGGTGGGGTTCGTGCCCATCGCGCTGACGCAGGCGGCGGAGAGCGACCCGCTGCTCGGCCAGTCGTTCGCCAACCCCGTGCATCTCGCCCAGTTCCACAGCCAGACCTTCGACCTGCCCGAAGGTGCGACGCGGCTCATGGTGGGGGACGAGGTGCCGAACCAGGCCTTCCGCTTTGGCGCCGCGACCTACTCCTTCCAGCCCCATTTCGAGGTGACGCCGGAGATGATGACCACCTGGGTCTCGATCTCCGACGAGATCGTGCCCACCCACTATCCGACGCTGCCCGAAACGCTGCCGCACCTGCTGCAGCTCTACCACCACGCCTCGCACGACTTCTGCTACCGCGTCGGCGACGCGTGGCTCGCCCTGGTCGCGAAGCGCAAGGAGCGGGACGGGTAAGATCGGCTGCTGCTTGCAACTCGGGTGTTGTTCGGCGCGCGAGTTGGACGCGGAGCGGCGCGATAATTCATTGAACTTGCTGGATTGCGAGACGACACCTCCCCGGGACCGCCTGCGGCATCGGGCTCGTCTTCCTTGCGGCCTTTCCCCTGGTCTATGGGGCGTCCGACTACGACTACATCGTGCACCTGTGGATCACCGCCTTCTTCTACGCGATCCTGGCGTCGAGCTGGTCGCTGCTGGCGGGGTACGCGGGCCAATTCTCCTTCGGTCACATGGCGTTCATGGCGCTCGGCGCCTACACGACCGGGCTCTTCAGCAACTATTTCTATCTGACCAGCGCGGCGACCAAGACCTGTTTCGAGATACCGCTGGGCGACTGGTACTTCGTGGTGCTGTAGCCGATCGGGGTGAGCGCCACACCGGGAAACTGCCGCTTGCGCTCTGGCGCGACATGAGACTGCAGCACGGGCGCTGGCGGCTCTTGAACACATCGAGAAGCGTCGCAGAAATCGCGTTCGAATGCGGATTCTCCGACAGCAGTCATTTCTCGCGTTGGTTCAAGAAGGAGTTTGGGGCGCCGCCGCAAAGATACCGCGAGATGCGTGCCGGAGAGGCGAGACAGAGCGAACGACGCTCTCTCTCGACGGTGGGCGGCTCCGGTGCAAGGATTCGGTCCTGCCGAAGGCCGTGGCCGATGTTCAGAGCCGGGCGACGGCCTCCGAGAGCCGGTCCCGCTTGAGCAGCCGGGGGCGGCCTGGCCGGGCCACGCACCGGGTTCAGGAATCGATCCGCACGACGCCGTCCTCCACCAGCACGCGCTCGTCGAGGCGGACCGTCGGGCGGTAGACGACCATGTCGAGGTGCACCGGGCAGCGCACCGTGCCGCCGTAATAGATGTTGTCGCCGAAGGCGATGTGGACGTTGCCGCGCGCCTTCTTCTCCTCCTGAAAGCATCCATTGCGCAGGCTCGACGCGTTGAGGCCGATCCCGAACTCGGCGACGTTGTCGGCTTCCGGCACCGTCTCCACGATGTGGCGGAGATGCGCGGCCTCGGGCCCGTCGCCGCTCACGCTCACGGCCCGGCCGCCACGCACCTCGACATTGATCGGGGTCGCCGGCCGGGCAATACCGGTGCCGGGCCCGTCGATCGCGATCACGCCCTCCGCCTCGCCTTCGAGCGGGCGGGAGGAGACTTCGCCGTCGGAGAACGCGGCGTTCGTCCCCGGCTCGGTCGCGTAGCCGCACTCCACGACCACCGTATCCGACCCGATCGGGGCTTCGATGTCGGTGCCAGCCTCCGTCGTTATGCGCATCGTTTGGCCGGCGGCCCAGATCGACGCCAGGGCCTGCCCTTCGGCGTGGAGCGCCCGGTAGTCGGCCAGCGCGCCACCGCTGGTGAAGTTCGCAAGGTCGCGCATGACCATGGACATGGTGCGAATGCGCTTCGCCTTCAGCAGCTCCTTGACGCGGGCGGCGTAGGCCGGCGCGCCGCCGGAGCCGGTCAGGCTGATCAGCACGTCCGTCTTCTCGAAGGCGGCCTCGACGATCGGGCTGAGCTCGTTCTTTCGCCCGGGCGGGCGCGAGGGCTGATGGAGGATGGCCCACGCCGCGCCGGCCGAAGCCGCAACGGCGGCAAGCGCACGAACCATCTCCATCGCGCTGTGATCGTCGATGACGATCGCCACGTTCTCGCCGGGCTTGATCGCGAGCAGCTCCCGCCCCACGAGGTCGGCGCTCTGCGCCACGTCGATGCTCGCCGCCGTCACGCTTCGTCTGCCCTGCAGTCAAGCGGCTGATCGACGAATCGGAGCGTCGAGCGTGGACCGAACACGGTTGAATCCAGGACCCCGGCTTCGATTGTCTTGGGAATACATCGCTCCATCGGGCGCACCATTTCGCAGACAGTGATGGTCATCTGTAGGGCGGATGTCATTTCTCAAGAGGCGGCCCCGCCGCCGCGCCGCGCTATGCGGTCCCTTCCCCAAATTCCAGACGTTGAGGCTGTCTCCAAGGCGCTCATCATCCTCCAGATTCAAGCTATCGCCCCTTTTTGGGCGTGAATAGAACGAGTTATGCAATCTCTTGCATGAATGCATCCCTATCCGTAACCGATGGAATGGACGCCGCTCCCGACGGTGTCGCGATGTGCCATGTTGGCGGTAACGTTAGCGCCAAGAGATTAAAGGGGCGTCCATGGACCAAGTTACCATGATCGGGATCGATCTTGCGAAGAACAGCTTTCAACTGCACGGCGCGTGGGTCGACGGATCGATGGCGTTCCGCAAGAAGCTGAGCCGGGGGGAGAGTGCTGGAATTTCCAGCTTCTCAGCCGAGTTGGGAGGTGGTGAGGTTGTGTCCCCATTCGTGGTGCAGGAGCTCCGGCTTTCGTTGGTAGCTGCTTACCCACAGCGAAGGCCACCGTAGTGCCAGTTTAGGGTCGGGTCGTGCAACGCCATCCCGAACCTGAGGAGGCCCTGCTCGCGACCGATGGATGCCTCGCCAGTATCCAAAAACCAAAAAACCTATATTGGTCATTCCATGTCTTTGATACCTTGATGTTCCTTTTCGTATGCTCGGCTGCAGGAGCGCGCCGCGGCGACCCGATTCAATCCGCGCACCGCATGTAGGAGCCGGGAAACACAACATGGAACTTCTCGCGGGCGTCATAGGCGGCCTCGGCCTGTTCATCGTCGGGATGTGGCTCCTGACGGAAAACCTCAAGAAACTCGCGAGCAGGCGGCTGCGCCAGATCGCGCATCGCTGGACCGGGAACCGGTTTGCAGCGCTGCTGTGGGGAACGATCGGCGGCGGCATCACCCAGAGCATGACCGCCCTGACCTTCATCGTGGTCAGCATCCTGCGCTCGCGACTGACCACAACGAGCGGCTCCCTGGCGATGATTCTGGGCGGGTCCATCGGCGTGACGGGCCTCGTCATGATCGTCACTTTCGACATCAAGGTGGTCGCGCTCTACGTCGTCGGCCTTGCCGGTGCGGTCGTAGCCACCGAGAGGCTGGCAAAATTCCGCGCCATCGCAGGGTCGTTTCTGGGCGGGGCCATGATCATCCTCGGCCTGATGCTGCTCAAGGAGGCGGCGGCGCCGCTGGCCGAGGAGCCCTGGTTCCGGGAGATGGTGGAGGGAACCGGGCACTCGCTGCTTTTCGCCTTCGCCGTCGCGGCCGCGCTGACCTTTATCGTGCAGTCTTCGGGCGCGGTCTCCGTATTCGGAATCAGCCTGGCGACGGTCGATATCATCTCCGTCGATCAGGCCATCATGACCATCTACGGGAGTTATATTGGTTCGGCCGCGATCCTCGCTGTGCTGTCCGCCAACCTGACCGGTCGCTCGCGACAGGTCGTCATGTACCTGGTAACTTTCAATGGGTTGATTTGCGCAGTGGTGATTCCGCTGCTTTACGTCGAAATCTATTTCGACGTTCCGTCGATCAAAGCGGTGATCGACGCGACCGGTTTCGACCTGCCTCAGCGCCTGGCCCTTGTCTACGTCATTACGGCCGTGGTCCCGGTGCCGATCATGCTCGCCGTGCTAGGCCCATCGACGCGCATTCTCGAGAAGCTGTGGCCGGAATCGGAAATTGATGAGCTGTCGCGCGCGCAGTTCATCCACGGCCATGCGACAGTTGACATCGAAACGTCGCTGATGCTGGCCGACCTGGAGCAGAAGCGCGCATTCCGAATGCAGCTCCGGTATTTCGAGCTCCTTCGGGAAGGCAAGGACGTGCGCCCACTCCGGGAAGCGTCGCGCACCCTGATGACCGAAATCGAAGAGTTCCTGACGGAACTACAGCCGCTTCACCCCATGCAGGCGGTCGAGGACCGCAACATGCTGCTCAACCGTCAGAAGCTGCTCACGTGGCTGGCGGATTCCGTCGCCGTCATGTGCGGTGCGCTCCTCGACACCGGCGACCGGCCGGAGTTGAAGCAACTTCGGGAAAGCATGTGCGAAGGCGTGGACAGCGTGTTTCTCGCCCTGGACCACGCGATGGAGGGCGATGACGAAACGTCCTGGGATATCGCGAGCGCGTTGTCGGGCGATCGCGGCAAGATCATGCGCCGATTGCGCGGCAAGTACATGGAAGCGGATCTGAAATTGGAAAAGTCCGACCTCTTGAACGTCGTACTCGCGACCAACGCGGCAGAGGACATTTTTTTCGTGCTGTCGAAACTCGGTGAGGACTTCAATCCGCATCCGCGCAAGGACAGGAGATTGCAGCGCGCCTAACACGAACCTCGCGTGACGCTCTCGGCGTGCGATTGATATACGACGAATTTATGCGTTCTCATGGCAGACCGTGTTCGAGGTGAGAAATGCGGCTAAAGCCCGTCCGTCGAAGTCGGACGCGCTCTAGAACGGCACGCCGACGGCGCGGCAGAGGAAGGCGGTCAGCTCGGCGCCGGCGCGGGCGGTCGCCGCGAAGCGGTCGAGGAAGTCGGGGCGGACCGCGTCATCCTCGGGGATGTCGGCGATCGCGACGAAATCCTTGCGCTTGAGGTCCTCGATCAGCGGGTGCTCGGGGTCGTAGCCGCGCGGCGGGCGCTTGAGCGCTTCGCCCGCCAGGCGGAAGGTCCCGCAGAAGGCGTCGGACGCGGTGATGCGCATCCACTCCTCCGGCCGGTCCACGATCGCGTCGCGAATCCGGCCGAGGGTGGGGCTGTCCGGATGCCAGACGCCGCAGCCGGCGAAGCACATGCCGGGCTCCAGGTGGAGGTAGAAGCCGGGCGCGTGCGCGTCCTTGCCCGCTTCGTGGCGAAAGTGGGCGCCGACGTTGGTCTTGTAGGGCGTCTTGTCCTTGGAGAAGCGCGTGTCCCGATAGATGCGGAAGAGCGAGCCGCCGTTGGCCCGGGGGTCGGCGCGGAAGTGCGGGCTGATCTCGGCCAGCGGCTCGGCGAAGGCCTGGATGAAGTCGAGCATGGGATCCCGCACCTCGGCCTGGTAGCGCGCCTTGTTCGCCTCGAACCAGGGCCGCTCGTTGTTGTCCCTGAGCTCCCGCAGGAAGTCGAACAGCGCGGGCGCGATGGGTTGTGCGGTCATGGACTCCTCTTCGGGCAGGGGCGCATCGCGGCGCCACCATCGCATAGCCAGGGCAGCCGCCATAGAGCCGTGCTAAATTGGCGCCAATCGATCCCCATAACGGCAGAGATTTCTCATGGCCCTCGCCCAAGCGACCGCCCCGCAGCCCGAACCCGCACCCAGCGAGCCGATCGCGCGCACGCTCGCGCGCTTCGCCCGCGAACTGGCGCTCGACGACGTGCCCGCGCCCGTGGTCGAGCGCGCCAAGCTGCATATCCTCGATGCGCTGGGGATCGGCCTCGCGGCGTCGCGCTACGACTTCAGCCACAAGACGCTGACGGCGATCCAGGGGCTTGCCGGCGACGGGCCCTATCCCGTCATCGGGATGCCGGCGGCGCTGCCGCTGCGCGATGCGGCGCAGATGAACGGATTCCTGATCCACGGCCTCGACTACGACGACACGCACGTGGGCGGCGTGATCCACGCCACGGCGAGCGCGGTGCCGACGGTGCTGGCCGCCGGCCAACGGCACGGCGCCTCGGGGCGGGAGACGCTCGCGGCCTATCTCGCGGCCATCGAGGGTGCGGCCCGGATCGCCGCCGCCGCACAGGGCGGATTCCATCGACTGGGCTTCCACCCCACCGGAATGGTGGGCGTGTTCGGGGCTGCGCTGGCCGCCGGCCGGCTCGCGGGCATGACGGAAGCACAGCTCGCCCACGCGCAGGGCATCGCGCTCAGCATGGCCTCGGGCAGCCTGCAGTTCCTGGATGACGGCGCGTGGACCAAGCGGATGCATCCGGGCTGGGCGTCGGTCGCCGGGATCAGCGCCGCGGCGCTGGCCCAGCAGGGGTTCCAGGGCCCGGCCGAGCCCTACGAGGGGCGCTTCGGCCTCTACGCGCTCTACGGCGCGCACGATGCGGAGATCGACTGGCCGGCGTGCACCCGCGGCCTGGCTGAGGATTGGGAGATGCTGCGCATCGGCATCAAGCCCTATCCGGCCTGCCACCTGGTGCATGCGCTGGGCGACGCGGCGCAGGCGCTCCGCGACGAGCACGGGCTCGGACCGGACGACGTGGAAAGCGTGGATGCGCTGATCGGCGAGGGCTGCGTCAGCGTCGTGTGCGAGCCGGAAGCCGCCAAGCGCCGCCCGGCCAGCGCCTACGAGGCGCAGTTCAGCGTGCACTACATGATCGCGAGCGTGCTCGCGCGCGGGCGCTTCACCCTGGCCGAGCTGGAGCCCGCGGCCTACACGGACTCAGGAGTGCTCGCGCTCTGCGACCGGATCAGCTACCGCGTCGATCCCGACTCGGCCTTCCCGACCTACTACTCGGGCGAGGTGGTGATCCGCACGACGGACGGGCGCACGCTGCGCCACCGCGAGCAGGTGAACCGGGGCGCCGACAGCCGCCCCCTCGGCGCGGACGAGATCGTCGCCAAGTTCCGCGACAACGCCGCGATGGCGCTGGCGCCCGACCGGGCCGAACGTGCGCTGGATGCGATCATGTCGCTCGACGGGGACTCGACGCCGGCGGAGGTGGCGCGGCTGCTGAGCATGGCCTGACGGGGACGGATGCCGTCCGGAGACGGCGTCGCCGCACGCGGATGCCGCCGGGCCGGTCGGTTGAGCGGTGGCGGTCTCGCCGCTACTCTTGTCTCCAACAAGAAAGACAAAAACAGAGATAGGGAGGAAACAAGATGCCTAAGCAGCAGAAAGATGCCCGGACGGCGAAGGGCCGCAGCCGTCGCAACTTCCTCAAGGGTTCGGCGGCGCTCGGCGCGGCAGCCATCGCCGCGCCCGCGATCCTCAAGACCTCGCCCCGGCAGGCGAGGGCCGAGGACAACGTCATCAGGATCATCGGGCCCAACGTGATCGCGCTGGACGACTGGACCGCGTTCACCGAGGAGACCGGACTCACGGTCGAGTGGAAGGGGATCGCGAGCGATCCCGGCGTGTTCCTGAAGGAGGCCATCGCCGACGAGGCCGGCGAGGACTTCGACATGTTCTGCTTCGACGGCGGGGTGGAGGACCGGCTGGCGCCGGAAGGCCTCATCATGCCGATCGACGAGGCCGCCATGAAGCGTTGGGAGGGCGTGCCCGACAACGTGAAGCGCAGTCCCCTGCTTCGCGGCAAGGACGGCACCCAGTTCGGCGTCCCCATCGTCTTCAACGCCGACTCCTTCGCGTACTTCCCCGACCTGATCGACCGCGAGGAGCCGCTGACCTACGACCTGCTGTTCGACAGCGAAGCCACCATGGGCAAGGTCTCGCTGGAGGACACCTGGCTCACCACCTTCGCCATGGCGGGCATGTACCTGAAGCACCACGGGCTCGCCACCATCGACCAGCCGTCTAACATGACGGCCGGGGAGGCGAAGACCACGGCGGACTTCCTCATCGAGCGCAAGAACGCCGGCCAGTTCCGCTCCCTCTGGGGCACCTGGGAGGAGTCCATCGACCTCATGGCCAACGGCGAAGTCATCGTCCAGAACTGCTGGGAGCCGGCGGTGAAGGCGCTGCAGCGCCAGGGCCACAACGTGCGCTACGCCTACACGGTCGAGGGCTACAACAAGTGGATGCTGGGCGCCTACATCCCCTCGCAGGCGGCGGAGCGCGGCAGCCTCGAGAAGATCTACCGCGCGATCGACGGCTTCCTTGGCGGCGCCTACAGCGCCCAGATCGCCGTGCTGCGCGGCTACGTGACGGGGAACCCGCAGCTCGGCCTCGACTTCGCCAAGTCGATGAACTGGGAGCCGGAGAAGATCCAGTCCATCGAGGACAACCTGGACAAGATCCAGAACAAGTTCACCGCCGAGCAGTTCTGGCAGAATGCGGCGCCGGACAACGCGCAGGCCATCGAATCCGAGTGGGACCGTTTCGTTCAGGCGTAGCGGCAACCCGCTCAGGGCGATATCTCCGTGCAATGACGAAGGATGGCGGGCTGCTGAAGCCGTAGACCATGTCTGAGAGCTTCGGCCGCCCGCCGCCCGCCTTGCAGTTCCTGCGCGGGCTGGCGGGCGAACGCCACGGCCCGGTCTGGGCCTTCATGGTGGTGTGGGCGCTGGTGATGCTGGTGCCCCTGGTCGGCCTCGTCGTCTGGTCGTTCCTCACCATCAAGGGTTTCCGGGTCTCCTTTGAGCCCAACGTCGACGCCTACCTGAATCTCTTCGAATCGGGCCGCTGGTCGGTCACGGTCCGCACGCTCCGCATCGCAGCGACGGTGACGGCGATCGAGCTGCTGCTGGGGCTGCCCTTCGCCCTCTGGCTGGCCAAGGGGACGCGCTCCCCCGTCGTGCGCGCGATGACGCTGGCACTCCTCACGGTTCCCTTCTTCCTGAGCGTGGCCGCGCGCACCATCGTCTGGCGGGCGGTGCTCGGCACCCAGGGTTTCGTGAACAGCGCGCTCATCTGGCTCGGCCTGATCGACGAGCCGCTCGACTGGCTGCTGTTCTCCGAGTTCACCGTGCATCTCGGGCTCATCGGGCCCTACTTCCCGACCATGGTGTTCCCGATCTTCCTGGCTGCCGTGATGATCGACGACGATCTGCTGCAGGCGAGCCGGGACCTCGGCGGCGGCACGCTGCACACCCTGGCGCACGTGATCCTGCCGCTGGTGATGCCGGGCATCATCGCCGGCATCGTGTTCACCTTCGTCCCCATGCTGGGAGCGGATGTGATTCCCGCGCTGCTCGGCGGCGGACACGCGCACCTGCTGGGTAACTCGGTGCACAGCCTGCTCACGGCGCTCAACTATGCGGTGGCAAGCGCCATGGCGACGGTCATCCTGGTCGCCATGGTGGCCCTGCTCTTCGTGCTGCGGCTCCTGATGCTGCGGCTGGGCGGCTTCGGCGAGGTCTTCGAGGGGCTCAAGCGATGAGCGTGTTGTCCTCGCTCGGCCTCCGCCTCGCGCGGCGCCGCAGGAACGACGAGGGCTGGCGAAACTGGCTCACTGCCTGCCCCGGCTACGTGATCATCGGCCTGATCTACGCGCCGATCGTCTGGCTCGCACTGATGTCCGGCACGTCGGAGCCGCTGAGCGGCATTCCCGGCGACTTCACCGCAGAGTGGTACGAGCGGCTGTTCCAGAACACGAAGTGGGTCGATCCCCTGTGGTTGAGCCTGCTCATCGCCGTGGTCGTCGGCTTCGTCTCGATGGTGAGCGCCACCCTGGTCGGGCGCGCGCTGCCGCACATGCGGGGGCGGGGGCCGGTGCTCTTCGCCGTCATCCTGCCGCTCTTCGTGCCGGGCGTGATCATGGGGACTGCGCTCTTCATGTACTTCCGCTCGTTCATGGGGCTGAGGCTCGGCTACTGGTCGCTCGGCATCGGCCATTTCGTCTGGGCCTTTCCCTTCTGCCTGCTCGCCGTGGTGGTGATGGCGTCGCGCTTCGACACGCGCTTGCTCGATGCGGCAGCCGATCTCGGCGCCAGCGCGTGGGAGCGGTTCTGGCACATCGAGTTTCCGGCGCTCCGGCCGGGGATCATCGCCGCCGGGCTCTTCGGCTTCCTCTTGTCGTTCAACGAGCTCTCGCGCAGCATCTACGTGGGCGGGCGCAAGACCACGCTTCCGCTCTACGCCTGGGCGCAGGCGTCCTCGCACTCGTCGAACGTGCCGCTGATCTATGCGCTCAACACGCTTGCCCTGGTGGCGAGCCTGATCTTGATCTGCGGCGCGTTCTGGATGCTCTTCGTCCGCAAGGAACGAACTTAGGAGACCGTCGATGACCGAAGGCCGAGCCGACCTGTCTGCGTGGCGCGAGCCGCAGGCGGTGATCGAAACCGGCGCGCTCGAGGCGAGCCTCGGCGAGCCGGGGCTTCGCATCGTGGACTGCACGACGTGGCTGAAGCCGGCCGAGCCGGGGGACGACGCTCCCTATCGTGTCGTCCCCGGCCGGGCCGAATACGACGCCGAGCACATCCCCGGCGCGGTCTTCCTCGATATTCAGGGGGCGATTTCCGATCCCGATACGCGCCTCAAGTTCATGGCGCCCACGCCCGAACGCTTCGCGGAGGCGATGGGCGCGCTCGGCATCGGGGACGATTCCCGCGTCGTGCTCTACTCCGCCGGCAGCATCATGTGGGCGACACGGGTCTGGTGGATGCTGCGCGCCTTCGGCTTCGAGCGCGTGGCGGTGCTCGACGGCGGCTGGGAGAAGTGGAAGGCGGAGGGGCGCCCCGTCTCCGCCGAGCCGGGACGCTACCCGCCGGCGCCGTTCACCGCGACGCTGAAGCCCGGCCAGTTCGTCGACAGCGCGCACGTGCATTCCCGGCTGGGCGACGCCGGCGCCGTCATGGTGAACGCGCTCGCGCCCGAGTTTCACCTGGGCGAGGGGCCGAGCCGCTATGGCCGCCCCGGCCGGATTCCCGGCAGCGTCAACGTGCCTGCCGCCACCCTGCTCGACCCGGCGGCGAACGGCGCCTTCGTGCCGCTGGACGACGCGAGGCGGCTCCACGAGGAAGCGGGCGTCACCCCGGACCGCCAGGTGGTCGCCTACTGCGGCGGCGGCATCTCCGCCACGGTCGGCCTGTTCCTCCTTCACCAGCTCGGTTACCGTGATCTCACGCTCTACGACGGCTCGCTGGGCGACTGGGCGCAGGATTCCGCCCTGCCGATCGAAACGGGCCCACAGGCGGACGAGACCCGATGACGCTTCAGTTCCGCAAGCTCCACCCCGTGTTCGCCGCCGAGGCGAGCGCGCTCGATCTCCGCCGTGCGCACGACGAGGCGACGCTGGAGCAGATCCGGGCGGGCATGGACGAGCACGCGGTGCTGGTGTTCCGCGACCAGGCATTCTCGAGCGAGGAGCAACTGGCCTTCGCCACCCGGCTCGACGGCGAGCTCCACCGCAAGACCGGCATCAGCGTGCTGCACAAGAGCCGCTTCGGCGACGAGGCGCTCACGGATGTTTCCAACGTGGGCGACGACGGAGAGCTTCTGGAGGCGGACGACCGAAAGCGCCAGTACGGTATCGCGAACCGCCTCTGGCATACCGACGCGTCGTTTCAGGACCCGCGCGGCCGCTACTCGATGCTGGCCGCCCTCGTGCTGCCGCAGGTTGCGTCCGATACCGAGTTTGCGGACATGCGGGCCGCCTACGACACGCTGGCGGACGAGACGAAGGCGAGCCTCGAAGGCCTCCGCGTGCACCATTCGATCGCGTACTCGCGCGCGACGCTCGGCTTCGAGTTCTCCGACGAGGAGAGCGACCGGCTCAAGGGAGCCATCCAGCCGCTGGTGCTGGAGAACCCGCGCACCGGGCGGCGCTCCATCTACCTTGCCTCGTGCCCAATCTCACCAATGTAGCCGGTGAATCTCACCCAAAGTAGCCGGCCAGTCTCACCCAAAGTAGCCACTGAATCTCAGGCAAAGTAGCCACCCCGGAGCGAAGCGACGCGGTTACGTTG
>LXNI01000321.1_pt1 | contig 59844 bp, 47 predicted proteins | sample 809091 | NCBI WGS metagenome assembly LXNI01 (sample SAMN04870527, study PRJNA318959) | sponge metagenome | biome: 01000161; feature: marine sponge reef; material: water | host: Sarcotragus foetidus | place: Greece: Milos, Mediterranean Sea | collected 2013-05-29 | depth 5-7 m
GAACCCCAAACCGTATGTCTGGAAACAATCCGGGCAGGCGGTCCTGGCAAAAATCCAACGCGCCAGGGAAGCTCACGGAAAGATACATAGTGTATAGTCAATTACGAGACACTACACTAGCAGGAGCGAGGGCGCCCCACCCGGTTCAAGAGAGAATGCTTCCCGGTCACCGAATATTGTGGTGCGCCTGATAGATGTACGCCTGGTTCTCGTCCTTGCAGATACCGGTCCTGACCAGCTCGCGGACGCGATGCCGTAAGCTCGGCAGGTAACGGAACTCGTAGTGCTCGTACGTCATCTCTTTGCGCTTCGCGCGTTGTTCGAACAGCGTCGATAGTTCCTCCACGGCGCCTTCGCCGCTGAAGTCCACATAGTGGTCGCGGATCAGCCGGTCGAACTGGCCCAGATAAATCATGATCGCGATCTCGAAGAACGTGGTGTTCCTGAACACGGCGCCATTGCAGCGCGCCCAATGGGAACGCTCGCGGGCCACATGCTCCGGCAGCCTGTCATGGTCCATCGAGGGAAAGAAATGGTGAGCCAGGTGATAGTCCTCGCCAAAGGAATCATCGACGCCATCGAGGATGGTCGTTGAGGTGACGTGACTGACGTGCCGGCCCGCCTGGTCAAATGCGAGGAATCCGTGCTGCCCGATACTGATGATCGTGAGGAAGGTGGACATCGCAAAGAGCGGTTGCAGATAAACCAGGAACAGGAACCACAGCGCTGAACCCACGCTGGACCCCGTGCCGATCAACAGCGCGAGAATGCCCGCCGGAACCCAGAGCCAGTAAATCGCCATCCCGCGGCGCAGCCTGGCGCTCGCGCGCTCCATTGCGGGATGTACGCCCGACTCCCGCCGGAACTCCACCAGGCTTGAAATCCCGGTCATGTACCGGAAGAACCGCCACTGGAAGAGCATCAGGTCGCTGAAACGGGTCCGGTCGATATCCCACAGATACACGGGATCGCCTTTCCCGCTGTCGAGCCTGTGATGCGTCAGCGTGTGGGAAATCGAGAAGTTGTGCGGCACTGTTCCGTAGAAGACGCCCAGCCAGTTCTCGAAGAAGTTGCCCACCCGGTCGCCCAGCCACGGCCGGTACATCCTGCCGCGCGACAGGTGGCCCTCGCGGTGCGCCAGTGTCCACGCGGTGGCCATACTTCGCCCGCCCGGACCCACCCAGACAAAGTAATACAGCGCAACAAGCCACCATGGCAGCGATCCGAACGTGATCTGCCACGCGAAAAGCGCACAGAGAACCGCGCATGTGCCGCTGATCAGGAAGACTGCCGCTGCGAAATAATCCACATGCGCGGGCCGGAGGTAAACAAACCGGGCGGCGAATCGCCGCAATGCGGCCGAGCCATCGAAAAGCCCGTAAACCGGACGCACAATGCGGTCGAGTCCACGCCGGAAGAGCTGGCCCTGAATCAGCACCGGCGCGGCCCAGAGAACCGCGAAGTTGACCGTCAGCAGGGTTCCGAGGACTTTACGCAGGCCGACCAGGCAGCGCAGGCGCCACGGGCGTGAAGAACCGCCACGAGGTTCCGGTCCGATCCCCGGTGAAGTTCCGCCCATTCTGCGCACATGCTCGTCCGTTGTCTTGTGCATACTTTACTTGAGCCAACTCTCTGGAATGACCTTGTCGTACACCTCCGGGAAGGCCTTCTCGGCGCCGTACTTGCTACGCATGTTCCGGTAGAGCCGATGCTCGAACATGCGCTCGAACTCGGCGCGGGTCATGGAAATATCGGCGTAGAGCATCTGATAGCCACCGCGCTCACGAACGAACTCTTCCAGTCGCAGCGCGGTCGGAACCCGTTCGTAGCCGCCGGCTTCGGCGCTCGGCGGGATACCGAAAATGCCGAGGTCGACGAACATCTGGCTGGAGGCGCCGTTGGCCGGGTTCCGCACCAGGCCCACGTTGGCGCCGTGATCGAACAGGCGTACCGGGCCGACCCATAGCGGGTAGATGGCAAACAGCTCGTGGCTTAGCCGGACCGACTCCGCGAGATCCTCAATCGGCACCATGATGTCCTGCACGACGCGGTTTTCAAAGGCCAGTCGGCGAAGCTGCCGGGTCGTCGTCAGCTTCAGCAGAGAGACCTTCGGCGCCCCCATCCAGGCCCACAGATACCTGTACCACGGGGAGTTGGCAAAGGAAATGAGGTCCCTGAGCTGGAAGTACACTGACGGCGTGTGGCGATGGAAATAGTGGCGGGCGGGGATGTACTCAGTGGTGGCCCCGGTCTTCAGGCATTCGGCGACATGGCTGTAAAACCACGGCTTGTAGTAGTCGTTGATGCGATTGACGCGGGCGCCGCGCGGGGGCGTCGCGTAGTCGCCGGTGAGCATGACAGCTGAATCTCCTGAAAAGATGAGCCCTTCGATGAAGCACGGAGCGTCGGGGGAGGCAGTCAGTTCCTTGAGGCGTGCGCAGAATGCGTCGATCGAGTGGAACGGTTGGTAGTCGAGCCTGACATGTGACTGGATCGGGACGATGCGGAGCTCGACGCTCACGAGGAAGCCCAGGGTGCCATGGGAGCACGGCAGTGCGTGGAAAAGATCCGCGTTCCGGTCGCGCGTCGCACGGACAAGCTCGCCATCGGCGGTTACGATCTCGAAGGCCTCGACCGTCTCGAACAGGCAGCCCTCCCGATGGCTGCTGGTCGCGATCCCGATACCCATGCACAAACCGCCCAGGGTGAGATCGTCCATCTCGGCCTGCACTGCGAGTGCGAACCCCCTGGGGACGAGAAAGGAAGTGATGTCGCCCATGGTGACCATCGGCTCGGCGCGGACGATCCGACGCTTTTCGTCAACCAGCAGAACGTCGCAAAGGTCGATGGGGACCTGGTGCATGCTCTTCTTGAACTCCGCCGTGCGCACCGACATCGTTTTCCAGGGCTTGCGCGCGGTGCACATAAGCTTGCCGCTGTCGTTGCCGGCCCGCACATGAGCCCGGATCGCCCTGACGGCAGCGTCGTGCCCGGCGTAGGCGTTCCTCAACATCCGGCGTATCCGTTTTCCGAGGTTATAAGCCTTGCGGTAGGCAAAGCTGACGGGAACCACAAATCCGGCGATGACAAGCCCGCGATTACTGGACATGAAGTCACGGAGTAATTCCTGAAACGGCATGGGAAGAGCTTCAGGCTAGAGCGTGGCAGAAAGGTGAATCAGCGCGCACGGCGCCGCGAAAGGAATGGATCTCCGCTGGCGGGGCGTTCGGACATGTGACCCCGACTGACACTGTCCCGTTTGGCGACGTGTGCATTGTAACGCGCCATGCGCGCGGCGCAGCGGCGGCGGTCGACACGGCGGCTCGGTCGACACCTCGCCGACGCAGTAGGAATACAATCGGCCCTCTTTGTTATTGACACGTCGGAGGTGAGGCGGTGGACGCGAAAGCGACCAAACGATCCCACACTCTCGGGAGCCTGAAGCGGGACGAAGTGAAGTCGGTGGTCGATGACTACACCGGTCTCCAGGATGCCGATATTGAGCACAGAAAGGAACGGTATCGGCAGCTCGTCAATCACTACTACGACCTGGCGACGGATTTCTACGAGTGGGGCTGGGGCAGAAATTTCCACTTCGCTCCCCGGCGGCGGGGCGAGAGCTTCAAGGCGGCGCAACTCCGGCACCAGCATTTCCTGGCCGACAAGCTCTCCATGAAACCGGGCATGCGGATACTGGACGCGGGATGCGGCGTGGGCGGCCCCACGGGCAACCTGGCGCGCCACAGCGGCGCCAGCTTTGTCGGAATCAACAATAACGCCTACCAGGTCGAACGGGCCAGGGCGCACAACCGCGATGTCGAGTCGCTGTGCCGTTTCGTGCATGGCGACTATATGCGGATTCCGGAAAGCGACAACAGCTTCGACGGCGCCATCAGTATCGAGGCGATGCCGCATGCGCCGGACAAGACCGCCGCCTACAGGGAAATCTTCCGGGTGCTGCGCCCGGGCGCCGGTTTCGCCTGCTACGAGTGGTGTCTCACCGATGTCTTCGACACGTCGAACGCGCAACACCCGCAAATCAAGCAAGGCATCATGACGGGCTCGGGGCTGCCGGACATCGCCAGCACGGCGGAGGTTTGCGATGCGATGCGAGCCGCCGGTTTCGAGCTGATCGAAGCGCGCGATCTGGCCGCCGATTCGGATCCGGAAACGCCCTGGTACCGGCCCTTGCAGGGCCGCGACTTCAGTCTGGCGAGCCTGCCGCGCACGCCGCCTGGCCGCGCGCTGACCAATCTGACCCTGCGGATCGGCGAGAAGCTGCGGCTCGCCCCCAAGGGCGCCCGTGAGGTCAGCACCTTCCTGAACTGGGGTGCGGACACCCTCGTTGAAGGCGGCCTGACCGGCATCTTTACGCCGATGTTCTTTTCCCTGGCGCGCAAACCGACCGGTTCTGGAGACTGAATCTACGCGGCCTGCTGCTTGAGCGGAACCGGGCCCGACGCGTTCCGCTTCGAAGCGTCAGTCAGTTCGAAGCGTACCCGGCGGCGCTGCTCATAGAGACCGAGCGCCCGTAGCGGGAAATACTGCCGGTATAGAACGTAGTCCAGCAGCGCCGTGCGGAAGAACACGCCGGCCATGTCCTGTTTCGGCCAGCCGCCGTCCGCGTCCTGCGCGTCGAGCAGGAACCGTGCGCCGCGCCTGATAGCCGTCCAGTTGGGATCCGCCGCCTCCAGCAGCGCGAGCAGCGCCCAGGCGGTCTGGATGACCTGACTTTCCTCGTGCGGCACGTAGCGTCCTGTCAGGCAACCGCTGTGGTGCTCGCCCCATCCTCCGTCCTCGCGCTGGCGGTCCAGCAGCCAGCGGCAGGCCAGATGCAGCGCCGGATCGCCCGGTCTTGTACCGGCGGCAACCAGTCCCCTGATGCCGAAGAGGGTCCCGTAGATGAACTGCACGCCCCATACGCCGCGCCATGAGCCGTCGCGCCCCTGGGTCTTGCGCAGCCAGTCGGCGCCCCTGGAAATGGCGCGCTCACCCGGCGGGTCCAGGAGTTCCGGAAGCCGCTGGCGGCAAGCAGCCAGCGCCTCGATGCAGGAGGCCGTGCACTCGACATAGGACATCTCGGTCATCGATTCGCCGAACATCTCGGCTGGGTTCAGCCACTCAAGCCCGATTCTCGAGCGCCGGGCTTCATAGCTGCCGAAGCCGCCGTCGTGGTTCTGGCTGCGCAACATGAACGCCACCGCCTCGCCCAGCGCCGCCTCGTCGGCGGCCTCGCCTCCAGCGGCGAGAATTCCCAGCGCGGCTTCGGCGGTGCAGTCGCTTACCGGCCAGCCATGCCAGCCGCCGGGAAAACACCAGCCCCCCTTCGGGTCGGCGCGGTAAGCTTCGCGAAATCCCTCGACGCTGGAACGGATCTGCTGCCGGCTCAGGAAATCGGCGCCATTGCGCAGGGCTTCTCGAATCGCATCTGATGCGGGAACGGTCGCCAGCGCCTGCACCGAAAAGGCGGTGTCCCAGGTGCTGCTTCTCGCTCCGGTGACCCGCGCGCCCAGCTCCTCGTCTTCCCAGAACCAGCCATCGAGACCGGCGAGCGCGGCACGAAAGTTGGCGTCGTCCGGATCGTGCAGCCACAAGGCCAGGATGTTCAGGAAACCGCTGACCGGCGAGATGCTGGTGTAGCTGGTGGTCTGCAACTCCCATTGGATCTGCCGGATCAGCGCCCTTAGGCAGCGGGCCCGGACACGTTTGCTGTGGAAGCGTTCAAACATGCGCGCCAACGCGTATCCCGCGCGCAGCCACACGTTCGGCCGGGCAAACAGGTCGGCGTCGCGCAGGCGCTTGCGGCCCGAAGAGAAATCGACGCGGGCAAACTCCTCCCCGAAGAGCTCCTCGCGCAAGGACTCGATCAGGGGGGTGGCCGGCGCCTGGAACCGGTGGGAGTAGATGGACGCCATCGCCATGTAGATGAGCCGCGTGTGGCAGTACCAGTTCGACGGATGCAACGGCAACCCGCGCGGCAGCAACCACAGTTCCGGGAGGATGGCGTTAACGCCGCGCCAGTCATACAGATTGAGCAGGGCCAGCCAGAATTTCCCCCAGCTCGGGATCGCGAGTACGTCTTCTGCCTCAAGGAAGCGCCGTGCAGGCTCGATGAGCGGGTCGTTACGCTCCACGCCGAGCAGTCTCGACGCCACATAGACCAGCGTAGTGACGAACAGATGGGGCTGCGAGTGTTCGTGCAATCCCCATGTGCCGCCCGCCAGACGGGTGCATTCGAAGGAGCGCAGAATGCGCCGGCGCCGGCCTGTTTCAATGGGCTGACCGAGAATGTGCTGCAGCAGCACGTATTGCGCGGTGAGCATGGGGCACCAGACCATCTCGCCTTCCCAGGCGCCATCCCCGCCCTGAAGGTCCAGCAGGCGCGCCGCAGCCCTGCATAATGCCGATTCCGCATCGGGAGCGGACACTCCCGCACGGGCGGCGCCGTGCTGGCCGTCGTTCGAGGACATTGAAACGAGAAGCGCGCGCGACAGCGTCCTGCGAGCTTGCCGATCCCGGCCATGCCCCCGGTCTCTGGCCGCTTTCAGCTTGCGAATGCCGCGCATAAACCAGCGGATACGGGCAAAGAGCGGGTATGCGACGTGGCGGGCCCGCCGCCAGGCCAACTGCTCGAACGATGCCGGAATCACCCCCGCAACCGCCCGGGCCCCCATCGCGAACATGGCCAGCGCAAGCTGGATCATCGAAGTTTCCTCGCAGGCAAGCAGCCGCATGGTGCGGTCGCGGACGAAGGCGTGCGCCCGCCAATTGCGATAGACCGCGCGCCTGAGCGCCGCGGCTTCGGGGCGATGATCGGCAAAGACCTCATAAAGCCCTATGGCGAGCACCTCTGGAGCACGGGTAGCCTGGAGGCGACCGGCGGCGAAATCCCTGAAGCTTCCGCCTTCCGCAAGTGCGGCCGCATCGCCGAAACCCAGCGTCATGCCCACCGCCGTCATCGGATGGTAGTGCCCCACCGCGTCGCCGATCAGCACCCGGCTCGAACTGCCGTAGGAGACGCGCGGCCTGAGTTCATTGGCCGCCGCGTGGAAGTTGCCCGCCTTCAGCGCCGTGAGAAACGCGGGCCTCAGGGGCGCCGGCAGGACCCGGGCGTAAGACTCGGCCAGCAGGCCGGTCCGGTCGCGGGAGGCCCAGTGCTCCAGCGGCACATCGACCACGATGCGGGCGCAATGCTCGCCCAGCGGATACCCGAGAATCGGGCCGGGCCCGCCCAGTATGACGTTGCCGTAGCCGGCCGGCTCGAGGCTCACGCCTTCAAGGGTCACGCCCACCATCCGCGAGCAGGCCTTGCGCCGCATGGGCAGACCCAAGGACCGGCGCACGGTGGAGGAGCGGCCGTCGGCGCCGACGATGCGGGCCGCGGCAAGGCGCTGGCGCTCGCCGGCGTGGGTAAAGACCACGCCCTCGTCTTCAACCTGCGTTACGCGCGCGCGCACAAAGAAATCGATGCCCGGCGCCTCGCCGACCGCTTCATGCAGTTGCGCCACCAGAATTTCGTGGTCGCAGGCCAGGCCCTGCCCCTCGCCGGAGTACGGAAGCACGATGGGCTCCGAACCGTCCTCGGGAAACACCACGAAGCCCTCGCCTTTGGTTCCGCCGGGCGGTGGATCGAGGTGGATGCCCACATCGCGCAACATGCGCACGGCAGGCGGATGCAGCCACTCGCCGGCGAGGCGCGTGGCGGCCTTCGGATTGGCCTCGAGCAACGCAACGCGCGCGCCCTTGCGCGCATGGGCGAGGGCGCAATAGCTGCCTACAGGCCCCGCGCCAACGACGATGACGTCGTAACGGGGAGCGGCGGCTGGACTCAACGGAACACGCTCGCTTGCGAACGGCGGCGGTAGCGGACCCGGCAGGGCGGCCTGGGGCCCGTCACCCAGCTGCCGTAATTCGGAGCGGGAAAGCCCGAAACGGACTCGAAATCGAAGCGGTCGAGCAGCACCGTCCAGATCGCTTTCAGCTGCAGCATGGCGAATTTCTCCCCCATGCAGCGGTGCTTGCCCCCGCCGAAACCGATCAGCGTGTAGTGGTGCTGCTTGTCCTCGTTTCTCGGAGGCGCGAAACGTTGCGGGTCGAAACGCTGTGAATCGGCAAACAGGTGCGGCAGGCGATGCGAAACCGCCGGAGAGACGACCGCCAGGGCGCCGGCAGGCACGGTGTGGCCCGCATACCGCAGGGGTTTGAGCACCTTGCGGATCAGCAGTATCAGCGGCGGGTGCAGCCGCTCGCCTTCGCGCACCGTGCATTCCATCGCCGCCTGCCGCTTGAGGGCGGCGAGACTCATTTCGCCCGCCTCGGCATACACCTGCTGCATCTCCTCGCGAACCCGCGCCACCCAGGCGGGGTCGCGGAACATCTCGAAGCCCATCCAGCTTCCGAGCACCGCGCTGGTGTGCTGGCCGGCAAACAGCACCGTCAGCAGGATGCCCGTGACCTCCCCGTCGCTCAGGGCCCGGCCGTCCTTGTAGCGGGCCTGCATCAGCGCCTGCATGAAATCCTCCGGCGCGGCGCCGGTGCGGCGACGCTCGGTCATGACCCGGACCAGAAGCTGCGCGATCCTGCGGCGCGCGCGGTCGCGCTTGCGGTGCGCCGGGATCGGCAGCCGGGGGAAAAAGAACCCGAGCAGGTTGATCCCTTCCTGCAGATCGTGGTATGCCTCGGCAAAACCCGAATCCACCTGATCGCGGATTTCCTGACCGAGCAGGCAGCGGCTGGCGATCCTGACGGTGAGTTCGTTCATGGCCACCGGCAGATCGAGGGTCCCTTCCTCTGCGAGCGCGTCGGCAAACCGGCGGGCTTCGTCATACATGATGCGGGCATAGCGGCGCATCGGCGCATCCCGCAACGCCGGGAACAGGAACCCCAGCTGCTCCGCCATGATCTCGGGGGCCACGTCGTAGGCCACGCCGCGCCCGAAGACGGGCACCGTGAACTGATAGACGGCCCGGGCGTCGAGCTGGTCCTCGGGCGCGCGGAAGTAGCAGTCGTGGGCTTCCGGCCCCGTAAACAGGACGAACTCGCGGGGCCCCAGCCGGAAACGGACCAGTTCGCCGTGCTCGCGCCAGCAGCGATCGAGCATTGCAACCGGGTCGCGCCGAAACTCCGGCAGGTGGCCCAGCAGCGGCCAGGCGCCGGACAGTTCGGGAATCGGATTGTCCGGCGGCGCCGCGGGCCGCGCCGAACCCAGGGTGGCCGCACTGTCGCTGTGGTTCGCCATGGCAGTCTTCAATGCCTCAATACACGAACGGGACCATCGACCAGGGCACGCGCTCCCGGTAGCGCCCCCACAGTTCGCCGTACTTGGCGCGGCAGCGCCGCTCGTCGCGGCGTGATCGATGCCACAACAGTCCCGCGAGCCAGGCCGGCAGCAGAAACGGCGCGAAGGACGCAAAACCGGTGGTGAGCGCGAACGCGAGGTAGACGCAGATCTCGCCGCTGTAGTTGAGATGCCGCCCGATGCCCCAGAACCCGGACACGAGCAGCCGCCCGTCGAGGGCCTCCGCGGGCCGGCCCCAGATCGTGGTTGCCGGGTCGCGCTTGAAGCGGTGCTTCTGCCCGTTGGCGCCCCGGAACATCCAGTATCCGAAGGCGTACAGCAGCGCGATGCCTGCGGCGGCGAGAGGGCTCAGCGGCGGACCCGACGCGTCCACCAGCCACCAGCCGGCGATGCAGTAGAAAAACGGCACCAGCACGTAGTCGCCCCACACCAGCATCCATCCGAAGCGCTCGCTGACGATGTCCCAGGTATGGACCATCCCGCCTTCGAACTGGAAGTAGTTGAGCACATAGATCCATGTCAGGACCTGGTACAGGCCCATCGCCAGGGTCAGTTGGCCGTAGGTTTCGTATTGCACGACGGCAAACGAGGTATTGAACAGCGCCAGTCCGATCAGGGACGGCCGATAGCTGAACATCTTGAGGTCCACGCCGAGCAGGGCTGGATTGAGTTCCGTGCCTTTGAAGCAGGACCGCCAGAACCGCGGCGATCCCCCGAGCTTGCCGGCGCCGCGCCAGTACAACCAGCCGGAAAACACGAATGCGAACAGATTGGCGACCGCGAAGAGGGCGAAAAAGTGCGTGTACAGCGCTGACAGGGAGAACGCTCCGGTGACCTGGGCCACGCCTGCCGCAACTGCGGTAAACAGCAAGAGTGTCAGGCCGTTCAGCTTGTAGGTAATCGGTTTGCCGTCGATTTCGGGCCCCTTGACCTGGCGTCCCGGCGCCAGTATCGAGCCTGCAAACAGGGCCCCGGTGAACACGGCAAACATGAACGCCGCCTCAAGCAGGACTGCGGCCGACAACGGCAACAGCTCAGGCATCGGCCTCGCCGCCGGCGGCGGCCAATTCCGGCGGCGCGGCCGCCGCACCGTTCTCTCTGGCCAGGTATTCCCGCCACTTGCGCACGGTCACGTTCTGGAAAGCCCGTACCGCCGGGTTGAATTCCAGTGGCCGGGCGTCCCAGTGTTTCTCATAGCCCTCCTGTTCGGCCTCCACCGCGAACCCGTCCTGGGCCAGCAGCGGACCGATCAGCATGCGGTTGGAGATCTTCAGCACCGTGGTCATCGCCAGCCGCGGGATGTGCACCGGCAGCAACGGAATCTTCAGCGACTTGAAGTAGAAGAGGAAGAAGGCGCGCGTGCGGCGCTCGTCGATGGGCAGAACGAAAAGCCAGTGCTTGATCGCCTCGTCGGTATTCGACCACTGGTAGGGATACTGGTAGCAAAGCTTCATGGAATTGGTATCGACCCGGCCGCGATCGACAAACAACCCGGAGATGCGCCCGCGTCCCACGCTGGTGTCGTAGGCCACGTGCACATCGTCGCCGATTGTCTCGCAGCGTGTGAGCCGGGCGCCGTCGAAGGGTCGGTAGCTGCGGTGCAGCCAGGCGTGAGTGAAATCGCTGACGTTGTCGATCACCATCGAGTGGTGCGCCGACCAGGTGAAGCTGAGCGGCACGCAGGCCCAGCGGCCCTTGCCCTCCAGTTCGGGAATATCGGGAATCCGGCGCACATCGGCAAGTTCGGGACTGCCCGGAAACAGCCAGACCAGGCCGTAGCGGACCCTTACCGGGTATGTCCTGAGCTCGACCTGGGGCAAACCCGCGCGCGGCAACTCGTGCGCGGTCTCGGCCAGCCGGCCGTCCGCATCGTACTTCCAGCCGTGGTAGGCGCAAACGAGCCTGCAACCCTCCACCTGGCCGAGCGAGAGCTTGAGCTGGCGATGCGCGCAGCGATTTTCCATGGCGTGAAACGAACCGTCCCCGGCTCGGAAAAGTGCAATTGAACGCTTCCAGAAAACCACCTCGGCAACATTTCCCGGCTTGATATTGCGCACCTCCTCGACCGCATACCAGTAGTCCGGGTCCATGCCCGTGGCGCGCACCTTCTGGCGCAGGTTGACAGCGTCTTCAAAGGTGGGTGGTCCCGCTGCGGCCGTGTTCATGAGGCGCCTCCGTCGGCAGTTGCCTGCATGCGCGGCTCCGGCGCCGCATGTTCCGCCTGCGCCGCGCCGTTCGCACGCGGGCGTCTGGCCTGCGGATTTGTGATGGCCTTGCGCTCGTAATAGTGGAACGCGTAAGCCTCATGCACGGCGTCGCGGATGCTCGTGGGCCGATAGCCCAGCTCCCGTTTTGCCTTGTCGAGGTTGGCGTGCCGCCGCTTTTTCAGAAGGCGGATGGCGCCGGGCGTGAAACGCTGGGGAAAGTCGGGGTGGGCCCGGCTGAGGTAAAAACTGGCCGCCTCCGAGAAGACGTACATCAGGCTGGCCGGAATCCGCCGGCGCGGGCGCGGAATCCCCGAGACTTCCTCGTAGAGGTCCAGGATATCGGAGATGGTCTTGTATTCGCTGCTGAAGATGTATTTTTCGCCGGAGCGTCCCCTGCGCATGCACAGCAGATGGCCCTCGACGATGTCGCGCGCCGCGACGAACTCGAAGCCGCCGTCAACGAAGGCGCGAAGCTTGCCGTTGGTGTAGTCGCACATCGTCCTGCCCAACCGCGAAGGGAAAAAGTCCGCGCCCCCTACAACCGCGCAGCAGGTCGCAACCACCACATCCTGCCCTGCCGCGGCTGCGCGCCAGCACTCGTGCTCGACGAGCGCCTTGCTCTTCTCGTACGGCATGGTGCGCTCCATCGGGTAGAACTGCATGGTCTCGTCGCTCGGCGCGGAGGGGTCATCGAGATCGTAGCCAACGGCGCTGAACGAACCCGTCACCACCACCCGCCCGGCTGCGGCCTCCCGCGCCGCCTGCAGCACGTTGCGGGTGCCCAGCACATTGCACTCATACACCTCCCGTCGATGGGCGCCGGTGCCGTCTATCGTGGATACCTTTGCCGCAACGTGATAGACCCCCTGGCAGCCCTCGACCGCCTGCCGGGTGGCGTCGAGGTCCCGGATGTCGCCGTATGCGCGCTCAACCTCAAGGCCGTCCAGGCCCTCGTTGTTGTCTTCGGACCTGAGCAGTACCCGGATACGGACGCCGTCTTCGAGCAGGCGGCGGACGAGATTGGCGCCCACATGGCCGGCCGCGCCGGTCACGAAAACCGGTGCCGCCGACGAACGCGCAGGGGTATTAGATCCTGGAGACATCCGGGGCCTGCTGATCAGTTTCCGCTATCCCACGAAACGGTAGTACTCGATTCCCTCGTCGCTGAATGCGCCGTTGGACACGCTGCCGACCGAATCCACCACAAATCCTTCGGTGGGCTCATCAAGCCCCGGGGCGCGGCCGTTATCGTGCAGGCACTCGTACAAGGATTGCGTCAATGGCTGCCACGACTTGAGCGCGTCCCTGAAACCAATCCTCGAGGCGGCGGCCTGCCAACCCTCCACCAGGGACATCGGGATCGCCTCGGCGGCGTCCCCGCTGCCGTAGCCGACGGCCAGAATGTCCTGTCCGGACAACTCCCGCCCTTCGTCGGCCGCTTCCTCCAGCCCCGCCGCCATCCACGCCGGGAGCGCCGCACAGTAGACATTGCCGATTTCCTTCATGGCCTCGGCGCCCAGCGACATCTTCGAGGCGATCAGCTCCTGAAATACGGGGCCGGAGCGGAAATTCCTGAGCAGAGCCATGCTCAGCGGGTAGACATCGTCGTCGATATTGCCGTCGCGCACGAGCTGCAACAGGTCCGGGGTCGATCTCATTTCCGCCTCGACCGCAGCCGGATCCAGTCCGGCATTGCGGCAATGGGCGGCCAGTTCGTCGCGCCCGGATGCGCCGTCCATCGCCAGTCCGAACAGGTAGCTCAACGCAAAGGACGTGATCGGCATGCGGTGGTAGGGCCGGTGCATGAAGGCAGCGCCAAGACCGTGGTAGTAGGCGGCGGGATCTACCCGCAGCCTGCGCAGCATGTCTCCGAGCGCATGCAGGGTCTCGTCCAGGTAGCAGGTGGTCGAGTACTTGCCGTTGAATACCGGCAGGTCCTGAAAGTGGTTGTTGAGCTGGTTGCGAATCAGGTTGCGCAGCACCGGCTTGCGAAAATCCACCGCCCGGTACGCGGACGCGCTGCCGATGCACTTGAGGTTGACCGACAGGATCTTCGGATCGCGCTCCAGCAGCATCGCGACGGCGCCCGCGCCCTGGGTCGGTTCTCCGCTGGATCCGCGGGCGTACTCCGCGATGTCCGCGCTTACCACGATGGCGCAACGGTCCTGATCGTCCAGCGCGAGATAGCGCAATGCGTGTTTGAGCGCGTAGATTGCCCCAAGGCAGGCGTGCTTGACTTCCGGCACTTCACAGTTGCGGTTCACGGGAGGCAGGCCCCGTGCAGCCAGCCCCTGGTCCAGCATGCCCTTGACTATGACCGCGCCGGCGGAGTTGTCGGTGCTGGACTCGGTGCCCAGGCCCAGGAACCCGATCCGGGCAGGGTCAACGTCGTATTGGTCGATCAGGCGCATTACGGCGGTTCCGGCCATGGTGTAGACGCTCTCGCGCGGTCCGCGCATGCGGAAACTGTTTCCGACCACCGCGCTGGTCTTTTCCCAGGATGCGCCGGTCCAGCCGCACCAGTCCTTGAGGCTCACGCGGTAAGGCGGCACGAAAACGGCAAAGCCGCTGATTCCGACGTCCGGTATCAAGAGGGGCTCCTCATCGCTGCGGCCATGACTGCCCGCGAATCAGGCACAGAGCCGCCTGACCGCAGGTCGGCGCGCAAGGATCGATCCACGCCCACGCCATGCGGCCGCCCTGCCCGGCACATGACCGTGGCCGTTTGCGCCTGCGAAATCGGCAGACCGCGCGAGGCCCATCTGAACAACCACCTCAAACGCCTGTTGCTCGCCGTATTGAGATTGCTCGCCAGAATAGTCGCCTTTACCGTGCGCCGGGACACCTTGACCTCGTCGCCCGACGTGAAATACGGGTTGCGGTAGAGTTTTTTCAGGGTCATGATCGCCAGCCCCAGGGTCCAAAGACAGAACCGCCGAATGCCGGCTTCCCGCATCGGAATCATGCAGGTGAATTCCAGTGCATTACGCAAGTGCCGATGGGTGACCCCGATCAGAGACCTAAGGCCGGCCTGAAAATCGTCCGTGCTGTGAAACTTCTCCAGCCGCTTCAACTGGGATCCACGGCCGGCAAACAGCACCCGCGGCAGCCAGCATGTTCCGCGGCGCCGGTCCTCCCAGGTGTCCTTCAGGATGTTCGTCATCTGCAGACCCAGGCCGAAGGAAACCGCCAAGCGGCGCAGTTTCCGGCGGTGCTTCTGCAAGTCCGGGCAGTGCATGCAGAACAACTCCGCGAGCAGCTCGCCCACCACACCGGCCACCACGCAACAATACGCCCCGAGTTCCTCCAGGTCGCGAAGTCCCATGAGACTCTTGTTGCGCTGAAACTTCGGCATTCCCGAGCACATGACGACCAGGCACCGCGTCACAGCCTGCTGTTCCCCCGTGCTGAAGCCCCGCAATACGCGAACCACCCTGGCCGTGTTGCGAACCAGGTTGCGCTCGTCCGGCAGTACCTGATCCGATAACCGGGGCATCAGGGCAATGGCGAAAGCCTCCGCGTTCTCCTCGCCCTCAATGACGGCCAGGAAGCGCTGGTGAAACTCCGTTTTCCACTCATGTTCGAGCGACGGGTCGTCTTCAATCGTGTCGGCAATACGGCACAGCAGATAGGCCGTCGCGACCACGTCCGCCAGTTTCTTCGGCAGCACCGGAATCGTCAACGCGAACGTGCGCGAAACACCGGGAAGAATGCGAGCCTGGTACTCGCGATCACGCGAGTACGGCTCCATTTGGCCATGCCTCATTCCAATAGAACCCCCGCTCTGTTGGCCATAAAGCCTCATTCTGCCACCTCCTGGTCCGCATCCCTGATACGGACGGAATGGCCGTCAATAGGCGCTCACTGAAATTGACTATACCAAAACTCTGTGGGATTCTTGTGTGGTTCGTCATTCATTTCGTGTGTTTTTCGGAAATTGACGATAGCCGGACACGGGGGTATCCAGGAAACCACGCCATGAGCATGTCATCGCTTGACCGCGCAGGCGCATGGGCCAGCGCCCCATGACGGGAGAATCCGTGCCGGAGATTGATGCGGTCCAGGCGCGGATCTCGCAATTGAGCGCGGCGATCCTGCGCATCAGTGCGAGTCTGGACCTCGCCACCGTGCTGCAAGAGGTGGTCGACAGCGCCCGCGCGCTTACCAATGCGCGCTACGGCGTAATTGTTACCTTTGACGAGACGGGCGTGGTGAGCGACTTTGTGACCTCCGGATTCACGGTCGACGAGAAGCGCCGGTTCATGGAATGGCCTGACGGGCCGCGACTGCTGGCGGACCTCCGCCACCGGCCGGGAACGCTGAAGCTGGCCGATCTGCCGGACTACGTGCACCAGCACGGCTTCTTCTCGAAGCTGATTCCTTCGAAGACGCTTCAGTCGATGCCGATGCTCCACCACGGCGAGCAGGTGGGCAGTTTCCTGGTTGCGGAAAAGGCGGACGCTGCGGACTTCACGAGCGAAGACGAGGAGTTGCTGATGCTGTTTGCCTCCCAGGCGGCAACGTCCATCGACAATGCGCGCACCCATCGCGACGAGCGGCGGGCGCGCGCTGATCTCGAAGCGCTGGTGGAGACGTCGCCGGTGGGTGTGGTGGTAGTCGACGCGCGGTTGGGAAGACCGATGTCGGTCAACCGTGAGGCCAAGAGGATAGTGGAAACTCTGCGCACGCCGGACCAGTCCGTGGACGAACTGCTGGACGTGATGAAGTGCGAGCGCTCGGACGGGCGCGAGATTTCTCTCAACGAGTTTTCCCTCGCGCAGAGCCTGATGGACGCGGAGACCGTGCGCGCGGAGGAGATCGCGCTGTCGGTGCCGGACGGCCGGCGCGTGTCCGTGCTTCTCAACGCCACCCCGATCCGATCGGAGAGCGGCCATGTCGTCTCGATCGTGATCACGATGCAGGACCTGGCGGCCCTGAACGAGCTGGACCGGCAGCGATCGGCGTTTCTGAGCCTGGTGAGCCATGAATTGCGCGCTCCGCTGGCCGCCATCAAGGGGTCGACCGCGATCTGGCTCGGCGCATCGCCGACGCCCGACCCGGCCGAGGCGGACCATTTCTTCCGGGTCATCGATGAGCAGGCGGACCAGATGCACAGGCTGATCAGCGACCTTCTCGAGGTTGGCCGAATCGAAGCGGGCATGCTTTCGGTATCCCCGGCGCCTAGCGAAATACCCACGATCGTGGAGCAAGCGCGGAACACCTTCTTGAGCGGCGGCGCCTCGCACCCGATCGCCATCGACCTTCCAGGCGATCTCCCCAGCGTGATGGCGGACGGACGGCGCATCGTACAGGTGCTGATCAATCTCTTCTCCAACGCGGCGCGGCACTCGGTCGGGTCCTCGCCGATCCGGGTCGCCGCCTTGCGCGACGGCCCGCACGTGGCGATCGCGGTATCCGATGAGGGCCGGGGCGTGCCGCCGGAGAAGCTTCCTCACCTGTTCCGCAAACACGCCGGCGTGGCCACCGACGACCGGCGGCGCGGCCAGGGGAGCACGGGCCTGGGGCTGTCCATCTGCAAGGGCATCGTGGAAGCCCACGGGGGGCGCATCTGGGCCGAGAGCGGCGGGGTCGGCCAGGGTGCGCGATTCACTCTGACGCTTCCGGTGGCCGAGGAAGCAGCCGCGGACCTGGAGCCGAACGGCGATCAAGCTGGAGTTTTCCGCGACACGGACAAGCGCGTACCCATTCTGGTGCTGGATGACGACCCGCGCATGCTGCGCTTCGCACGCGAGGTACTTACGCGAGCGGGCTACGCCGCCGTCGTAACCGGCGAGCACCGCGAACTGTCCCGCATAATCCGGGCCAAGAGGCCCCGCTTGGTCGTGCTGGACCTGATGTTGCCTGACACGGACGGAATAGAACTCCTGGAAACCGTCCCGGAACTGGCTGAACTGCCGGTCATCTTTATCTCCGCCTACGGCCGGGACGAGACCATCGCCAGGGCCCTTGAGCGCGGCGCGGTGGATTATCTGGTCAAGCCGTTCTCGGGCACCGAACTGACAGCAAGAATCCGCGCTGCGCTCCGCGCGCGGGCCGAACCGCAGGAGTTCACTCTCGCGGACCTTACCGTCAGCTTCGAGCAACGGCGTGTAACCCTGGCCGAACAGGATCTGCACCTGACCGCCAGGGAATTCGAGTTGCTGCGCGCCCTGGCCCTGAACGCTCCCAGGTGTGTGACCTACGATGCGCTGATCCGCCGGATGTGGAAGGCCCCCGACGCCGGCGATTCCGACCGCGTACGCACTTTCGTCAAGCAACTGCGCCGCAAGCTCGGTGACGACGCAGGTCGGCCGGCCTACATCGTGAACGAGCGCGGCGTGGGCTATCGCATGCCCGCGCCGGCTACCGCTGGCAGTTCACACAGTAGTAGCTGGAACGCTGGCCGATAACGCTGCGCCGGATTTCCGCGTTGCAGGAGCGGCAGTCAAGTCCCTCCCGGTCGTACACATCCAGTTGCTGAGCGAAATACCCCGGGCGCCCGCGTGCGTCGGCGAAATCGCGCAGCGTGGTCCCGCCTGCCTTGATCGCGTCGCCCAGCACGCCGCGAATGGCCTCGGCAAGGACCTCATAGCGGCGTAATGCGATCCGGCCGGCGGCGCGGCGCGGGTGTATCCCGGCCCGGTACAGCGCCTCGCTGGCATAAATGTTCCCCATACCCGCAACGACGGCCGGCATCATGAGATACGACTTGACGGCGATCCTGCGGCCAAGCGAGCGCCCCTTCAACCACGCGCCGTTGAATTCGTCGCCGAGCGGCTCGGGGCCGAGTTCCGCCAGCAGCTTGTGGCGCAAGGGATCGCGCCCGCCCCATAGCAGGCTGCCGAACTTTCGCGGATCGGTAAACCTCAGGGCCTTCCCGCTGTCGAACACGAGATCATAGTGATCATGGGCGCCCGGTTTGGAGCCGGCCGCCACGACGGTGAAGCTGCCCGACATTCCCAGATGCGCGATGGCCGTGCCGCGCTCGCTCTCCAGCAGCAGGTACTTGGCCCTGCGCCGAACGCCTAGCATGGTGATGCCGGCGAGCTTTCGCTCCACCTCCCGGGGTATCGCCCATCTCAGCCGCCGCTCGCGAACGACAACATGTTCAACCCGAGCGCCCGCGACTGTCGGCTCGATGCCGCGGCGGGTCGTCTCGACCTCCGGCAACTCGGGCACGCCGGACTTCCGTCGGACTCCGCCGCTACCAGCCCATCTCGTGGAACTGGGCCATGCGCAGCACGAAGGCCGGCAATTGCGACTCGTAGCCGCGCAGGTGCTCGAATTCGGGGAAATGCAGCTTGCCGGCAATTTCTCCCACCGGGGTCCCGGCTTCCAGCTCTCTCCCTACCGCATCAATTATCGTTTCCATCCAGCGCCGCCGGATCACCACCGCGTCCTTGCCCGCACGTGCGGGGCCATGCGCTCCGATCATCAGGTCGAAGTCCATGGCCTCGATCTCGCGCAGCGAACGCAGGTACTCGATGATGTCGTAGTCCGGCATGGCGCCCAGGCCCAGGAAACCGTCGGTGGCCAGATCGGCCAGGTAGATCGCCCGTTCCTCGGGGAAATCGAAGACCAGCAGGCAATCGCCGTGATTCTCGCCCAGGTAGCGCAGATGGAAGCTCTCGCCGCCAAGGCTGAAGCGCGTGTTGCCGGAGACAGTCCGGTCCGGGATGACGAGGTCCGGGTTCGGATTGCGGAAGAAGAATTTCAGGCAGTTCTCGTGGCTGATGAATTCGGCGCCCTCGTCCCTGAAGATCTGCCCGCCCAGCACGTGGTCCCAGTGCTCGTGGCTGTAGATGACATACCGCACCGGAAGGTCCGTCACCCTGGCGATTTCCGCCCGATAGACTTCCGCGGCCTGCGGGCTGATCGGATCAGTTGCGATCACGCCATCATCCGTAACCACGAAGATGTTGCGGATGCCCCTGTGCCAGAAGGTATAGAGGCGCTCGGAAATTTTCGTCGTTTCGTATTCCCTGCTCCAGTCCTGCGCCAATGTCCCCGCGCTCCACGTAAGCAGCAGCGGTCCGATCAGGGCGGGCAACAGCGTTTTCTTCATTTCGTTCTCCCGGTGGAAAGCCGTAAATTTACAGCTATTCACAATATCTTGCGCAATTTTCCGGATATTCAATCTACCCTTGGCTGATGTAAGATGTTTTGCTTGGCTGGCGCTGGGCGCCGGCGCAGGTAGACCAGGCCTGGGGATATGAGAAGCGACACCGTAAAACGTGGCATCGAAAGGGCGCCACACCGGTCCTTGCTGCGCGCTACCGGCATAGTGCGCTCGGACGAGGATTTCGAGCGTCCTTTCATCGGCATCTGCAACTCCTTTGTGGAGCTGATTCCCGGGCATGTACACCTGCAGAAGCTGGGAGCCACCGCGCGCGATGCCGTCCGAGATGCGGGCGGCGTTCCGTTCGAATTCAACACCATCGGAGTGGACGACGGCATCGCCATGGGCCACATCGGCATGCGCTATTCGCTGCCGTCGCGCGAACTGATCGCCGACTCGGTCGAGACCATGGCCCAGGCGCACTGGCTGGACGGCCTGGTGTGCATTTCAAACTGCGACAAGATCGTGCCCGGCATGCTGATGGGCGCATTGCGGATAAACATTCCTACGGTGTTCGTGTCCGGCGGACCGATGAAGGCCGGCAAGCTGCCCGGCGGCGAAAAGGTGGACCTGGCCAGCGTGTTCGAGGCCGTGGGACGCCACCAGAAGGGCGACATGAGCGATGAGGAACTCGCCGAGCTCGAGGCGCTGAGCTGCCCCACCTGCGGCTCCTGCTCCGGCATGTTCACCGCCAATTCGATGAACTGCCTGCTCGAAGCGCTGGGACTGGCGCTGCCCGGCAACGGCTCCATCCTCGCCGTGGACCCGCGGCGTGAGAAACTGGTGCGGAAAGCAGGCGAGCGCGTGGTCGAACTGGTGAAGCGGGACCTCAAGCCCCGCGACATCGTCACTGCCGATGCCTTTGACGACGGCTTCGCGCTGGATATGGCGATGGGCGGGTCCACCAACACGGTGCTGCACCTGCTGGCGGCCACCCACGAGGCGGAAGTGCCCTACGACCTGGACCGGATCAACCGCATGTCCGACCGGGTGCCGTACATCTGCAAGGTTTCGCCCGCCACGCCGGACGTTCACATGGAAGACGTCGAGCAGGCAGGCGGCGTGCAGGCAATTCTCAAGGAACTGGACGCCATCGGCGTTCTGAACTCGGACCGGCCGACCGTGGCCGGAAACCTAAGCGATCAACTCAGGGACGCCGAGGTGCAGAACCGTGCCGTGATTCGAGATCGCGACACGGCCTTTCGCGCCACCGGCGGATTGTGCGTCCTGTTCGGTTCCCTGGCGCCGGAGGGCGCCATCATCAAGATCGGCGCACTTCCGGAGCATCTGCAGCGCTTCGAAGGGCGCGCGCGCATCTACGAGTCGCAGGACGACGCCGTGGAGGGAATCATGGCCGGCGAAGTGCGCGAGGGCGACGTGGTCATCATTCGCTACGAAGGCCCCAGGGGAGGTCCTGGCATGCCCGAAATGCTGCAGCCGACCTCCGCAATCGCGGGAATGGGCCTCGACACGTCGGCCGCGCTGCTCACCGACGGGCGGTTTTCCGGCGCAACCCGGGGGCTGTCCATAGGTCATGTGTCGCCCGAGGCGGCGGCCGGGGGGCCGATCGCGCTGGTCCGGCCGGGCGATCGCATCGTGATCGACCTGGCGCGGCGCCGGGTGGACCTGGAGGTGGACCCCGAAGAACTCGAACGCAGGCAGGAGCGGCTGAAGCCGTTCCGTCCGAAAATCAAGGGTGGCTGGCTGGAGCGCTACACGCATTTCGTGACCAGCGCTTCCACTGGAGCCATCCTGCGCGTGTCCGACCCGGCCCGTGACGAGGCGCGCAAGGCTTCCCAACGTCATGAGGAACTTACCCATGTCTAGCACCAGCACTGCCGCAGCGGTGGCGGAAACGCCGCAGCGCCTGCGAGGCAGGGACGCCGTGCAGCAACACATCGGCAAGAAGATGTCGGGCGCGGAGATTTTTCTCCACGCGCTGGAAGCGGAGGACGCACGGGTTGTCTTCGGACATCCCGGCGGGGCGGTAATTCACGTATATGACGAAATGGCGCGCGTGAAGCCGAACTTCCAGCATGTACTGGTGCGGCACGAGCAGGGCGGCACGCATGCAGCGGAGGGCTACGCCAAGGCCACGGGCCAGGTCGGAACCGTCCTGGTGACCAGCGGTCCCGGGGCCACCAACACCGTGACGGGGATCGCCGATGCGTTCATGGACTCGGTCCCCATCGTCGTGTTCACGGGCCAGGTGCCCATGCCGCTCATCGGCAACGACGCCTTCCAGGAAACCGACACGCTGGGCGTGACCCGCAGCATCACCAAGCACAACTACCTGGTGCGCGCACCGGACGAAATCCCGCGCATCGTGCACGAGGCCTATCACCTGGCGCGCACCGGGCGCCCCGGGCCGGTGGTGGTGGATCTGCCCAAGGACGTACTGATGGCCGAGGGCGTCTTCCAGTTTGACGAAGAGATCCGGATGCGCGGCTACTCGGTTCCGGACGAGTGCGACGAGATCAGGCTGCGCCGCGCGGTTCGGATGCTCGAGAAATCGCAGCGACCGCTGCTGTATGTGGGCGGAGGCACGATTAACTCCAACGCCGCGGAAGTGCTGACGGAGTTTGCGCGTCACCTCAATATCCCGGTCACGACCAGCCTGCACGGGCTGGGCGCGTTTCCGGAGGACGACCCACTTTCGCTGGGCATGCTCGGCATGCACGGCATGTGGTGGGCCAACCAGGCGGTGCAGCACGCCGATCTCATCATCGCCGTGGGCGCCCGTTTCGACGACCGCGTCACCGGCATGGTCGATCGCTGGGCGCCGCACGCCGCAGTCATTCATATCGAGATCGACAAGTCCTGCATCTCCAAGAACATCTACGCCGACCTGGCGTTTAACGCCGACGTGAAGTCGGTGCTGGAAAGGCTGCGCCCGCTGGTCAAGCCGAAGAAGGTCAAGCGCTGGCTGAACAAGATCCAGGATTGGCGCGATGAGTGCCCGCTGACCTATGCCGACGATGGAGAGTTGCGGCCGCAGTACGTACTCGAAAGGCTGCGGGCGAAGTCCGGCGGCGATGCGGTGGTTTGCACCGATGTGGGCCAGAACCAGATGTGGGCCGCGCAATACCTGAAGTTCACCCAGCCACGGTCACACATTACTTCGGGCGGCCTGGGGACCATGGGCTTCTCGCTGCCTGCCGCGCTGGGCGCCGGGTTCGGAATGCGCGCCTACGGCATCGACAAGACCGTGATCTCGATCAACGGCGACGGCGGCTTCATGATGAACGCCCAGGAACTGGCGGTGGCGTCGGCGCACGGCATCCCGCTCAAGGTCGTGATCATGAACAACAACTTCCTGGGCATGGTGCGCCAGTGGCAGGAGCTGTTCCATGAGAACCGCTTCAGCCATACGGACCTCACCGACACCAATCCGGATTTCGTTCAGCTCGCGCGCGCCAGCCGCTGCGCCGCCCTGCGTGCGAAACGGCCGGACCAGGTGGAAGACGTGATCGAAAAGGCCTGGGAGATCAACGACCGCCCGGTGGTTATGGAATTCTGCGTGGTCAAGGAAGAAATGGTGTTTCCGATGGTGCCGGCGGGCAAGTCATCCGACGAGATGATCACGTCGCGGCATGCGCCGGAGACCTTCGTATGAACGACGAAGCCATCACACTGACCCCGCAGCAGCTCATCCGCAAACGGGCGGCGGGCGAGCCGGTGGAACCCGGCGCGCCGCCGCAGGCCCAGCAGCACATCATCAACGTGCTGCTGGAGAACTCCATGGGCGCGCTGATCCGGGTGGTCAACATGTTCTCCGCCCGAGGTTTCAATATCGACAGCGTGACCGTAGGGGTGACCGACGACCCGACGGTTTCGCGCATGTGCATCGTCACGCGCGGCAACGACCGGGTCATTTCCCAGATCATCCGCCAGCTCAACCGGCTTGTGGACACGATCGAGGTGGATGACGTCACCGGCACCGACTTCGTCGAGCGGGAACTGTGCATGATCAAGGTGCGCTGCACCGGCGACAAGCGCTCGGAAGTCCTGCAGATCAACGAGATCTTCCGCGGGAGGGTGGTGGACGTGACGCGGGACATTCTGGCCCTTGAGATCGTCGGCCCCACCAGGAAGGTTGACGCATTCGTCAACCTGATGAGAATGCACGGAATAGAAGAAGTCGCGCGCTCCGGTCGCGTGGCCATGCAACGCGCGCCGCAACCGATTCGCGGCGAGATCTAGGAATTCGCGCCGCCGCGCTTCGCTGCGGCGCCAGCAGCATAGGGTCTGATATGAAGATTCATTACGAAGCCGACCAGTCCATCATTCGCGGCCGCAAGGTGGCGGTTCTGGGATATGGAAGCCAAGGGCATGCCCACGCCCTGAACCTGAAGGAGAGCGGCGTGCAGGTCGTGGTTGGACTGCGCGAAGGCTCCTCCTCCCGCGAAGAAGCGGTGTCGCAGGGCCTGAGCGTCCTGGACATGGACGCAGCCGCGGCCTGGGGCGACGTGGTGATGATCCTGGTGCCCGACCAGCACCACCGGAGGGTTTACGAGTCCGCCGTTGCGCCCAACCTCGAGGCGGGGCAGGCGCTGGCGGTGGGGCACGGCTTCAGCGTGTTGTACGGTCAGGTAACGCCTCCCGATGACGTGGACGTATTCATGGTGGCGCCCAAGAGCCCGGGACACCTGGTGCGGCGCATGTACCTGCAGGGCGCGGGCGTGCCCTGCCTGGCCGCCGTCCACCAGGACGCCACCGGCGGCGCGCTGGACCTGGCGCTGAGTTACGCCGACGGCATCGGCGGGATCCGCGCGGGTGTCATCGAGACCAACTTCAAGGACGAAACCGAGACCGACCTGTTCGGCGAGCAGGCCGTGCTTTGCGGCGGCTCGGAGGAACTGATCAAGGCCGGGTTCGAAACCCTGGTGGAGGCCGGCTACCCGCCGGAGCTGGCGTACTTCGAGGTATTGCACGAGCTCAAGCTGATCGTGGACCTCTACTACGAGGGCGGCCTAAAGCGCATGAACTACTCGGTGAGCGACACGGCGGAGTACGGCAACTATTCGCGCGGCCCCAGGGTGGTGGGCGAGGCATCGCGCAAGGCCATGAAGCAGATTCTGGCGGACATCCAGTCGGGCGAGTTCGCCCGCGAGTGGATCGAGGAATTCGAGAACGGCGAACCGCGCCTGCACGAAATGCGGGCCAGGACCGCCGCGCATCCCATCGAAGCCGTCGGCGCCAACCTCCGCAAGATGATGAACTGGCTGCCCAGGGACTGATCCCCGCCGGAGCAATGGCAATTGACAAGAATTGATCGGAATGTGTCAATATTTGAATAGTTGACACATTTTGATCAATAGCTCACAATATTTGTCAGTATTCTGCAAACTGACAAATATCTGAGACGCCTATGAAACGGCCGCTTACGCCGGAGAACCTCTCCTCATTGCTGGTCAAGCACCAGGGCAGCATTGGAGAAATCCTTCAGTCCTGGAATTCTCCCACCGTCAAACGCCGCTATCTGCACTGGGATAAGGTCAGGCAACGACCCCCTCCCGACAAACTTACTCAGGAGCAGTGGTGGACGGGAATCAAGCTGGCGCGAAGCGGTCAGCTACAAGCCTTGCCGAGCTTGAAAGCCTTGGATGGACGTCCATTTGTATTCATGCTCCCAAGCCTTGTGCTTGAGGGTCTGCACCGCATTGACAGTCGTATGCACGGACTTGTTGGGGTACCTGAATCAGCTGACCTGCCGGCTGAACCCGATAGGTTCATCATCAACACATTGATTCGCGAAGCAATTACCTCCAGCCAGCTTGAGGGCGCTTCCACCACCCGTGCAGAAGCTGTCGATATGCTGCGCTCCGGTCGCCGACCCAGGGACCGGAGCGAGCAGATGATTTTGAATAATTTCCATGCCATGCAGGCAGTTCGTGAGCTTCGGAATACTTCCCTTTCGGTAGAAGAGGTACTGCGTTTACACAGGACAATTACTACGGATACTTTAGATAATCCAGGCGATGCCGGCCGCATTCAAAGGCCGGAAGACAAGCGTGTCCACGTAGCAGGTTCACGGCGCAACGAAGTCCTGCATCGGCCCCCTCCAGCTTCGGAACTGCCGGAACGTATGGAACGAATGATTCGATTTGCGAACCAGGAGGAGGAAACCAAGCGTTTCATCCACCCTGTTATCAGAGCTATTGCACTTCATTTCTGGCTCTCATATGACCACCCCTTCGCGGACGGGAATGGCCGCACTGCGCGAGCCTTGTTCTACTGGTCCATGCTGCGATCGGGATACTGGTTGTTTCAGTTCATTTCAATCAGCCGTTACCTGCGCGAAGCGCCTACGCAATATGCTCGCTCTTTTCTTTATACCGAGACGGATGACAACGACTTGACCTACTTCATTAGCTTGCAAGTGGACTTGATACTGCGGGCCATCGACGACCTCCAAAAGTACATTGCAAGAAAAACCGAACAGATTGCGGCGGTTGAACAGATGTTTAAACGATCCGCTGGTTTCAATCATCGACAGCTTGCCTTGCTGGCGCACGCCATTAGAACCCCCGCAGCCCGTTATACCGTTCGGTCCCATAGCATCAGCCAGAATATTGCCCGGGCCACGGCTCGAAGCGATCTCCTTAGTCTTGCGGAGCGAGGACTTCTGGAGAGAAAGCCCGCGGACAGGAAAACGTATATTTTTCATGTGCCGCCAGATTTTGAAGAGCGCATCCGTAGCTTGAATGACTAGAGCCTGTTCACACTATGCGAGATTCTTGATCATTCTGTTATGAGTCAGCAGCATACGACTTCACAGGCAGCTGTGGATTTCCTTGGGGAAGAGCATTGCGCGCTCTTGGGCGGGCATTGGATGGCTGGGGATGGAGGAGATCCAAAGCCGGTCATCGACCCATCCACAGGTCACAGCGTCGCGCAGGTCGCGCCCTCTTCAGTAGAGCAGGCGGATGAGGCCGTGTCAGCGGCGCAGGCGGCGTTGCTCGACCGTCGCTGGAGCGGACAGACGCCGGCGCACAAGCAGCGCGTGCTCTTGCGCGTGGCGGAACTGATCGAGCGCGACGCGCAGACGCTGGCCGAGTTGGAGACGCTGAACGGCGGGAAGCTCTACGCCGCCGCCTTGCACGGTGAAGTGGCGCACGCCGCCGAAACCTTCCGTTACTACGCCGGCTGGTGCACCAAGCTGCCCGGCGCCACATTCGATCCCTCGGTGCCGGGGCAGCGCTTTCACGGGTTGATCCGCAATGAGCCGATCGGCGTTGCTGCGCAGATCGTGCCCTGGAACGGGCCGCTGGTGATGGCTGCCTGGAAGCTGGCGCCGGCGCTCGCCGCCGGCTGCAGTTGCATTCTCAAGCCCGCGGAACTGACCCCGCTTACGGCACTCTACCTGGGCCGGCTGTTGCTGGAAGCCGGCGTACCGGAGGGCGTGGTCAGCATTCTTCCCGGTCCCGGAGGCAAGCTCGGGCAGCACCTCGCCCGCCACCCGCAAATAAACAAGGTCGCGTTCACCGGTTCCACCGAGGTCGGCAAGCAACTGCTCGCGGATGCGCGCGGCAACCTCAAGCGACTTTCTCTGGAGCTCGGCGGCAAATCGCCGGTATTGATCTTCGACGATGCCGACTTGCGCCGGGCGATTGCCGGAGCCGCCGACGCGATATTCGCCAACGCCGGACAGGTCTGCGTGGCTGGCTCGCGGGTTTACGTGGAACGCGGCGTTTATCAGGAAGTCCTCGACGGACTGGCGGATACTGCCCGTGGGCTCAAGCTCGGCCCCGGTCTCGACCCGGACTCGCAAATGGGTCCTCTCATCAGCGCCTCGCACCGCGAATCGGTGCACGCCCTGGTGGAATCCGGCGTCAGCGAGGGCGCAGATCTCGTTGCCGGCGGCGAACCGGTCCCCGGCGACGGATTCTTCTATCCACCGACCGTCTTCGCCGGGGCCGGCGAAGACATGCGCATTACCCGCGAAGAAGTATTCGGACCCGTGGTCACGGTGACGCCCTTCGATACGGCCGACGATGCCGTCCGTCAGGCGAACCGCAGCCGCTACGGGCTGGCCGCCAGCGTCTGGACCCGCGATCTGGCGCGCGGCCATGAGATCGCCGAACGCCTGGAGTCGGGCATAGTCTGGATCAATTCCCACGGTATCCCCGAACTTTCCATGCCGATCGGCGGATACAAGCAGTCAGGCTGGGGCCGCGAGCACGGACTGGAGGGCCTGAAGATCTACATGGAGACCAAGTCGATCATGGCAAGGATGGACTGATGCCGCGCATCGCCGAAGCACGCGTGATCGTCACCTGCCCGGGCCGTAATTTCGTTACGCTCAAGATCGTAACGGACGACGGCGTGCACGGCCTCGGAGACGCGACGCTCAACGGCCGGGAGATGGCCGTGGTCAGCTATCTCAACGACCACATCCTCCCCACGCTGATCGGGCGCGACGCCGACCGGATCGAGGATACCTGGCAATATCTTTACCGCGGCGCCTACTGGCGGCGCGGTCCGGTCACCATGACCGCGATCGGCGCGGTGGATACGGCCCTGTGGGACATCAAGGCCAAGAGCGCCGGCATGCCCCTCTACCAGTTGCTGGGCGGCAGAAGCCGCGAGGGCGTGCTCTGCTACGGGCATGCCAACGGCGAGACCGTGGCGGATACCGTGGCCGAGGTGGGCCGCTACCTGGACCTGGGCTACAAGGCCGTGCGCGCCCAGTGCGGCGTACCGGGACTGGCGGGGACCTATGGCGTAAGCGGGGAAAAGATGTACTACGAGCCGGCGTCCGCTGCGATTCCGGAGGAAAACACCTGGTCGTCGGAGAAATACCTGAACTCCGTGCCCGAACTGTTCGCAGTGCTGCGCGAGGAATACGGCTTCACGCCCCACCTGCTGCACGATGTGCACCACCGCCTCACCCCTGTCGAGGCGGCGCGCCTGGGCAAGGCGCTGGAACCCTATGCGCTGTTCTGGATGGAAGACCCCACGCCGGCGGAGAACCAGGAGTCCTTCAGGCTGATCCGATCACACACGACCACGCCGCTGGCCGTGGGCGAAGTCTTCAATACCGTCTTCGACTGCAAAGACCTGATCGAAAACCAGCTCATCGATTACATCCGCTGCACCGTCACCCACGCCGGCGGCATTACGCATTTGCGCCAGATCGCCGCGCTGGCGGCGCTCTACCAGGTGCGCACCGGCTGCCACGGCGCCACCGACCTGTCGCCGGTGAGCATGGGGGCCGCGCTCCATTTCGACCTGTCCGTACCGAACTTCGGCATCCAGGAGTACATGCGCCACACCGAAGAGACGGACGCCGTTTTTCCCCGAGCCTGGCATTTCGACAACGGCTACCTGCACCCCGGCGAAACCCCGGGCCACGGCGTGGATATAGACGAGCAACTGGCCGCCAGGTACCCCTACCGGGCGGCCTCGCTCCCCGTCAACCGCCTGGAAGACGGCACGCTCTGGAACTGGTAGTCCCTCCCTAGACTTGTGCTAGCATTAGTTCCATATAGTCGTAGGCGCCAAGATAGTGAGGTCTCCTGTGGGCCGATTCGGCGATTGTCGCATCAGGAGTCTTGCGCGCCTGTAAGGATGCTTACGCTCTTATGAGGCATTGAGGGAATATGGCCGAAGATCGACGAAATGCGAATATGAAGGGCGGCAACGTTGCCAATTCCGCCCGAATCAAGGAACAGATCCACTTGTCCTTTGGCCATCAACGAGGCTCAAAGATGAAGGGTGCCGGACGGGCGAGTCAAGCCAGGGTAGTCGATCTGTTTGCCGGAGCGGGCGGCTTGAGCCTAGGCTTTCAGCGAGTCGGGTTCCCTGTAATTGCAGCCTATGATTTCTGGGAACCGGCAATTGACTGTTATCGTCTGAACTTTGGGCATGCAGTTCACCAGTTTGATCTATTGAACGTGAGCGAGGCGATCGACCACATAAGCGGATACAAACCCGACATAATCATTGGGGGTCCGCCCTGCCAAGATTTTTCCAGCGCCGGAAAACGCCAGGAAGGCAAGAACGCTGATCTGACTTCGGCCTTCGCCTCAATTGTGGTTGGGTGTAATCCCAGAATCGTGGTAATGGAAAACGTGCCTCGCGCGCGGACTAGCGAGACTTTCAAGGGCGCTCATCGGAAGTTGGCCAAGCATGGCTATGATTCCTTCCAAACCGTGCTGGATGCCAGTTTGTGCGGAGCACCGCAAACTCGGAAGCGGTTCTTCTATGTCGCGTGGAAGCCGGACGAAGGTGGGTCATTGCATGATGTGGGTGAGTATTTTTGCGCTGCATTATCGACACAACGGCTCACGGTGCGCGAATACATGGAAGATGAACTTGACATTGAGCACTACTACCGCCATCCGAGGAATTATTCCCGTCGCGGGGTGTTTTCCATTGACGAGCCATCGCCCACCATCCGGGGGGTAAACCGACCCGTGCCGCCAAGTTACCGGGGGCACCCCTTGGACACGGCGCCTGTTTCTTCGGTGCGTCCTCTTACCACGTACGAGCGGAGCCGTATTCAAACCTTTCCCAAGAACTGGAAGTGGAAGCCACACAGCGCCAAGACCGATTCCGAACAACTGATCGGAAACGCGGTACCTGTTGAAATGGGGCGTTTCGTGGCGCGGGGCGTGGCACAAACGCTTCTGTGACCGTTTCGCCGGAGCCCGGTCTTTACGGGATCGTCAACTCAAATCGCAGCGGCAGAAATCTGTGGGGCAAGAATGAGTTCAATTCAACGTTTCCAATTGCCCTTTGTTGCCATATGCGTGACAACGCCATAAGACCAGTTTATGTGGCGGTAAACGAAATGATTACGTCGGCGAACGATGTTGGAATTTCGATTGAGGACGCATTCGGGACTGGGAGCGGCGGAAGGGGTATTCGTTTTGAATTCGAATCGCCGTTTGAGCCCTACCAAGGCTACTGCAGCGATGCTTTGCCGTCCATAGACGTAGTTACCAAGGACCAAAAGGGCCGGTTCTGCGCGCCTATTGAGATTAAGCTGACAGTCGTTCCGGACAGTTCTACGTACGGAAGAATTGAAGACAAATGGTCGGCGGAGTTAGTGGTTCGACCGGTAAGTTCTGCCTACGCCCTGATCAGCTTGTTTGATGATGTTGTCAATTCTCACGACGTGCGTCAGGAACTGCACACGGCCCTGCGAGACATCAACGAGAGAGTTCAGGATTGGAACAACGTCAGAGAGGTGAGTAGCTACAGAGATGAATTCTTGTCTTCTTTGGGCTCTGCACTTGAGAACTTACAGAAGTTCCAAAAACCGTACCTGATGCAACCCATTTGGAAGACAGAGGGCAAGGAGGCGCGTCTCGCGGAAAGATGCCTGGACGTGTTCTTCTGGTCCAATTTGGCGATTGCAAAGTTGCCGCTGGACATTGCGCAAAACGAGACCCCAAGGCAAAGCAAGGTTAGCCGTTCCTTGCGTGAGGTCGCTCGACACACTCGCTGTCTTTATTCGCTGTTGACCAGAGGCAGACTACGTTACGGAGAAGTTTATGGGGGCATGTCCTTAGGCAATCAAACCGACAAGTCTTTTTCTGTGAGCGGAAACCGCACGTGGACGTACCTTCGGCATCCTCGTCTAGCGCGCCCTTTTTTCTCGGCGGAGGTACTAAAGAGGCTAATCCTTAATGGAGGACATCGCTTTCTAAGCCCCGAACGCAGGTTTGATGCCGCGATTTACTACACATGGAAGGATTAGCGCACCTATCCTGTCAATGAACGATCCCCTGCCTGGTCTGGCGCAAGGCCGCTATCCGCATGATGAGGCACCAGACATTACAGCACGCGCTCAGAACGGTACTCAAACTCCTCAAAATCCCGCTACTCGTGTAGTCAAAAACTAACAAGCGAAACCAACATATCGTTCAGCAAAACAATCCGTTAGACTTCATCGCACCTCAGAACTTCGGGTTAACGCGGGCCGTCACAGGATAAGGCAAGCCTCGACCGACAGGAAGAAGGAATCACCTGAACTTGCTGCGCAGCCGGATAGGGACATCCGTTGTCGTAAGAGTGAAGACGGTCCACCTCTCCCAAAGCTCTCCCAAAGCCTGCGATTGCGTAAGGCAGGGGGTATCATCGTGGACGGCTGAAACGGAGAAACAAGAAGTAGAAGAATGGTGGAAACACCAGAGGTTCGCAGCCGCATAATGCGGGCCGTAAAGTCGCGGAACACCAAGCCGGAAATGCTGACAAGGCGGACCGTTCACGGCATGGGTTACCGCTACCGGCTACACCGCAAGGATCTTCCCGGCAAGCCTGACCTTGTTTTCCCTTCACGGAGAAAGGTCATCTTTGTTAACGGTTGCTTCTGGCATGGTCACGACTGCCGCCGCGGCGCGCGCATGCCGAAGTCAAATCGGGCCTATTGGGAGAGAAAAATCAATCGCAACAGAGAACGGGACGTTCAGTCTCGATCAGAACTCAAACGGATTGGATGGAGCGTTCTGACTATCTGGGAATGTCAGATGAAAAGCGCGGCAGAACTACAAGGGCGACTGCGGGCTTTTCTGGACACCAAGAATCCGTAGACGCAGCCGAAGCGAGCGTTCCTGCAAAACTCGATCCGGTTTGTGCGGGCAGAAGAAGTAGCGCTTACGCAGTCCCAATTACTCGCTGGCGTCTAGGCGGCTTAGTTGGCCGGGCCATTCCAGGATGCGCCGGTCTGCCGTGACCAGTTGGTGGCCTTGCAAGGCAGTGGCTACTATCAGGCGGTCGGCCGGGTCGCCATGCATATCGGCGAGAAGACCCGCGCGCGCGGCGATGGCCCCGTCCACGGGAATCTCGATCAGTCCCTGGTCCAGAAGATCGCGCCGCCAGGCATCCAAGTCGAACAGGAACTCAAGCCGGCCTTTCTGGATTCGCATGCCGATTTCCCAGAACGATATGGAAGACACTGCGGCCGTGCGCTCCTGAAGCACGTCTTCAATGGCGCGTCGAGCTTTTGCTCCCAGCCTTCGGTCGCCGCGCTCCTGCCAAAGCAGGACATGCGTATCAAGGAGCATCAAAACAGATCGTCCTCACGATGGTCACCATCCTCGAGCCACTCAGCAGGTATCGGCTCGACAATGTCGCCGAGCATTTGGATATTGTCCCGATTGCGGCCGAAGGTCATTTGCGATTTGCCGCGATAGGGCGCCAACCGCGAAACCGGCCGTCCGTTCTTGGTGATTACAATCTCTTCGCCGCTCTCGGCGACCTCGTCCATCAGTTTGAGGCACTTCGCCTTGAACTCGGACGCCTTGACCGTCTTGCCTCGGGCGGTCGCATCATTCGCAGTGGCGCCCATCACTCTACTCCCGTCTTCACATGAGGCACGATAATACCATGGTCACGACCATAGTCATAACCAATCGGTTGCAATCATGCGATCCGTGTCCGGACAACGACCGAAAAACAAGCGTATACTCAAGGTGATTGGTGGTGAGGTCGAGGACACAGCCATGACAACCTCGACATCAAATCCAGGCACTCCCAGCAACGGAAGGACGCAGCCCGCGTCCGCGCAACCGCAAAGGACCATACGAGCCGGCATGCTCGGCATCGTGACGGCCGCTTCGGTTGCGGCCTGCTCCGCAGTCGGCGGAAAGGCAGCGGAAGAGCCGGCGTACAACGTCGTCATCGAGGACGGGGATTTCCAGGTCCGCGAGTACGACGCTTACGCCGTAGCGGAAACAGTGGTGCCGCGAACTTTCGATTCAGCCAGCCGAATCGGCTTCGGCTGGCTGGTGCGCTACATCTCCGGCGCCAATGAAGGCGAGCGAAAAATCCAGATGACCGCGCCAGTGGAACTCAAGCCGCGCGGCGAGAAAATCGACATGACCGCACCGGTGGTCTTAAGCCCCGCTGACGATTCAGGCGCGGGGAACGGTTTCAGGCTGGCAGGCGGGAATATTGATGCCTGGACGATGGCCTTTGTTCTGCCCGCGGGCTATACCGAAGAGACGGCGCCCGCACCCACCAACCCCATGGTGACGATTCGGGACGTCGCGCCGCGCCGGGTGGCGAGCATCCGCTTCGGAGGCTTACTACGCAACAGAACCGCCGAAGAGCATCGCGTAAAGCTGGCCGCCTGGCTTGACGCCAAGGGCATGGAGCACATGGCCGACTGGCGGGTGGCGGGCTACAACCCGCCCTGGACGATTCCGCCTTTGCGCCGCAACGAAGTGCTGGTCACTCTCCGGTAGGTTGACGCAAGCCCTGCGCTAGCGGGAAACGGCGCCGCCGTTTGCCGCGTGGCGCAGAACGTCGGCGGGCGTGGCGCGAAGCTGATCGCCCATGATGGTGTGCTTCAGCGCGGCCGCGGCGAGGGCGAATTCGGCCGACTTCGTCACCGACCAGCCTTCCGCCAGGCCGTGCAGCACGCCCGCCGCATAGGCGTCTCCGCCTCCCACGGGGTCCACGACTTCGCCCAGGCCATGCGGCTTGAGCTTGGCGGACTCCTCGCCGTTGGTAGCGAACCCTCCGAGTCTGTGCGCCCCGCTCTCGTCCTGCTCGTGAAGCGTTCCGGCAAGCACCGTCATATGCGGCGCGACGTCCTTCAGGAGACCGAAACCGTGCGCCGGGTCCGGAGAAATCTCGTCCGGGCGCGGCTGGTCGATTATCCAGCGGATCTCCCGGCAGCCGCAGAACACCAGGTCGGCCTGCGCGACGATCCGGCGGCAGGCCGCACCGTAGGAACGCGTATCGGCCCAAAGCGCGGCGCGGTAATTGCAGTCGAAAGACACCCGGCAACCTGCCTCCCGAGCCGCTCTGGCGGCCTCTTCGCAGGCATCCGCGGCGGATTCGGAAAGCGCCAGCGTTATTCCGCTCAAATGCAGCCAGTCGGCGCCGGCAAGCAGCGATGACCAGTCGGCGTCCGACCAGTCGCAGACGGCGAAGGCCGAATTCTTGCGGTCGTAAATCACCCTGCCGCCCCGCAATCCGGCGCCGCTCTCCAGGAAATAGGTTCCCATGCGCGCGCCGCCGATATACCTCGTACTGCGTTGCACGCCGGCCGACGCCAGCGTAGCGGCCGCGCGGCGGCCCCAGTCATTGTCCGGCAGGCCGGTCACAAACTGTGCGTCCTGGCCCAGGCGCGCCAGGGCCATGATGGTGTTCGCCTCGGCGCCGCCGAAAGCCACCTCAAGCGATTGGGTACCGTCCAGCACCTGGCCTCGCGGCGTGGCCAGCCGCAGCATGATTTCCCCGAATCCCAAGAATTTCGCCATAACCGTTCCCGCCAATCAGCCTGTATAGCCTACCAAGGTTTGTTGAGCCCGGTGCTTTCGCGCCGCGCGCGCCATGCCGCATTGTCGCGGGGAGGAGCCAAGGCGTCCCCGCCGTCGTGGAGGGCGGGACGCCCTCGCCGCGAAAAGGGCAGCCGCAGCAGGAACCGCCAGACGGCGCCCGATTTCAGCACCGTGGCCAGCATGCTGCGGGCGTCGGAGGCATCCACGCGGATGCGGGCGTCCAGGCTGCTGCCCGGCGCGCTGTCCACCACCAGTTCGTCGCCCTCGCGGCTGATGCGGCCGAGTTTGATATCGAGGCCGGCCAGGTCGCTCTTCACGCGCATTCCGCTGCCCTCGCCTAGTCGTTCTTCTTCAGCGTGCCCCGGTCCTGGGCGGCGCGCACGCGCTTGCGGTGCAGCTTCGGCATATCCTCGACTGTCATGCCGGCGGGCGGCATGAACTGGCCACGGCCGTAGATGTCCCGAAACACGGTATCCAGCGGCCCCATCTTGTCGGCCAGCGTGCGCGGCGGCTTGCCGGGAGGAAACTGGTTCGGTGGGTAGATCGGGTTTTCGTAGATTTGCCTGAAGCCCTCGGTGCGCAAGTCCACCCAGCAATTGTGGCCGCAGCGGGAGCGGTGCTCGCGCAGCGCCTCGATGTCGATGGTGGCCCCGATCACCTGCTCCTGCGGGTAATTGGCGTGGCGCAGCATCATGCCGGTGTAGTCGATGATGAACGAACCGCCGGGACAGAATGCTTTTGGATAGTAGGCGTAATCGACCGTGCCCCAGTTCGATCCCAGCAGGTAGCACATGTTGTCGTGCGCGCGCGTGCGGCGCGTGAACGTCCAGAAGTCCCAGGGCTCGCTCACCCCCTCGATCTCCTGCAGCGCCGTAGGATGGCAGAGCACTTCGCAGCCGTTGTAGCCCAGCGCGCGCGACACTTCCGGCGTGCAGCCGTCGTGGCAGGTCATGGCGCCCAGCTTGCCGATCTCGGTGTCGATTACCGGGAACAGGTCCTTGATGTCGGTACCGAACGCTTCGCGGTAGGCGTCGAGCAGGTCGTGCGGGCTGGTCCCCAGGCCGATGTTCGCCGGCACGTGCCACTTGTGATAACGCAGGACCACCTCGCCCGAGGGGCCGATCACGAACGCGGCGTTGAACCAGCGGTCCGGGAACTCGGGCACCTGCTCCACCACCCCGCCGCCGGCGATGTAAAGCCCGTACTCGCGGGCCTTGTCGCCGAGAGCGCGCATCTCCGGGCCGTCGAAGGTGATCGCCTTCTTCATGAAGCTGTCAATGCCGTGCTCGCCCTTGCCCGGCGTGGTCACGCCCTGCAGGAAGTATTCCGGCAGCACCACCAGCTTTACCGGCAGCTCCCAGAAATAGCCCACGCCGAAGTCAATCATGTTCAGCACCCGGTCCAGGTTGCGCTCGATGTCGCCGCGGTCCTCGGCCACCAGAACGTGCGGCTGGATCACCATGCCCGTGTACTTTTCGATTCTGCTCATCTCGCTCTCCAAAAAACGTTTATTCAGGGCAGGAAAGGCCAACAGGGTAGCGCTTCTCACCGTGTATGGCCGTTACGGGAGACGCATGAATCCGTCCATGGAGCTTGGTTCCGCCATCCATGGCTCACACACTCCCGTAACGGCCATACACGGGGAGAAGCGCGGCGATGCTGGCTTTTCGCATCACCAGAAATCCGCCTCCCGGATCCCGAAGTCGTCCAGCATGACGCGCGCTGTTATCGTGCCCATGGCGGAAATGCCCCCGCCGGGATGGCAATGCGGCCCCGTCATGTACAGGCCGGGCACCGGGGAGCGGTAGTGCGCGTAGCCGGGAAAAGGCCGGAAATAGCCAAGCTGCGAAGCGATGCGCTCGCCGCCGTTGGTGGTTCCCTCCACGAATGAGGGGTTTGCGCTCTCCAGGCTCTCGCCGGTTTCCACATGCTGCCCGAGAATGTTCTCCGCGCCGATATTGGGCGCGTACTGGCGCAGCTTTGGCAGCAGCACGGCGCGGGCATAATCCTCTCCGATCTCGCCCCAAGACCGTCCGTTGGCCAGCCAATTGGAAACGAAGGTATCGAATATCAGAGTGTGCCGGCCGTCCGGCGCCCTCGTTGGATCGAGCAGCGTCCAGCAGGCCGACCACAGGAACGGGTCCGACGGCGGCAGGCCCATGGCCAGCTCGCCGTAGAATTTCATGAGTTGCGGCATGCTGTCGGTCATGCGGTGGAAGGCACAGCGGCTCATGCTCTCGCCGTTGACGAAACGCGGGGGTTCCTTCAGCGCCAGGTGCACCCGGCACACCGAAATGTTCCCGAAGGAGTAGCCGCGCACCATTTCCAGGAAATCGTCTTCCAGCAGATCATCATCGAGCATGCCGAGAAAAGTCTGTCGCGGCTCCAGCGCCGACACTACCGCGCGGCGCGCGCGCAGCGTCTCGCCGGATTCCAGGCGGGCTCCGCAGGCCCGTCCCCGCTCCACCACTATCTGCTGAACCGGGGAGGAAGTCATGACCCGGCTGCCGTTTCCTTCCAGGAACGCCGCCATGGCCTTGGGCAGTTGCTGGCTGCCGCCCTCGGGGATCGCCTGGCCATAATGGTGAATCGCGGGAATCATGATGTAGAACGACTGCCCGGCGCCTTCCTGTTCGGGAAGTATCTGCGGCGCCAGCGCCCAGTTCAGCATCATGGCCTGCACGAAGTCGTTCTCGAAGTTGGCTTCCACCCAGGCCCGCGCCGACATCGAAAACTCGCGCAGGCGTTTGAGTCCATCCTCGCTGCGTTCAAGGGCGCGCGGCAGGGTGCTGGGCGGAGTCGGCGGCGAGAAGAACGCCTTGATGAAGCCCTCGCGGATATGCTCGAAGTCCTCGCAGACGGCGGAATAGCGGCGGGCGTCGGCGGCGGAATAGCGGGCAATGGACTCGCAGGTGCGTTGCACGCTCTTGTATACGACGATTCCCGGGCCGCCGGCGCGGTCCGGGTGGCCGGTAATGTGGTCCTCCGGCTCGATGTATTTCAGTCCGAAGCGCTCCAGCTCCGGCTGAATGGCCTTGAAGTCGGCGTTGCAGTGAATCCATACGTGCGAGGAGCCGTACAGGTCGTGGCGGAAACCCGGCAGCGTCACTTCGCGGGTCACCGCGCCGCCACCGACGTAGCTGTTGCGTTCCAGCACGCAGCATTGCAGGCCCTCGCGCGCGAGGGTCGCTGCGCAGGCAAGGCCGTTGACCCCGCCGCCGATCACGATCACGTCGAAATCCGACATAAGACCGGCTAGTGTAGGCTGCGGGCCTGAAGTGCCGCAAGCGCCCCGATGCCTTGCAAAACCGGCGCAATCGTCCCCATATACTTACTGAATCTCGACCCACCCGCCGGAGTTTTCCCCAATGTTCACCCGCATCTCGCTGTTCATCCTGACCAACCTGGCAGTCCTTGCGGTCGCCGCCCTGGTCCTGAACCTGCTGGGAATCGACCGGATGGTCCTGAACGCGGCCGGCGAGTACGCGCTGAACTACACCGGCCTGTTCATCTTTTGCGCGATTTTCGGGTTCGGCGGAGCGCTGGTTTCGCTGCTCATGTCGAAGTGGATGGCAAAGCGGGTAACCCGCACCGAGATCATCGACGCGCCCTCCAACCCGACTGAGGTATGGCTGCTGGACACGACCCGGGAGCTGGCCAGAAGCGCCGGGATCGACACGCCCGAAGTGGGCATCTTCCCGGCGCCGGAGCCGAACGCCTTCGCCACCGGCGCCCGGCGCAACAAGTCGCTGGTCGCAGTCAGCGAGGGGCTTCTCCGCCATATGCGCCGCGAGGAAGTCCGCGCAGTCCTGGGTCACGAAATCGGCCACATAGCCAACGGCGACATGGTGACGCTGACGCTGCTGCAGGGAGTCCTGAACACCTTTGTGCTGTTCTTCTCCCGCGTAGTCGGCTTCGTCGTTGACCGCGTCATCCTGCGCAATGAGAGGGGCCTGGGCCTGGGCTACTTCGTGGTCACGATCGCTGCCCAGATCGTATTCGGAATCCTCGCCAGCGCCATCGTGATGTGGTACTCGCGCCGGCGGGAATTCCGCGCCGACGCGGCCGGCGCCCGGCTGGCCGGACGCGGCTCGATGATCAACGCCCTGGAGTCGCTCAAGCGCGGTTACGGCCGCGGCCAGTCCATGCCCGAATCAATGGCGGCTTTCGGCATTTCGGCCTCGGCGCGCTCCGGCATCCGGCGCATGTTTTCGTCTCACCCCCCGCTGGACGCCCGAATTCAGGCGCTGAAGTCGCTCGGCCCATGAGCACCCACGCGCATCGCCATGAGCACGAACGCCATGAGGCGGCCATCGTGAGAGATCCGGTCTGCGCCATGACCGTCGATCCGGACGCGGACAAGCCAAGCTACGAGCACGAAGGCCACGTCTATCGCTTCTGCTGCGCAGGGTGCCGCGACAAGTTCAAGGCGGCGCCGGAAGATTACCTTGAGGCCAGGGACCCCGTCTGCGGCATGACCGTGGCGCGAGCGAGCGCCCGGCATGTCGCCAAACACGCCGGCCAGCGCTTTTATTTCTGTGCGGCGCGTTGCCAGGAAAAATTCGAGGGGGAGCCCGAGGCTTACCTGCAAGGTCTGGCCGCGCCGGAACCGATGCCCGAGGGCACGCTTTACATCTGTCCCATGTGCCCGGAGGTCGAGGAGGAGGGGCCCGGAGACTGCCCGAGCTGTGGCATGGCGCTGGAGCCCATGGGCGTGCCGGCCGGAGACGAGGGACCCAATCCGGAACTCGTGGATTTCACGCGCCGCTTCTGGATCGGGGCATCGCTGACGGTTCCGCTCCTGGTGCTCACGATGGGTTCCATGATGGGCCTGCCGGTGCGCAGATGGATCGGCGAGGGGACAGCGGTCTGGGCCGAGCTCGTCCTGGCAACGCCGGTCATCCTTTGGTCGGGCTGGGCATTTTTCGTCCGCGGCGTCAAATCGGTCCTCAACCGCAGCCTGAACATGTTTACGCTGATCGCCATGGGCGTCGGCGCCGCCTATGCGTTCAGTGTCGTCGCGACAATCGCGCCGGGGATCTTTCCGGCCGGATTCCGCGATGCCCAGGGCCATGTGGGGGTCTACTACGAGGCCGCGGCCGTAATCGTGATTCTCGTATTGCTCGGCCAGATACTGGAGCTCCGTGCCCGGGAACGCACGGGCGACGCGGTCCGCGCGTTACTGGACCTGGCTCCGACGACGGCGCGGATCATCCGCCCCGATGGCCGCGAAGAGGAAATCCCGCTCGAAGACGTTCAGGTCGGCGATCGACTGCGGATACGCCCGGGAGACAAAGTGCCGGTGGATGGGGTGGTTACCGAAGGCCACACGTCGATTGACGAGTCCATGCTGACCGGCGAACCGGTGCCGGTCGAAAAGGCGCTTGGCGACCCGGTAACAGGTGCGACGATCAACGGCAGGGGCACTCTGGTCATCGAGGCCGGGCGCGTCGGCGCCGACACCATGCTGTCGCAAATCGTCGAGATGGTCGCCGAAGCGCAGCGGAGCCGTGCGCCGATTCAGAAACTGGCCGACCAGGTGGCCGCCTATTTCGTGCCCGCTGTCGTCCTTGTGGCGGTGGCGGCGTTTGTCGCCTGGTCGATCTGGGGTCCGCCGCCGGCCATGGCCTACGCCCTGGTGGCGGCGGTCTCGGTCCTGATCATCGCCTGCCCCTGTGCGCTTGGCCTTGCCACCCCGATGTCCATCATGACGGCGACCGGCAGGGGGGCGCAGGCAGGCGTGCTGATCAGGAACGCCGAGGCGCTGGAGCGATTCGCCAGGGTCGGCACGCTGATCGTCGACAAGACCGGCACCCTGACCTTGGGCAAGCCCAAGCTGGTCGCCGTGGTCCCGGAGGCGGGGATGAACGAGGCCGAGTTGCTGCGGCTCGCGGCGTCGCTCGAACGCGGCAGCGAGCACCCGCTCGCCGAGGCGATCGTTGCGGGAGCCGACGACCGTGGCCTCGTCCTCTCCGGCGTGGAGGGATTCGAGGCGGTGACCGGGAAGGGAGTCAAGGGGCTGGTCGAGGACAAGACCGTTGCGCTCGGCAACTCGAGGCTGCTTGCCGACCTTGGGCTCGACGGCGGCCATGCAGGCGAAATGGCGAACCAGCGCCGCGACCAGGGCGAAACGGTAATGTTCATTGTGGTCGAAGGCAGGCTGGCCGGGCTTGTGAGTGTCGCCGATCCGGTCAAGGACACTACGCCGCAGGCGTTGAAGGCGCTGCATGCCGAAGGTCTGCGCATCGTCATGGTCACGGGGGACAGCGAACGCACGGCGAAGGCTGTGGCTTCCCGGCTCGGGATCGATGAGATTCGCGCCGACGTTCTCCCCGAAGACAAGGCCCGCATCATCAGGGAACTGCAGGCGGCTGGCGCCGGGGTCGCGATGGCGGGCGACGGTGTGAACGACGCGCCTGCGCTGGCCCAGGCGGACGTGGGTATCGCGATGGGCACAGGCGCCGACGTGGCCATCGAGAGCGCGGGCGTCACACTGGTAAAGGGCGACCTGAACGGGATCGTTCGGGCCCGGCGGCTGGCGCATGCGACGATGCGCAACATCAGACAGAACCTGTTCTCCGCGTTCGTCTACAATTCCGCTGGCGTGCCGATCGCGGCCGGTGTGCTGTACCCCCTGTTCGGAATTCTGTTGTCGCCCATGATTGCCGCCGCCGCCATGAGCCTGTCCTCGGTTTCGGTCGTGAGCAACGCGCTCAGGCTGAGGAGGGTCGGGTTGTGAACAACGGGAAGGGGATTATATACTAGACTTGACAAGGTAGCCTCATTTCTGTAGAATCGCAGGTAGGAATTGAGGTAGCAGAAATGGCCCACAAAGAACCCGGAAAAAGCAAGCGCAAAGGAATCACGCTGCTCAAGCTCACCCAGCTATTCCCCGACGAAGCAGCGGCTACGAAGTGGTTTGAAGCGGCAGTCTGGCCGAACGGCGAGCGGTTCTGCCCGGACTGCGGAAGCACCGACACGCACCAATGCTCGCACGTCGAAATGCCCTATCGCTGCCGCGACTGCAAGAAGTATTTCAGCGTCAAGAAGGCCACCGTCATGCGCGGATCGCCGCTGCCGCTGCTGAAATGGCTGTATGCCATCTATCTCGATACCACCAGCTTGAAGGGCGTCGCGTCCATGAAGCTGCACCGCGATCTCGGCATCACGCAAAAGTCGGCATGGCACATGCAACAGCGCATCCGAGAGGCTTTTGCCGAGCAAGGGCCGCCGACGCTGATGCAGGGCCCGGTGGAAGTGGACGAAACCTATGTAGGCGGGAAGCGCCGGAACATGAGCAACGCCAAGCGCAAGACCCTCACCGGGCGGGGGCCGGTGGGCAAGACTGCTGTAGTCGGCGCGAAGGATCGGGCCAGCAACCGCGTGGCGGCTCAGGTAGTCCAGCGCACGGACGGGCCGACCCTCCAGCGCTTCGTAGTGGACAACTCCGAATTCGACGCCCAGATTTACACCGACGACGCCACCGCCTACCGCGCACTGGCGAATCATGAGACCGTCAAGCACTCGGCAGGCCAGTACGTGGACGGGCAGATTCACACCAACGGCGTGGAGTCCTTTTGGTCGATGCTCAAGAGGGCGCATAAGGGCACGTTCCACAAGCTCTCCCCGAAGCACCTGCAACGCTACGTCAATGAGTTCGCCGGACGCCACAACATCCGCGACCTGGACACGCTGCACCAGATGGCGTTCGTAGCCCGCAGGATGATGGGCAAGCGGCTGAAATATGTGAACCTGATCGCTGCCAATGGACTGCCGAGCGGGGCGCGGTCGTGAACGGACCGGAAGAACCGGTAAAGCAGGAGTTCCTTAGAATCCTGGTTGAAGACTACGGTTATCTTGAGTCTGAAATTGAAACCGAGTTTCGCATTCCTCGCGGGTCCAGCCGCCGGGACCGCGCAGACATTGCAATTTTTAGCGGCGCGGGGCGCGACCCTGCTGCCGATGTTGTGGGGCTGGTTGAGACCAAGAGACCGGGGCTTCAATCCGGGAAAGGACAGCTCAAGTCATACATGACCGCAACATCTGCGATCTGGGGAGCTTGGACCAATGGGTCTGAGATCGAGTATTACTGCAAGCCTCATGGTCAATCGTCTATTTACGCCGACAGGCTAAACAACATTCCCGTTCGCGGTCAGCGGCTGGAGGATGTTGGGCGATTAACAAGGGAGGATCTGGTCCCTTACAGCGGCGCACTTCTGAAAGCATCGTTTCGCCGAATACTGAATACCCTTTACGCAAACACAACCATCAGCAGGCGAGAGAAGCTCGGGAACGAAATGATCAAGCTGATATTCGCCAAAATCCGCGATGAGACCACTTATGTTGATTCTCCGCCGTTGTTCTATGCGGGTTATGGCGAACAGCCGGAACGCATCAAGGCACGCATCGACCGGCTTTTTGCAGATGTGGTGGCGGATTATCAGGAAGACGGAATATTTGAAGCCAGCGACAAAATCACTTTGGACGCTGCTGGTGTGGCGTGGGCTGTTGGGCAACTAGAGCGCGGCAGTCTGATCAACACCCCCACGGACGTGGTGGGCGATGCGTTTGAGGTGTTTGCAGAGTCTAAGTTTGTTGGTGAAAAGGGCGAGTTCTTTACTCCCCGCGGTGTGATCGACGTTGCTGTAAAGATCGTTGACCCCAAGCCCAACGAAACCATTTGTGATCCTGCTTGTGGTTCCGGCGGATTCCTGATAGCAACCATGCGCAGCATGTGGGAGCAAATGAGCAGTAACCCCAGATGGCGAGGGCTTGGTCCGCAGCCGCTGCAATCAGCCCGCGAGCAAATGGCCAAGAAGTGCTTTTACGGGATTGATAAAGAGGTTGATCTTGTGCGCATTGCAAAGGCGTATATGGCGATTTCAGGCGATGGGCGAAGCAATATCGTTCACGAGAACACTTTGCATCCGCCGAGCGATTTTCAGAGTGAAGCAAAGGCCAAGTTTGTGAAGGACGGGGATTTTCGCAAATTTGATTGCGTGATGACGAATCCGCCCTATGGCACGAAGGCGAAGGTTCTCGCGCAAGAAGCCGCGCATTTCGATTTGGGCCATACCTGGAAACGGGAGCTTGGCTATTGGCAGCAGGGACGGCCAAAGGACAGTGACCCATATATCCTGTTCGTGGAACGTTGCTTCGATTTGCTCAAGCATAGGGGCCGCATGGCTATTGTGTTGCCGGAAACACCATTCCATGCGCCCAGTCGTGCACATTTGCGTGATTACATTGCAGAGCGGGGACGAATACTGGCCGTCATTGACCTTCCGCACAACACATTCCGCCCTCACTGTAACGCGAAGACGTGTCTGCTCATTCTGCAAAAGGGACCGCCAGCCAACACAAGAGACAGAGTTGTGATGGCGGAAGCCGTTGAGGTAGGACACGATCACAATGGCAAAGAGCTGCGCCGGCCCGGAAGCGAAGAGATATGGGATGACTTGCCCAGTATTCTTCAGGAATTAGATTCTCCCGATGATCCCGCCAACAATTTTGTGTTTACAGTTTCGTGGGCAGATATTGAAGCAGCGAGGCACCTGATTCCTCGCTACTATGCTGTGCATCGACGCCCCCCCCCAATCCTCCGCAAGGCCGCGAGTGGGTCAAGCTCGGGGAATTGGTGGACACTGGCATCGTTGATTTCTGGGATGGGCACGGCTCACCCAGTTCACAGCAAAAGGGAGAGGGAAACATCCCTTATATACGCGTCAAGGACATTGTGAATTGGGAGCTTTACCGCAATCCAACATCGGGAGTCACCGAAGAAACATGGCGCGCTTTCGTAAGAAACAAGCGGACGGTAGATGCTGGCGATGTCGTGTTTGTCAGGCGCGGAAGCTATCGCGTGGGGACGGTTGCTATGGCATCCCACAGAGACGCGAAAATTGTAATGACACGGGAACTGCTGACCTTGCGCGTCGCGCAAGGCAACGAAATGGAAATAACGCCTTACTACTTGCTCGCGCTGCTGTCGTCGCGTGAAGTGCAAAATCAAATGCGCCCTCTAACTTTCTATGACACCACCTTGCCAAACATCGGCGACCGATGGCGAGATCTGCGATTGCCTGTGCATCAATGTGCTAAGGAAAGGGAAAAAATGGGGAAGAATGTAGAGGGTGTCATGCTCGCAAAATGGAGAGCGCAAGACGACATTGATAAATTGCGCCAGACTGTCGGAGACATGATTACATGACCAAGAAGCAAGCTAGACAGCGTGAGCCGGGCCTTCCGGCTGATTACAAGGGAGCGACCCCGGCGCAGGTAGCGCGGGCGATGCGGCTACCGCGTCCGAAGGCGAAAGAGCCGCCGAAGCGGGACAAGCCCCGATCTACTTGAGAATTACCGGGCTGTCAAGTCTAGTATATAATCTCCAACGGGAAAGCCTGCCGAAGCGCAATGTGAATCCGGGGCCCGGCGCCCATGAAGAATGTTGACCTGTCCATCACGCTCGGTGTCGAGGAGGAGTTCTTCCTTGTCGACCCCGAAACCCGCGACATGCTCGCCGATCCGGACCCGGGCATATTCGAATACTGCGAAGCGCATGCCGGGGCGCACAAGGCCGTGCCGGAAATGCTACGGTCGCAGATCGAGACGAATACCCGGGTATGCCATTCGGTACGCGAGGTGCGCGAAGCCCTGTGCGAGACGCGCGGACTCGTGGTCGAGGCGGCCGCCAGCCGGGGCGCCGCCATGATCGCAGCCTCCACCCATCCCTTCGCGGTCTGGCGGGCGCAGCTCACGACCCCCCGCAAGCGCTACGAGGACTTCGAGATGACTTACCAGGAAGCGGTGCGGCGCTACCTGGTGGGTGGAATGCACGTGCACGCCGGGTTTGGCGATGCCGACGCCCGCATCCGGGTGATGACCGCCATGCGCCGCTACCTGCCCATCCTTCTCGCCCTGTCCACGTCATCGCCCTTCAACCAGGGCAACAACACCGGCTACAAGTCCTACCGCCAGTGCCTGATCGGCGTCCTGCCCCGCACCAGCCTGCCCAATCCCCTGTATTCCGCAGCCGACTACGAGGCGCTGCTGGAAAACTACCGCCGCATGCACTTCATCAGCGACGGCAGCGAACTGTGGTGGGACATCCGGCCTTCGCAGCACTATCCCACGGTCGAGTTGCGCATCTGCGATCTGTGCACGCTGCTTGAAGACGCGCTTTGTATCGTGGCCCTTTACGCCTGCCTGGTGCGCATGCTGATGAGGCAGCACTACGCTGGCGAGCTGCCGGGGGAACCCCTGACCGAAATCATCGCCGAGAACCGCTGGCTGGCTCAGCGCTACGGCGTATTGGCCTTCCTGGGCAACACGGCGAACGGCGGCCGCAGCGATATCGGCGACCTGGTGGCCCAGCTGGTCGAGACCCTGGGCGAGGACGCCGAAGCGCTGGACTGCGAACGCGAGTTGCGGCACGCCCTGGACATCGTCGCAAACGGCAGCGGGGCCGACCGCCAGACCGACCACTTCCGCCTGCGCATCCTGGAGGGCGACAGCGACCGGGAGGCGCTGGTCTCGGTGGTGGATCAGATCCTCGCGGAGACCCGCGCGGGCGTATAGCGCCCCACGGCGGAAGTCCGGCTGCACCGGCTGCCAGACGGACACGTTACAGTACCCTAAACGGGCAAACGCTGCCTTGCATTCCGGAACGTAATGGCTGCCCCGATGCCGACTCGCCTCAACAGGTTTCCACCTTACGCGCTCGTGATCGCTTGCGCGGCCGCGTGCCTCGCGGCGCGCGCCGACGGAGTGCTGGAGGAAATCGTGGTTACAGCCCAGAAGCGCAGCGAAAACCTTCAGGACGTGCCGATGTCAATCAGCGCACTGGACGGCGAAACGCTGGAGGCTGGGCGGGTGGAAAGGGTCGGCGATCTGGCGCTGCGCATCCCCAACCTGTCCTACTCCACCTTCAGCAGCGGCCGCCCGGCGCTCACCGTGCGCGGTATCGGCAACACCACCTCGCGCAGCGCCCTGGAGAAGTCGGTCATCGTTTTTGTGGACGAGGTCTACATCGCCCGCCCCACGGCGTACTTCTTTGAGTTGTTTGATCTTGAGCAGGCGGCTGTTCTGCGAGGTCCGCAAGGCGTTTTATTTGGCAAGAACGTGGTGGGCGGCGCCGTCAGCCTGACCACCCGGGCCCCCAGCCTGGAAAACACGGAAGTCAGGTTCCAGGTCGGCTACGGTTCCTACAACGCGGCGGAACTCAAGGGCGTCCTGTCCGCCCCGCTGTCATCGAACGTGAGCGGAAAGCTTTCAATGGTTGGCAAAACGCGCGACGGTTACGGCATGGATCTCTTAAGCGGCGCCCAATCCGACGACGAAAACCTGCTGGCGCTGCGCACACAATGGCGGGTGGTGGGCGGAGACCAGCGCGATCTTCTGATCAGCGCCGACTACAGCCGCGAGAACAACGGCAGCCAGACCCGCAGCGTGACGAAGTGGGACCGCTATCCTCCCTCCGCCTCCACCGGCCAACCGCGGCTTTCCGAGCACGGTCTTCAGATCGGCTATGACGCCACGCAATGGGGCGTTTCCGGGCGTCTGAAGCAGCCGCTGTGGGGGGCCGAGCTTACCGCGCTGGCCGCCTACCGCGACGTCAGCTCAGTGACCGCGGACCAGTGGGGCGGGCGAAGTATCGCAGTAGGCCAGGGTTATGACGATCTTTTCGGCCAGGAGGAGTTCGCGGACCAGTTCAGCATGGAATTGCGCCTTGCCTTTCAGCCTGCCCGCAACCTGCGGGCAATCGGGGGGTTGTATTTCATCCGCGAGACCGTGGACCGGCTCGAATACGAGGAAATCGTGGTGAACGAGGACGGAGTGCTGAACGGCAGCCGCGGCGACTGGCTGGGCATCTCCACAACCTCCGGCTGGGCGGCTTTTGGCGATACGGTGTGGGAAATCACCCCGACGCTTACGCTCAGGTCGGGCCTGCGCTACACGCTGGACAGGAAGGAAAATCGCACCATTGGCACGCTGACCGACGACGCCGTGCCCGGCATCCCCCTGCAGATTATTTTTGAAAACTACGACGTGGCTGCCGAAGCTTCCTTTGACGCGTTCACGCCGCGGATGGTTGCGGAGTGGCGCCCATTTGCCCAGCGAGAGTTCATGGTCTATGCAAGCTGGTCGAGAGGTTTCAAGTCCGGTGGCTTCGACAGCAAGGTAAGCCGCGCGGCCGAGGCGGGCCGGCCCATCCGGGAGGAAGTCGCCAGCAACTTTGAACTGGGCCTCAAAAGCCGCTGGCTGAACGAATCCCTGCAGGCAAACGCAACGCTGTTCTTCACCGACTTCCACGATCTGCAGCGGGTAACCCTGCTGTTCGACGAGGTGTCTGGAGTTTTCGACGGTCTGAGGGTCAAGAACGCCGCGCGCGCGAGCATCGGCGGCGCCGAACTGGATCTGGCCTGGGCGCCCTCCGCCAGTCTGCTCTTAAACCTCGCCTACGGCTATCTGGATGCGCGCTTTGATGAATTCCTTGCGGGAACCATCCAGGGCTTCGACATTCGCCGGGACGGCAACCGCAACCCGCATTCGCCCTGGCATTCGGCAAGCCTGGCGGCCAGCTACGGTATGGAGCTGGATGACCGCGGCAGCGTCGATCTCGGCATTGATTACGGCTGGAAGCACCATTACTGGTTCAGCAGCGACAACGCGCCGGGCCGCTTCGAGCGCCGGGCTTCATTGCAGAGGGCGTACGGCGTGGCCAATGCTTCGCTCACCTGGAATTCGCCCGGCGAACACTGGAGTGTCACCGCCTGGGGCAAGAATCTGGCCGACACGCTGTACGCTGACCAGCGCATCAGTTTCGCCGGCGCCAGTTGGGCGCACTACGCTCCGCCCCGAACCTACGGCGTTTCTGTACAATTCCGAATGAAGTGAAGTTCGCCGTCGGCCCTGTCGGGTCCAACGTAGCGCCCTTTCCCCCACGTTTCCCGATCCGGCGGTATGAATATACGCAGACTGGCGCTGCTGGCCACGCCCTTCGCCCTGTTGGTAATCGTTCTGGGCGCGTTCGTTCGCCTGTCCGACGCGGGACTCGGATGCCCCGACTGGCCCGGTTGCTACGGCCGGATCGATGTTCCGCAAAGCGCCGAGCAAATCGAAAAAGCGAACGCCGCTTTCCCGCAACGGCCGGTGGACGTTACGAAGGCCTGGATAGAAATGATCCATCGCTACGCGGCGGCGGCGCTGGGACTGCTGATCCTGGCCATCGGCGGGTTGGCCTGGCGGCGGCGCTCCGAACCCGACGCGCTGCTCGCGCCCTCGCTCGGACTGGTCGTCCTGGTTCTGTTTCAGGGACTGTTGGGCATGTGGACGGTTACCTGGCAGTTGAAGCCGGTGGTCGTGATGGCGCACCTGCTGGGCGGTTTCGGAACGCTCGCATTGCTGTGGTGGCTGATATTGCGCCATAGCCCAAACGCATCGGGCTGGGCGGCCGGAGCGGACAGCGGTCTGTACCGCTGGACTCTTGCGGGACTTGCGGTGGTAGCCGTACAGGTGGCGCTGGGCGGCTGGACCAGCGCGAATTACGCGGCCCTGGCCTGCCCGGATTTCCCTGCCTGCCAGCGGCAGTGGTGGCCCGAAATGGACTTCGCCGAAGCTTTTGTCATGTGGCGGGGCCTGGGCGTGAATTACGAGTACGGCGTTCTGGACAATGCCGCGCGCACGGCCATTCACATGACGCACCGGCTCGGGGCCCTGGCGGTCCTGCTGTCCGTCGGCTGGCTTTCGGCGCGGGCGTTGTTGTCCTCGGCCGGCAACAAGGTGCGCATCGCCGGCGCAATGGTGGGAGGACTCATGCTCGTGCAGTTTGGCCTGGGCATCGCCAACGTGTGGTTCTACCTGCCCATCTCCACCGCGGTCGGGCACAATGCCTGCGCGGCGATGCTGGTCCTGGCCCTCATTACGCTCGGCCACGGCCTGCGTCCCGCAAGACACTAGTGCCGTGTCAAGCTCATATTGTCGCATCAGAGCGGGCGTCGCGTGTCCCGGCAAGGCGCAGCCGGCACGGAATACTCGCCGTATTGCGAACGGCTGCAACGCCGCGGGGGCGCGCTACGCCCGCTCCCGAAGGGCGCGTCTCCCCTGGCCCGTGGCAGCGTTGCGCCCCTGGGCAATGGGAGGCGCCATTCCCGGCGGGACGCGCCTTGCCACGAACCAGGGGAGACACGCTGATGCGACAATATGAGCTTGACACGGCACTAGAGGACCCATGAACACAAGCGTATTGCAAGCGCCGCAGCGGTGGCGCGATTACCTGGAAATCACCAAGCCCAAGGTCGTGGCCCTGCTGACCTTTACCGCAACCGTGGGTATGCTGCTGGCGGCGCGGACCGTGCCTTCGTGGGCCGTGCTGCTGTTCGGTTCGGTCGGCATCGCACTGGTGTCCGGCTCCGCCGCAGCCATCAACCAGGTTGTGGATCGGCACATCGACGCGGTCATGGCCAGGACCCGCAACCGCCCCTTGCCGCGCGGCAATCTGGAAACCTGGCAGGTGCTCGTGTTTGCCGCGCTCCTGGCGGCGGCCGGCATGTGGCTGCTGCTGACGTTTACCAACGTATTGTGCGCAATCCTGACGTTTGCCTCGCTGCTGGGCTACGCCGTTATCTACACCATGTTCCTGAAACGCGCCACGCCCCAGAACATCGTGATCGGAGGCGCCGCCGGAGCGGCCCCGCCGCTGCTCGGCTGGATCGCCGTGACCGGCCAGTTCGATCCCGGGGCGGCCGTGCTGTTCGCGATCGTCTTCGTGTGGACTCCGCCGCATTTCTGGGCGCTGGCCATTCATCGCCGCGAAGACTATGCGAAGGTCGATATGCCCATGCTGCCCGTTACGCACGGCGTCGAACTTACCCGCCTGCACATCCTTCTGTACACAGTGTTGCTGTTCATTTTCGGGCTGCTGCCGTACCTGGTGGGCATGAGCGGCCCGCTCTACCTCGTCGGGGCGGTGATGCTGGGAGGCCGGTTCCTTTGGTACGCATACCGTATGTACCGCCGCGCGGATGATTCCCTGGCCATGCCCACCTTTGGGTATTCCATGGTTTACCTCTTCGCACTGTTTGCGCTGCTGCTTGCCGACCACTACCTGTTGCTGATCATGCAATAGTCGGGATTTTTCACCGGTGCCGACCAGCGTACTGATCAGCGGAGCCTCTCGCGGCCTGGGCCTCGCCACCGCGCGGGAACTCTCCGCACGCGGCTACCGGGTATTCGCCGGCGTTCGCAGTTCCGGCGCTTTGCCGGCAGGCGCGGGCGCCAGCGAAGTGTTGCTGGACGTGACTTCCCAGCCCTCCGTGGACCGCGCCGTCGAAAGCGTCCGACGGGAAGCCGGCCGCATCGATGTGCTCATCAACAACGCCGGTCTGCACGCGTTCGGCGCTCTGGAGACCGCCGGCGAGGCTCGCTTTCGCGAGCTCCTGGAGGTGAATCTGCTGGGCGCCTGGAGGCTCACCCGCGCGGTCCTGCCGGAAATGCGGGAACGCGGTTCAGGCCACATCCTGATGGTCTCGTCCCTGTCGGGACTGGTGGGGCTGCCCGCCGACGGTCAGTACGCCGCCAGCAAGTTTGCGCTGGAAGGAATGTCCGAGTCGCTGGCGCTGGAGGTGCAGAGATTCGGCGTACGGGTTACCCTGCTGGACGCCGGTCCCTATGACACCGACATGCTCCGCCGCGACGAAAGCCTCCTGCACAATCTTTCTTCCACCCGTCAGGGCGAGGCATACGAGCCCTTGCACCGGGCGCTGCTGGGCCGCAGGCAAGGCGCCGAGCCTCCCCGCAACGCCGCCGGGATCATTGCTTCCGTTGTCGACGACCCCCCCGATCAGTTGCGCATTCCGATTGGTCCGGTGGCCGAACAGGTGTTTGCAGGCCTGGAGATCGACCGTGGCGAACGGGCCAGGCAGGTTGCGCTGGAAGCCGCGAGCGTGCGCTGGTGGATGCGCGGAGAGGATCCCGAATGACTGCGCTGCCGGCCGGCGGCGCCGCCGTACGGGTACGGGGGCTCAGCAAGTGGTACGGCGACTTCCAGGCGCTGCACAGGATCGACCTTGAGGTTGGGGCGGGCGAGAAAATTGTGATTTGCGGACCCTCGGGCTCCGGCAAGTCGACGCTTATCCGGTGCATGAACGGCCTGGAGGAGTACCAGGAGGGTGTAATGGAGGTGGCCGGCATCGCGTTGGACTCCGACGCGGCGCGCAGCCGCGTGCGCCTCAAGGTGGGAATGGTGTTTCAGCAGTTCAACCTCTTTCCTCACCTCTCGGTGATGGACAATCTGTGTCTCGCGCCGGTCAGGGTGCGCAGGCTGAAGCGCGAGGCCGCCGAGGAACGCGCCGGCGAAATGCTCCGGCGTATGGGTCTGGAAGGGCAGGAAGGCAAGTACCCCGCCCAGCTTTCCGGAGGACAGCAGCAGCGGGTCGCGATTGCCAGGGCGCTGTGCATGCAACCGGAAATCATGCTGTTTGATGAGCCGACCTCCGCCCTTGACCCCGAGATGGTCCAGGAGGTCCTGGAAGTAATGGTGGAACTCGCCCGCCAGGGCATGACCATGCTGTGCGTGAGCCACGAGATGGGCTTCGCCCGTCAGGTGGCGGACCGCGTAGTGTTCATGGACGCCGGTGAAATCCTGGAGGATGCGCCGCCCGAAAAGTTCTTCGAGAATCCCGAATCCGGACGCCTGAAGACCTTCCTGGGTCAACTGCGGCAATAGTCATTTCCGACGGGTATCGCTTCCCGGCGGGAGATTATCTCTCGTTTGCTTCCAGCGTCAATACATGCTAAAAGAGTGGAGCGTTGAATCTTTCTCCGCAATGGGGATGAGCTGACCGGGATCTTTTGGACTGGACGACTCATATTTTCAACCTGAAACTTGGGAGGATCAAAATGGGACAGAGAGTAGTCGTAGGCCTTATGGCACTTGCGGCCCTGCTACAGGGCGTACTGCCCGAAGGGACAATTCCGGGCAATCTCTTACCGCTGGCTCTTGTCGTTCTCGGCCTTGTCTGGGGATACATGGGAGTTGACGCGGAAGATGCGACCGCCTATCTGGCTGTCGTTATCGGTGTTGGGATGGCCGGATACTCAGACGCGCTCACAAACCTGCCCGTGCTGGGAGGCTACCTCGACGGGATCGTCGACGCGGCTTCCATCGCTCTGTATTCAGGAGTGGCCACGGTACTGGCCCTGAGGACCTGGAATCGCGTTAAGGGCTAAAGCCCTCGGAAATAGAAAATCCCCTTGCGCGTTGTGCGCAAGGGGATTTTTGTCTCTTCGCGCGATGCGTTAGCTGCGCGGCGAGGACGGCGGGCGCCCGCGCGCTGGCGTGACCTTACAGGAGGTACACGGGGCTAGCTGGCGGCAGCACGGTAGCGCGTCATGCGGCGCTCCAGGCGCGAACTTGCGCGCGACAGGCAGAAGCACGCCGTCCAGAAGAAAGCAGCCACGAAGATGTAGCCGGCCGCGGTGGCGCCCGTACCCAACCACTGGGGATCGCTGGCCGCCCTCTGCACTTCCCCCATCAGGTCGAACAGGCCGATCACCAGCAAGACGGTGGTCTCCTTGAACAGCCCGATAAAGTTGCTCGTGATCTGAGGCAAGGCCACCGACAGGGCCTGCGGCAGCACCACGTATAGCCGCGACTGGCGCCAATTGAGCCCCAGGGCGCGTGCGGCTTCGAACTGGCCGACGGAAAGGCTCTGCAATCCGCCGCGAACGGCCTCCGCAAGATAGGTGGACATGAGGATGGCAAAGGCAAGCATCGCCCGGCCGAGCCTGTCGATCTCCATGTTCGCCGGCAGAAACAGCGGCAGCATGATGATCACGACGAACAGCAGCACCAGCACCGGTACCGCGCGCCAGAACTCGATCCACACCGTGCAGGCCTGACTCACCAGCGCCAGACGGCTCTGACGTCCCAGGGCCAGCAGCACGCCGGCCAGCAGCGAAACCCAGAAAACCGATCCGGTCACAACCAGGGTCAGAAAAAAACCGCCCCACAGTGAGGTCTCGACCGGCGCCAACCCGCCTGCCCCGCCGCGAAACAGCCACCAGGCCAACGGCGGGTAGGCCACCAGCAGAAAAGCCGCGATCCAGCGCCGGGCGGGCATTCGGCGAACTGCAAGGGCCACTCCCGGCAGCGCGCCGACCGCCAGCCCCAGATTCACCCTCCATACCTGTTCGGACGGGTACAGGCCGTAGAGAAACTGCGGCCAGCGCGCGCGTATGAAAGGCCAGCACAAGATGCTTGTGTCGGCGCAGGCGGAGGGCTCGGCCCCGGCCCATTGAGCGTCGATGATCAGCCACTGAAAAAGCCTGGCCGTCAGCATCGCCAGAAGCACCAGCAGGACCGCGCTGACCGCCGAGTTCCACCACGAAGAGAACAGGTTTCGCCTGAGCCAGCCTAGTGTCGTGTCACGACACTGAAGGCCCTGGCGCGCGGACGGAGTCTTCAATTCACTGTCCACGCAGCGTTATCCGCTTGTTCCAGCGGCCCATGAGCCAGGCAACCAGGAAGCTGACGCCGGCATAAAAGGCAAGGGTTACGGCCATTACTTCAACCGGCCGGCCGGCCAGGTTGTTGACCGTTCCCACGAACACCGACACGATTTCCGGATAGGCGATCGCGGCCGCCAGCGAAGTCGCCTTGAACATGTTCATGTAGACCGTCGTCAGCGGCGGAAGGATGGCCCGCAAGGCCTGCGGGAAAGCCACGCGGCGCAGGACTGCAGCCGGCTTCAGACCCAGCGCGGCGCCCGCTTCCCATTGACCGCGCGCCACCGACTGAAAGCCCGACCGAACGATTTCGGAGATATAGCTTCCGTTGTAAAGGGAAAGGCCGATCCACAGCGCCAGGAACTCCGGCATCAGGTAAAACCCGCCTTCATACGCGAAACGGCCCATCACCGGCGGGCTGATCGAGAACCCGTTGCCGAACTCGATGAACGGGAAATAGAGGCCGCGATTGTTCAGCACCAGGTAGTCGGTGATGAAGATGCTGGACTCGAATGACGGCAAGGCGCGCAGCGCAACGTAATACCAGAAGAATATCTGCAGGAGCACCGGAATGTTGCGGAACAGTTCCAGGTAGGCCAGGGACAGCCTCGCCACCAGCCAGTTCGACGACAGCCTGCCAATACCGACGGCCAGGCCCAGAATGCTGGCAAGGAGAACGCAGAACACCGCAAGCAACAGGGTATTGAGGATCGCGACGGCCAGCGCGGTCCAGATCGGCGAATCCTCCGTGTAGGGAATCAGGTGCTGCGAGATCGAGAACCCGGCTTTCTTCCACAGGAAATCGAAGCCGGACTGCACCCCCAGCAGCTCGAGGTTGGATTGGGTCGTGCGGAACACGAGAACGACCAGCGCGAGCAGCGCCAGACCCAGCAGACACTGCAGCCAGAAGGCGGAGTTCTTGCGCACCCTGCGAGTGAGAGTGTCCCCGCTCACCGGTAGGGCATGGCGATCATGAGACCGCCATCACGCCACAGCGCGTTAAGCCCGCGCTGCAGTCCCAACGGCTCGAAATGCCGGGCGAATACCTCACCGTAATTTCCGACCTGGGCGACGATCTGGTAGGCCCATTCGTCGCTCAGTCCCAACTGTTGCCCGAAACCGCCCTCCACGCCAAGAAAACGGCGTATCTCGGCGTCTTCGGTAGAGGCGCGAATTTCCTCGACGTTGCTCATGGTCAGTCCGAATTCCTCCGCGGCTACGCGGGAGTTGAAGGCCCAGAACACGATGTCGCGCCAGCGCGGGTCGCCCTGACGCACGAGGCCGGAAAAGGGCTCCTTGGAAATCACTTCGCCCAGAATCCGGTGCTCGTCGGGGTTTCTCAGCGCGACGATGCGCCCCGCCAGGGAGAACACTTCGGTGGTAAAGGCATCGCAACGGTCCGCAAGGTACGCGTTCAGGCCGCGCTCAACGTCAGCGAAGGTTACGATCGAATACTTCATGCGGCGGGCCCGGAAGTAGTCCGCCAGGTTCTGCTCGTTGGTGGTTCCCTGGGCTACGCAGATGGTGGCGCCTTCCAGCTCGGAGATGCTCGACACGCCGGACGCTTGACGCACAACGAATCCCTGCCCCGCGTAAAGGTATGCGCCGGTGTAATCCAGCCCCAGCGAGGTGTCGCGCAGAAACGTCCAGGTAGCGCCCCCCGGGAAAACGTCGGCGCCTCCGGATTGCAGTGTCGTGAACGCGGTATTGGGATTGATGGGCACATACTCGATCGCATCCGCGTCGCCCAGTACCGCGGCCGCGACCGTTCGGCAGTTGTCGATATCGAAACCGTACCTTCGACCATTGGCGTCGATGGAGCTGAAGCTGGGACTGGCTTCGATGACGGCGCAGCGCAACATGCCCCGGTCGAGCACGTCGGAAAGGGTATCCGCCCCGGCCTCGTCCGCGGGAAAAACCGCCAGCGCCAACACCAGGACACACGCCGCCATTGTGCGCCACGATTCCATGTTTCGCGCAAGCCTGCCGAGAGCTTCAGCCATAGCCGAGCGAGTTTAACCCCTGCCGGCCCGTCGCCTCTCGAAAGCGACGTTGCAAGTGGGCGGGGGCGCGCTACAATGCAACCTACGCGGGGCAGGAATCCGGGAGCGGAATTCGGGGCGCCTGCGTCATTGCATTCAAGGCCAGATGAATTCAAACGTCGAAACACAGGTTTTTGCCAATCGGGAAAGAATCAAGCAACTCAGGGACGAGCACAGGGATCTGGACCTCGCCATCGCGGAAATGTCAAAACACGCGAGCGCCGATCAGTTCATGCTGAAGCGTATGAAAAAGCGCAAGCTGCGCCTGAAAGACATGATCACGCGCCTGGAGAGTGAACAGATTCCAGATTTGAACGCCTGATTCTCCGGCGCCGGCCGGGGCGCGATCGAACAGCCGGCATAACGGACCGCCGCCGCGGCGCTTGTTCCTAACGCTCGCTGGCTGTGGCTATGCTCCGACGAAACTCAGGAGCTGCGGGGCAAAAAACGAGATCAACAGGAAGCTCACGCCTCCGACTGCGGCGGCCGCGAACAAGCCCAGCAGAAACGGGCGGACCCCGATCCGGCGAATCCCGGCAAAGCTGGTGTTCAGGCCCACCGCCGCCATTGCGATCAACAGGCAGGTCTCGGACGTACCGCGAAGGAAGGCCACGTTCTCATCCCAGCCGGCGGAGCTGAATATCCCGAAAGCCGGGTCACCCGCGTCGCCAATCGTTCGCAATGCGGAAAACAGGGCGAAACCGACCACGAACCAGGGAATCATCTTCAGGTAATCTCCGACTCCCCGGCGGGCGTCGGCGCCCTGTTCGGTTCCGAACAGAACTCCGGTCAGCGGAATGACCGCGATCATGCACAGGTTGCGGACCAGCTTGGTGACCGTGGCGATATCCAGGGCCAGGGGGGCGCCGTATTGCGCCTGGTACATCATTCCCGCCCCGGCAACCTGGGCCGTTTCATGAATTGAAGTGCCGAGGAACAGCCCGGACATCTCGGGACGCCCGGCAAAAGCGTAATGCGCCAGAATCGGGTAGACAAACATCGCGGCAATACCGAATACCGTTATGCAGGCGATCGCATAGCTGACTTCAGACTCCTTCGCGCGAATCAGGGGCGCGGTTGCGACGATGGCGCTGGCGCCGCAGATGCCGGTGCCGATGGCGATCAGTCCCCCCAAACGGCGCGACAGTCCCAAACGCCGCCCGAGAAAACCCACGACGGTCATCCCCGCGGCAATCGCCAGAACCACGAAGGGCAGAGCGACCAGCGTGAATTTTCCGGCGCTCAACAGGCTCAGGCGTATCCCGAGCAGCATGATGCCGATACGCAGGAGGGTCGTGGAACAGAATTTCAGCCCGTCGGCGGCGATCGGGGCCAGGTTCATGGAATTGGACAGGACCATGCCCAGAATGATGGCCAGCATGATCGCGCTCACCGGGCTCCTGTCCAGGCCGAACACCGATTCCCCGATCCAGTCCGCCAGGTAACCGGCCAGGACCGCAACTCCGACGGACAGCGCCAGGCCCAGCCACCAGGCCCGGGACGTCGGGCTCGGGCTCACTTCGCTCCGGGGCCTGATGGACAGATTTCCGGCGCCCTGTAGTCGAGCCTGAGGAGGCGGAAATAGTTTTCGCCCAGCGCAATATTGCGGAACGCTTCGTCGCTCAGGTCCGCCAGCACGTCGCCGGTCAGGCGCAGCTCCTCCGCGTAGATGTCGAAATTCTTGTCCGAAGAAGCCAGGAAATCCGACCCCGGAAGGATGCGGCCGGAATACTCTTCCATGAACGGCAGGTAAGCGGCCCGCAATTCGGGCTTCGAAAACACGTTGTCGTGGATGACGCGCCAGGAAATGTCCACCATCAGCGCGGGATAGCGATCGAGAAGCCGCCGAAGAATTCCGATGTGCAGTGCCGGGTCGATCCGGGTCAATTCACGCGACAGTCCGAGGTGCATCCACACGACCGGATTGTCCGGGTACAGCCTGAGCACCTCCTCGATCCAGTGAAGGTATTGCACGGGCTGGCCGTCGTTGCCGAGATCCGAGTGAATCGCAATCGGAATATTCCGCTCCCGCAGAGTCTTCATGAACGGCTTCCAGGCGGCGATGGCGTCCAGCGGCACCGGCCGATGCCCGTTTGGGAAGAGCGCCTGCTTGACCAGGTTGACCTCCCCCATCCAGAGGAATACACCGGGAAACTCCCGGTCGAGCAACTCCATGCCGGCGAGCACCGTTTCAGGACGCGCAAGATCGGGAAAGGTCATGGCCAGTGTCAGGTGCACGTTCTTCGGCCGGTTTGAGGCAAGGTTCGCCGCGTTCACGAAATCGTTCTTGAGTGTCGGCAAGACCGGAACGCCCGGACAATCGAGATAGTAGGTGCACGGCGATCCCACCGGCAGCATTTGCCCTATGCCATATACGTTGGCGAACCGAACCCCCGATCGTTCCAGAAACGCCACCATCTCCTCAAAGGAAATTGCCGGGCCGCCGAAAGGCCGGAAATGCACGTGGGTATCGACCACCGCAGTCTGGGGAGTGCGGCCGCGGTCAAAGCAGGGAGCTTCCGCCGATCGGAAATCCTCCAGGCTCGGCTGGGCCCAGACCTGTGCCGCAATCAGCGCTGTGCCCAGCGCCAGCAGCCCGCGGCAAAAGACGCGTCGCGTTCGACCGGACGTGCCGCATGGCGTGCAGCGCTGCTCGATATCACTCATGGCCGCATCGTACTCGAAGATCTCCGGGTCCCGGCAGAACGGACCGAGCCGGGCGAGCCAGGCGACAAGAACCGCCCATACCCGGTCTCCTATAATTGAGCGACCGTACTCGACAGGGGCAGGTCATGAGCCGCGAGGTCGGCGCAAAGGGCAACGGCCGCGACGAGGTTGCCCGCGACACAGGCGCAAAGCCACAAGCAAAGGGGCCGGAAGCCGCCTCGCAGGAGGCGCCGGTAGCGCAGGAGAGCCTTGGCCTTCCAAACGCGCCACACTCCGCCGACGCCATCAAGCGCGTTTTCCAGGAAGGCGTCTATCCGTACACCGACAAGATGCGGCGCAGGGAATACGAGCGCCACAAGGCCTCGCTTCAGGTTGAACTACTGAAGGCTCAGCGCTGGATAAAGGAATCCGGCGCCAAGGTGCTGGTCCTGTGCGAAGGGCGCGACGCAGCCGGCAAGGGCGGAACCATCAAGCGTTTCATGGAGCACCTGAATCCGCGAGGGGCGCGTGTCGTGGCCCTTGAGAAACCCAACGACCGCGAACGCGGCCAGTGGTACTTCCAGCGCTACATCGCACATCTTCCGGCGGAGGGAGAAATCGTGCTGTTCGACCGTTCCTGGTACAACCGCGCCGGTGTGGAGCGTGTGATGGGATTCTGCACACGGGCCGAATATCTGGAGTTCATGCGCCAATGTCCGAACCTGGAGCGCATGCTGGTGAACAGCGGAATTCACCTGTTCAAGTATTACTTCTCGGTCTCCAA
>LXNI01000322.1_pt1 | contig 59844 bp, 51 predicted proteins | sample 809091 | NCBI WGS metagenome assembly LXNI01 (sample SAMN04870527, study PRJNA318959) | sponge metagenome | biome: 01000161; feature: marine sponge reef; material: water | host: Sarcotragus foetidus | place: Greece: Milos, Mediterranean Sea | collected 2013-05-29 | depth 5-7 m
CAGTGCAGCAGCCAGACCCCAGTTGAGTGAGGTTTGCATGTGATAGGCAATCACATTGGAAATTAATTGCCCATCACTTCCCCCTACCAGTGCGGGCATAATATAGTATCCGATCGCCAAGATAAAGACGAGAAGAGCACAGGCCCCCACTCTGGGGAGCGACTGCGGCCAGTAGACACGCAGAAATGTCTGCCGAGGTGTTGCACCAACGAAGCCGCTGCATCCATCATGGTGTTCCCATTGATTGAGACGGTCGCAGTTTCGCCGGCACAAACTATGGCCGCTTCCCCGAAGTGGAACGATCTTTTATCCTGATAGACAGACACATCCTGCCACTCAGATGCCCAACTGGTGTTTCACATCACCAAAAGCGGTGATAGCTTTGTCCAGTTCCTCACGGGTGAGAGCGGCTGACATCTGCGTGCGAATGCGAGCCTTACCGTTTGGTACTACGGGATAAGAGAAAGCAACCACATAGATGTCGTGTTTCAGCATCTCGTCAGCAAACTTGGCAGCCAACGCTGCATCATACAGCATCACGGGCACAATCGGGTGCACGCCGGGCAGCAGATCGAAGCCAAGTGCCTCCATGCCTTCCCGAAAGTAGGCTGTATTGTCTGCGAGCTGTTCGCGCAGATCATTGGACCGGGTGACAAGCTCAATAGCCTTGAGCGCACCTGCCACAACTGGTGGAGCGACTGTGTTTGAGAAGAGGTAAGGCCGTGAACGCTGACGCAGCAGCTCAATGATTTCCTTGCGGCCACTGGTGTAGCCACCGCTTGCACCGCCCAGTGCTTTGCCAAGCGTGCTGGTAATAATATCAATCCGATCGATTACGCCGCAATGCTCATGCGTGCCCTTGCCGCCAGCACCGATAAAGCCGGTTGCATGGCAATCATCAAAATGCACAAGCGCATTGTATTTTTCAGCAAGATCACAGACCTTGTCAAGCTGGGCGATATAACCGTCCATGGAGAAGACGCCGTCGGTAGTAATCAGCTTATAGCGGGCACCAGCAGCGTCGGCTTCCTTCAGCTTGGCTTCAAGGTCTTCCATATTGTTGTTTTTGTAGCGGTAGCGTTTTGCTTTCGAGAGTCGAATCCCATCAATGATACTGGCGTGATTGAGCTCATCCGAGATCACCGCGTCTTCCGGGCCAAGGATGGTTTCAAACAAGCCGCCATTGGCGTCAAAGCAGCTTGGGTAAAGAATGGTGTCCTCAGTGCCTAGGAAGTCACTCAATACATCTTCAAGCTGCTTGTGCAGGGTTTGTGTGCCACAGATGAAGCGCACGGATGCCATGCCGTAACCCCAGTCCTTCAGACCCTGCATCGCAGCAGCGTTCACTTCCAGGTGCTGGGCGAGGCCCAGATAATTGTTGGCACACAGGTTGATAACTTCGGTGCCGTCAGAGATGCCAACCCTCGCGCCCTGTGGTGTGGTGATCTGGCGTTCGTTTTTGTAAAGGCCCGCGTCCCTGATACCGTCCAGCTTGCCGTTCAGATGATCTTTATAATCTCCATGCATGGCGTATCCTCACGTTTCCCAGTTTAAAACAACTTTGCTGGCTTCACCCGCATTCATCAGGTCAAATCCCTTCTGGAATTCCTGATACGGTAACCGGTGAGTGATCACCGGCGTAATATCCAGTCCGTTTTCAATCATAGCCGACATTTTATACCAGGTTTCATACATCTCACGGCCATAAATGCCCTTAATCGTCAACATGTTGAAGATGACGGTTTCCCAATTGATCTCAGCGCCTTTGGCCGGAATACCAAGGATAGATACCTTGCCGCCGTGGCACATATTTTCGATCAGGTCGCTGAAGGCCGTGCTGTTGCCGGACATCTCAAGTCCTACATCAAAGCCCTCGATCATTCCGAGTTCAGCCTGCACATCCTTGAGGTTTTGGCTACGGGCATCAACTGTATGAGTGGCCCCAAGTTTTTTTGCGATCTCTAGCCGTTTCGGGATCACGTCGGTGATCACTACATGGCGCGCGCCAGCATGGCGACAAACAGCGGCAGCCATCGCGCCAATTGGCCCGGCACCAGTGATCAGCACATCTTCACCAAGTAGATCCCATTGAAGGGCAGTGTGGACGGCATTGCCTAGTGGGTCAAAAAGCGAGGCCACATCAAGGTCAATACCGGGGCGGTGTTCCCACACGTTGGACATCGGAAGTGCTACATATTCCGCGAAGGCGCCTGGCCAGTTCACACCGATTCCACTGGTGTGCGCACACAGATGTCTGTGGCCCGCCATACAGTTGCGGCAGCGGCCGCAAACCACATGACCTTCACCTGAGACGATCTGGCCGGGGTGAAAATCAATGACGTTGGAACTAACTTCGACAATCTTACCGACGAACTCGTGGCCAACCACCATTGGAACGGAAATTGTTTTCTGGGCCCAGTCGTCCCAGTTGTAGATATGCATGTCGGTGCCACAGATCGCAGCACGTTTCACTTTGATAAGGACGTCATTGATGCCGAGTTCAGGCTCGGGCACATCCATCAGCCATAGACCAACGTCAGACTTTTCCTTGACGAGCGCTTTCATAATGAAGGTTCCACCCCAGTTGAAGAATCGTCCATAGACAGCTCTACGATAGTGATCGAAATTCCATCATACTGAACTTGATTAATCCGAAGTACAAGATATTTTACCGATATAATAGCGTCTATCAAACTTCCCGAGTTTTGTTGCGCTACAGGATAAAGCCTCCTGCAAAACCCCTAAATTTGGCGATTAATTGGATTTCACAAGTCTCCGTTTTCTAGTTAAGCAACGAAAGACGGGAGAGATTTCAGGCACCGGTCTTTGCAGGATTTCTTCTTGCATACGTAGTTCCAAGGTGCTCTGACGGCGGCCAACCGCCTGGGCCCCGAGGGCTACTTCGGAGATCGAATGTTCAACCTCATCGTTACGGAGCAAGTACGGCTGGGAGACCTTGCAGGCGCCTTGGCAACTGCACTCGGAATTCCAGGCACAGGCAATGCATACGTCAATATCGAACAATTGACCATCATAGCGTTTTCGTTCCCAGAGTCAGATGCCGTGAGGCACGCCATTGAGGAAATTCCGTTGACGGACGGCCCCATGACGACCCTCACGCCCATGGCCCTCACCATGGCATATGCCGCTCTACGCGACTGGCACCGGTCGCTAGCCCTAGCCGTGACCCTCGAGGGATGGGACCGTCGGGAAGGGCCACTTTGTATTCTCAGAATGTTTGGTTCACCCAGCGACCTGAGTTGTCTGACGCTGATTGACCTCTGACAACGCGGGCATAATCTTCGACTTGCCGGTCCCGCTGACCTAGGGCAGCCTAGATGGACGTGTCGCGATCGTGATGCTGAAGTTACCCTCTATTTCGAACCTGATCGGGGTTTTGCAGGGATCAATTCCCGTCGTTAAAGTCTCGAGCGCATATTTCGGTAAGACTTGGTCAGTACAAGAGTCTCCGCTGTCGCCTCGGGCTGATTGCTTCCTTGGAAGCATACACGCCAATCATCAGCCCGTAACCGCAAGAAGGTAAGAGGCGGGATTATATCTGGTCTGCCTGCACGTTACGCTATTCTGGAATATCCTGATGCTTATTTCAGTTGAAGCTCAAATAGCTACCAACTCAGTCGATTCGATTCAAGTTGTGAGCAAATATCCAGGAGATCGATTCCCGGCTGATCATCTAAATTCTGCACTGAATCCATGGGATACTGTGTTAGGCACTTGAATTAAGCCCTACCTCCTTCTCTGCGCCTCAACCAGCCTACCGTCAGCAGCAAAAGCACCGCAAACACAATCAAAAACGTTGCTATAGCCAAAATCGCCGGGCTGATCTGCTCTCTAATTCCCGACCACATCTGGCGTGGGATCGTGCGTTGCTCAACACCGGCCATGAACAGCACTACAACAACCTCATCAAACGATACGGCGAAAGCAAAAAGAGCGCCCGAGATTACTCCAGGAGCAATCAATGGTAATTGTACGCGCCGGAAAATAATCCACGGAGCCGCCCCTAAGCTCGCCGCTGCATTATTGAAGTTAGGATCGTAGCCGGCCAATGTCGCAGTGACCGTGACGACGACAAAGGGGACTCCTAATGCCGCATGAGCCAAGATAATACTCAGATATGTCTGGCCTAATCCAAGTTCCGAATAGAAGAAAAACATTCCGGCTGCAGCGATAATCACGGGGGTGACCATCGGCGAAATAATAACTCCCATGATTGCCCGCCGTGCAGGCATGGCTGAGCTTGCGAGTCCGAGTGCCGCCATAGTACCAAGGAACGTGGCCAGTATCGTCGCGCTAACGCCAATGGCTAGACTGTTTACTATACTCCTCACCCAAGCCTCGCTATGAATGATCTCGCGGTACCACCTCAGCGACCAGGCGTCTGGATCAAGACGTAGCATCTCCTCGGTGAATGTGAAGTAAGGCTCGGCATTGAAGCTAAGAGGAACGATTACGATGATAGGCGCTACCAGGAACACAAACACAAGTGTGCAAAATCCCAAATAAGCGATTCGACCCAGATTTAGTCGCATGATGCCCGTCATCATCCCAATCCTATTCTTTCAACCCCCAAAAGCCGTTCGTACACAGCGTAGAGGACTAGTACGACCAACAACAGCACACCTCCCAGTGCAGCAGCCAGACCCCAGTTGAGTGAGGTTTGCATGTGATAGGCAATCATATTGGAAATTAATTGCCCGTCGCTACCCCCCACCAGTGCAGGGGTAATGTAGTATCCTATCGCCAAGATGAAGACGAGAAGAGCACCGGCCCCCACTCCCGGGAGCGACTGCGGCCAGTAGACGCGCAGAAATGCCTGCCGAGGAGTTGCCCCAAGCGAAGCTGCTGCGTTCATCTGGGTTTTGGGGATTGCGCGCATCACCGAGTAGAGTGGCAAAACCATGAAGGGCAGGAGCACATGGGTCATGGCCACGATAGTTCCGGTCATGTTGTAGATCATGGCCAAACGCCCGTCATTGCTTATCAAACCAACCGTTACCAAAAACTCGTTCACAACTCCCTGTGTCTGCAGCAACACGATCCATGCGGTTGTGCGCACCAGAAGTGAGGTCCAGAATGGGACCAGTACCAAGATCAACAGCAAATTCGAACGGCTGGGTGTTGAACAGGCAATGAGATGCGCGATCGGGTAGCCCAATATCAGACATAGAAGTGTAATAAGGCCGCTAATCATCAAAGTCCGCCCGAACAGCCGTAGATAGATACGCCGTTCCTCGGGCTGTCTGGCCACGGAACCGTCGGACAGACGTTGCAGGTCTAGGGCATTCCAGTAATGACGTGCTGTGAAACGTTCTCCTGTGGTTTGGATTGCATACCAAGTTGCAGGATCGGCCCAGATGGAATCAATGGCCGTCATTGACTCGAGCCAAGGACCCTGCTCGATGTCTCGCAACTCTCGTCCGGTGCGTGTTATCACACTTCGAAGTCCCCCCTGCACCCGGTTGATCCTGCTTGCTGCCTGACCGAGCGTGCGTTCTGTTCCCGCGCGCTCAATTTCCTTAGCCGCTGCAGCATATACGGCTTCTGGCGGGAGTTCACTTCCATCCCAATCTTCAAGTAACTCCAACGTTTCAGGTAGTATATCGGCGACCACAGGGTCGTAGACACTACGTAGTAACATCGTCCCTAAAGGGGCAACGAATGTCACTACAATGAATATCAAAAGCGGAGCAACAAGACCAAGCGCCCGCAACTTCGTACGGTAGTCTGGACCACCAGACAACTTTAGAGGGCTAGCCATGCGCTAAACCGCTCGTTCATTTCGTCCTGATGATCGGCCCACCAAGTCCAGTCATAGTGTAAAGCGTGCGCTGCGTTGGCGGGGCTGGCCGGCATGTGTGGTTCCATGTCTATGCCGGCCGTCACATGGGTCGTCACGAGTGGTGTCCCCGACTTACGTGCAGGGGAATACGAGATCCGATTAGAGACTCGTGACAATGATTCAGCGCTGGTTGCAAACATAATGTATTTCAAAGCATCTTCAAGCCGGGGGGTGCCTGCAACAATCGAGATCTGTCCAATGGAAAGTAGCTGTCCATCCCACACAATCACGAACGGCTGATTCTCAAGTACCTGCGCATTGAAAATGCGGCCGTTATACGCAGTAGACATAATCACTTCTCCGTCTGCTAGCATTTGCGGCGGCTGGGCACCTGCTTCCCACCAAATCACCTCGTCTTTGATCATATCAAGTTTAGCAAAGGCACGATCAAGCCCTTCGGGTGTGCTCATCGTAGCGTACACCTGATCCAGGGGCACCCCGTCGGCGATTAATGCAAACTCGATATTGATCTGTGGGACGCGCCTCATTCCCCGACGACCGGGGAAGGTCTCCAGATCAAAAAAGTCAGCCATAGTGCTGGGCTTGGTAGTAGAAAGGATATTCTCCTCGTTGTAGGCGTACACCGTCGACCAGTAGTTATTGCCTATTCCACAGTCGGTCCAACTTTCGGCCGAGAAATCCTCAGCAGCTGGGGTTCCGTCGGGACCAAGCGGTAGTAGGTTAATGTCCAATGGTTCCAGAAGCCCTTCGTCACACCCCCGTATTGCATCAGCTATCTCCAGATCCACTACATCCCAGTGAATATCTCCGATTTCCACCTGAGCACGGATCTGAGCAAGACCTCCATTGTAGTCTTCGACTGCAATGCGAATATCAGTCTCCTCGGTGAAGGGTATATTCACGCCCTCATCGACGGCTCGCCCGTATGAACCACCCCAGGACACTGTCGTGATTGAGCGCGGCTCATCCGTTCCACACGCGGCAACAAACGAGAGGAGCAGGAACAACAAGCCAAATGATTTAATGCGATAATTCATGACTTTAGTCTTTTAGAATTACTCGTGGTTGAGAGCGCGGCAGTCAACGGTTGTCCATCCAAGGCGAACGGAATCGCCTGTGACCCATCCTCCATGTCCCACGATATTTGGAATTGTGGCAACAAAATCCTCTCGACCACATGTGGCCAGACGTACGCGCAATTGATTGCCTAGGAACGTCAAATCCTCTACCGTAGCATTCACTTCGTTCCTGTAGCGACCTGCCTCTGGATTAATCTTGACGCGCTCAGGTCGAATAGAGAGGGTTACGTTGTCTCCCACCTTGCACGGTGCCACTTTTAGTGCGTGAACTATCTCACCACCTGTATCTACCTCGTAGACATTATCCTCTTCTGACGTTCCCAAAATACGTCCGTGGAGTTGGTTACTCTCACCAATGAAGCTGGCGACAAAGCTGCATGTGGGTTCTTCGTATAGCCCTTCGGGCACCGCAATCTGCTCAATGACGCCTTCGCGTAGGACTGCGATCCGGTCCGACATGACCATAGCTTCCTGCTGATCGTGTGTAACATATACCACGGTCACTGCCAAGGTACGGTGGATGCGTCGTATCTCATATTGCATTTCGTCGCGCAGACTACGATCAAGTGCACCCAAAGGCTCATCCATCAGCACCAAGGTGGGTTCAAAGACCAGGGCCCGCGCAATCGCTACCCGCTGTTGCTGACCGCCAGAAAGCTGGCTTGGGCGGCGATCGGCAAAACCTTCAAGACGGACCAAGCGCAAAACCCGCTCAATCCGCTCCCTACGTTCCTCCACGCCCATGCGACGCACCTCCAATGGAAACGCGAGGTTGGCACCAACTGTCATATGGGGAAAAAGTGCGTAGTTCTGGAAGACCATCCCAATCCCACGCTTGCGTGCCGGTAGGTCATGGATAGGTCGCCCATCAAGCAAAATCTCGCCCGCTGTAGGTGCCTGGAAACCGGCGAGCATCATCAGAATGGTGGTTTTGCCAGATCCCGACGGACCCAACAGCGTCACAAACTCGCCGGTACGTATGCTAAGGTCAAGATCCTTGACGACCATAGTGCGACCGTCATAGCTCTTGCTGACCCCCCTGAACTCAACATGGGCATTGTTATTGTTCTTACCCACGGCGTCGCTGAACGTATCGCGATGAATCTTTCCACCTGTTTCGGTCAAAATCTCTATCGTCTTAGCCGCTGCCGTTCAACGGGATGCAGAAATGCTAGTTCCGCCGACATACAGCAACTCGGCGATGGCTTTATGATCGTACGCGGGGCCGCCCATGTAGTCCTTAGCGACTATTTTTCGGTACAGTCCCCTTGGGAGGAATTCACGAAAATTATCTCGTGTCCTGCCTTTTGGAAAGCTCTACGCGCTGCGGCTTGGTTACGCGTCAAAATATAGTCGGTATCGTACGTGGCCACGGCAAGCACAGGAATATCTGCGTTAGACAAAATAGTTGTAAGCTCAGACAGAACCCCCACGGTATCAAAGCTGAATGGGCCTTTGCAGCCGAATAGATACCACCCGCGCTCAGCACATTGAATCAATGGAACAGAATGTTCAGGACATATCACCGAGAGCTCTTCAGGAGTTCGCGTGATTGAGGTAAAGCGACCGTGTGTAGCCCAGACAGGCACCTCGTCCTCGGGCGAAAGACGAACTACGGCATAGGATTCGGGATATTCTATAAGCACCATCACCCAAGCTTCGTTACCGCGTTCTTGAGTCGGCGCACGCATGTACGCTGCCCCAATACACGAAGTAGTGCAAATAACCCAGGACCGGCGGTTGTGCCGCTCACAGCAAGTCGAACCGGATGAATAATGCGCCCTGCCCCAACCTTACGACTCGCAGCTAAATCCCGAAGTTCGAATTCCAGAGTTTCTTCGTTAAACGATTTGAGGGCACCCAAACGAGCGGCATAGTCATCTACCAGACTGGCGGCATCCGATTTCCATCGTTTCCTGATGCCTACTGGATCAAAAGTGATGGGATCCACGAAGCAATAAGAGAAATGGGTAACCAAATCCTGTGCGTGCTGCATTCGATCATGGACAAGGAAACAGACATCACGTAAGTAGTCATCCTCCACAATCATTCCATGCTTCTCCAGAAACGGCCTGCCCCGTTCCAGTAACACCTCTATATCCAGACGTCGAAGATGTTGGGCATTGAACCAACCCAATTTATCTAGATCAAACTTTGCCGGTGCAGAACCAACCCGTTCAAGAGAAAACACCGACGTCAACTCTTCAAGTTCAAACACTTCATCCTCTGTCCCAGGATTCCATCCCAGAAAGGCAAGAAAATTTATTACAGCTTGCGGTTCAAACCCTTTTGCTCGATAATCACGTACATTGATCGGAATACCTTGCCGCTGTGCACTTCTTTTGGAAAGTTTCCCCCCCGTCGGACTTAGGATTAATGGCAGATGTGCCATTGCAGGCGGCTGCCAGCCAAACGCCTGATAAAGCAGAATATGCTTGGGCGTAGAAGGAATCCATTCATCGCCCCGGATTACGTGAGTGATGGCCATGTGGTGGTCATCGACCACGTTCGCCAGATGATAAGTCGGCATGCCGTCTGACTTGACCAGAACCTGATCGTCAATATTTGCAGAGCCCACGCTAACCGCTCCCTTAATCAAGTCATTAAACTGAACGGTTACGTTTTCGGGTACACGCAGCCTTATAACATGCTTCACCCCCGACTCCAGCCGCATCCTGACCACTTCTTTCGAATGGGTCAGGCTATTATCCATCTGTAATCGAGTGCTTGCACTGTATGCTTCATTGTTTTTTCGCAGCTCTGCAATAGAGCTTGACGTATCAAAGGCGTAGTACGCATACCCTGAGTCTACCAGTGACTCTGCATATTTACGATATAAGTCCTGACGCTCTGATTGGCGGTAAGGAGCGTAAGGCCCTCCCAACATGGGACTTTCATCGACATCTAATCCACACCATTCTAGGGCTTGAACAATATCCTCCTCCGCATCTTCGACGAATCGAGTGCGATCAGTATCCTCAATACGCAAGACTATATTTCCACCCTGACTGCGTGCAAATAGATAACAGTAAAGGGCGGTCCTGAGTCCGCCAATGTGCAAATAGCCTGTGGGGCTTGGGGCAAACCTTACGCGAACGGTAGACATTCTCGGTATATACAATGAAATAACCCGCTACAACCCACGAGAACCCACAATGGATTCATAGGGAACCGTTGAGATTAACTGTGGTGCAATCGATTTTTCTTCTAAACTCCGAATATACCTATGAAGATAGCACGCTGCATTGCCTTGGTTGCAGCAATGCTCTCAGCTCCAATTTCCTTTGCACAGGACGTTGTAGTAGCAGAAATTGATGGCGAGGCCTTTACCTTAGCAGATTTCGAGCGCGAATACGCCAAAGCTGTCGGAAACGCAGAGGTTGCAAGTCAAGATTCATTGCCGGAATACACTGATTTTTTAAGACGTTACGTCAACTTCCTCATTAAAATCAAAGAGGCAAGTGCCGCTGGTTATTTTGATGATCCAGGTATTCAGTCCGAAATCAACGAATATCGTACGTCCTTTGCTAAACCCTACCTGATAGACAATGAGATTGTTACTCCCCTTGTAGAGGACCTCTACGAAAAGCGTAAAGAATTCGTTCATGCAAGCCACATAATGACAGTTATACCCCAAGGGGCTTCGCCTACAGATACCTTGAGGGCGTGGAATAAGATTATAGCGTTGCGAGACTCACTTCTTCAGGGCGTGGCTTTTGGTGACCTCGCACTCCGACAATCGGAGGATCGGGCAGCTTCCAGCGAAGGGTCAAGACGAGGATTCCGGGGAGACCTAGGGTTATTTAGTGCTGGCGAGATGATCAAACCATTCGAAGATGCCGCTTACAGTACTCCAATCGGAGAGATATCGGACGTGGTTAGAAGCGCTTATGGTTATCACCTCATCAAAGTCCATGACCGCGAGGATACCAAACCGGATTATCATGTATCGCACATAATGATCCGGTTTCTCGGTGATACCCCCGCTGACTCAGCCGGAGTTCATGCCAAAATAGATAGCCTGAAGGCGCTGATTGATGAAGGAGCATCATTCGATGAACTGGCAAGGGCGCATTCGGAGGATCCCAACAGTGCTTCACACGGTGGATCCCTCCAGGGAGCAATCCGATATCAAACCCCGAACCTTGACAAAGCCTTCCATGATGCCGCATTTACTCTGGAAGATATTGGACAGATATCCGGTGTTGTTGAAAGTCAGTTTGGACTGCACATCATTAGGCTAGATAACGTGGATTCGTTGGGAACACTGGATGAAATGTACGATGAGTTGGCACGTCTGGCCCGTAATCTTCCTCGTATGCAGGAAGCCGAGAAAGCGTTAGCGAAGTCATCGAGAGAACTCTACACAATATCCGTTGATACACTTTTGCTGTCTAGACTGCTGGGTGGAATTCAGAGAGATTCTTTACAGCAATATCTGGAGGAAATAGCAGCAATTGACTCTGTAGGAGCCATGCCTCTAATTATGCTTGCAGATTCGTCATATACGCTCAAACACTTTGCGAATTTTGTAACTCGCCAGCCTAACACTGCTAGATATGGCCCAACAGCAGTTATGCAGTCCTTGATTTATGTGGACACATTTCTTGACGATAAAGCCCTTTTATACCGCGCGTTTGAACTCGAGAACTCTGACCAGGAGTTCAGGGAAATCATGCAGAACTTTAAAGAAGGGCTTACCATCTTCAAGATCATGGAAGATTCGGTCTGGAACGCATCCTCAGAGGATACCCTGCGTCTGCTAAATTACTATAATGCCAACCCTGAGCGTTATCAGTGGCCGGATCGATATCGACTTTTGGAAATGTCCGGGGCAGTTGATTCGGTGCTAATCGAAGCTGTTGACTGGTTGGACCAAGGCAGGACATGGGCGGATTTGGCCGAGAAAATCGCCTCTGATTCAACCTGGAGTCTCCAATTGGATACGGTACTTGTTCCTGGGTATACCAACAGTGTTTATGATCGGGCCTTGAATCTGTCCGCGGGGGAGCATACAGAAGTACTCTCCGCACGCAGTCGCAGGCTTGTGCTGTACATGGACGGGGGCGAGGCTGCACGCCCCAAGACATTTGAGGAAGCCCGTACAGAAGTCATGGCAGATGTCCAGGTTGAACTTGAGCAAAACCTTCACAGGAGGTTGCGCTCGAAATATCGCGTTATAACTTTCCCTGATCGTTTAGCTACGGCATACCAGCATTGATGGGAAACCGGCTTAGGGCTTGCATCCTGCTGTTGTTTACCGCTGCTGCATGCCAACAATTGGATCCGCCCGATGACTTTGTTGCCAGAGTAGGTGACGCTTATCTCTTACAAGCGGATATCAATGCCCACCTTGCCAGCCTGGCCATTGGTTCGGACACCAGTAAAGCACGTCAATTGATCATTGATCAATGGATCACTAATGAACTCCTGTATCAGGAAGCCCTACGATTGCAATTGTCTGCCCGAACGGATATAGAACACCGTTTGAATGAGAGTGCGCGTGCCGTCCTCATTGAAGGACTCATCTCTGAGTACCACGATCAGGTTGCCGGTGGAGTCTCCCAGATCGACATTACGAATTACTATGAGCGTAACAAGGAATATTTGCGCCTGCTTGAACCATTCGTGCATGTCCGTTACCTCGTCAATCCGAGTCTAGACTCTCTCAGGCTAGCCAGACGTATCCTGTTGCAGACTTCAAATGCAAATACAGATTCTGTTTTCACCGTTTTGATTGATCGATTCAATACTTCACCAACTGACCAGTCTGACCAGTATGCTCTGAATCAGAATTATTTTCCGGAAGCCAGACTCTTTGCCAATCAACCTGAGGTTCGAGAACTATTGCAGCGAACCTCAGAAGGAACGCAGCCCAGAATACTGGGAATCGATGAAGAGTATCATTTTCTGCAGGTGGTAGATCGAGTGCCTGCGGGCACGATTCCAGAATTATCCTGGATCAAAGATCTCGTGCAGCGGCAGTTAATCATCAGTGTTAGGAAACAGAACTATGCCCGCAGAGTTCAGTCTCTGCGTGCGGAGGCCGAGTCCCGCGAGGATATAGAAATCAGGTAATTAGGTGAGGACACAATTCTTCATTCAGTGTCCGTTGGTGCCCACTAATTGTTGCATGCCATCCGTTCTAGCAGAATCCCCTGTATAACCTCCATTGTAGCCCTTCGTATGCCTCAAAACATTAGGTACGGACCACTAGTCGCCCTGATTATCGTATTTTTCGTGCCCCATTATCAAGGTCTGGCACAAGGGGGTATTGTAGACGAGATTGTTGCCATTGTCGGAGAGAACAAGATTATCCTGAAATCAGAGATTGACGGCATTGTGACCAGCGTTGTACAGCAGCAGGGATTAGAATACAGCGATGAGGTTTGGTATCAAACCCTCCAGCAAGTGATAGATCAGTCCGTACTCACCGAACATGCACGACGGGATACAAATATTGTCATCACCGAAGATCAGGTAGATCAAGCGCTGAATCAGCGCATTGACGCCATGGTACAACAACTGGGTAGTCAAGTCAGGCTGGAGGAGCTTTATGGCAAAAGTCTCGTTCAGATCCGGGCCGATCTACGGGATCAGATTCGAGATCAGATTCTTGCCGAACAGTTCCAAGGCACAAAAATTCGGAGCCTTCGGATTACCCCAACTGAGGTTAGAGAGTGGTTCGCGCAATTCCCGACCGATTCTTTACCGGTGCTACCCCCTATCGTGCGTGTTTCGCATGTAGTAAAGTACCCCGAAATTCTGCCTGAGGCAGAGCTGGAAGCACTTGAAATAATCGGTGCAATACGAGATTCGATCGTTGCCGGCGTAAGTACACTTGAAGACTTAGCTCGACAGTACTCAGAGGATATTGGATCTGCTCAGACCGATGGACGATACGAGAGCATGGCTTTGGGTGATCTAGTACCGGAATTTGCTGCCATTGCCGCGCGAATTGATCCGGGAGAACTCTCCCAACCATTCAAAAGTCCCTTCGGCTATCATATACTTCGAGTCAATGAGCGAGTAGGCGATGTTGTTGATTTCAGTCATATTCTTATTAATATTGACCGGTCTAGATCAGATCCATCTAACGCTATCTCAGAGCTTACAATGCTTCGTGATTCGATTCTAACATTCGATATTCCGTTTGAACTCGTTGCAAGGCGGCATTCGGAGGAGGAGATTTCTGCCGAGATTGGTGGGCGCGTAGTGGATCCTTCCACAGGCGAACGCGACCTTTTCGTTGACGCGCTTGGCCCTGACTGGAAAGCTACCACCGATACCTTGGATATTGGAGAGATCAGTCAACCGACAGAGGTTACGCTTCTGGATGGAAATCAGGCTTGGCATATCGTACTTCTCCAGCGCAAGGTCCCCGCACATCGCGTTGACATTGAGACCGATTATTCCCGTATTGAGAGCCTAGCATTGGATACCAAGCGCGCAGAAGAAATGCGTCGTTGGTTAGATCTCTTGAGGGAGGATGTCTTTGTTGAGCTGCGTGGTATTGCCTCTAACATGAGTTCAACATTTGATAGTGCTACAGCCGGTAACTAACATTTCATGTCAAGAATAGTCAGCAGCAGGGCCCCACAACCGGAAGAAATCTACCCTGCTCTTGCAGAAGCCTTACCGGTGGCGTGCAAGCATCTGGAGAAAGAGATTTCGAAGGTTATTGTCGGCCAGAAAGAGATCATACGCAATGTCTTGGTATGCCTTTTGGCACAAGGACATGTTCTACTCATAGGTGTACCCGGGCTTGCGAAGACACTCCTTATCCGCACACTGGCAAAGGCACTAGAACTGGATTTTACAAGAATTCAGTTTACACCTGACCTGATGCCCAGCGATATCACTGGCACAGAAATCATCGAGGAAGATCGCCGAACAGGCAAGCGTGCATTTCGATTTGTTAAGGGGCCTATTTTTGCCAATGTTGTTTTGGCAGACGAGGTGAACCGAACGCCCCCAAAAACACAGGCTGCTCTCTTAGAAGCCATGCAAGAGCACCGCGTAACCGCTGGTGGAACCACCTTCTCGCTGGATGAACCATTCTTTGTTCTGGCCACACAGAATCCCATCGAACAAGAAGGCACGTATCCACTGCCTGAGGCACAACTGGATCGGTTTATGCTGAACCTTTGGCTCGACTACCCCTCCTTTGACCAGGAAGTGGAAGTGGTTCGCTCAACTACAACAGCCCAAACGACCGTTGTTGGGCCAGCCATATCCCAATCTGAGTTGCTCAGCTACCAAGGTCTTGTTCGCCAGCTTCCGGCTGCTAATAATGTGATCGAGTATGCCGTGCGTCTGGCCGCCAGTACTCGTCCCAATCGTGAAGGTGCACCAGACTTTGTTGATAATTACATCGCGTACGGAGCGGGTCCCAGGGCTTCGCAGTATCTGATCCTGGGGGCAAAAGCATTGGCTGCGATGGATGGCAGGTTGACCCCCTTGGTTAGCGACGTCCAGGCATTGGCTGTCGCAGTGCTCCGTCATCGAGTTATTGCCAATTTTAACGCTGAGGCCGACGGTATCACGGTTACCGATCTAGTTGATCGGCTACTTGATACGATCACTGTGTGAGAGCGTAGAAAGCTCTGTGGGCTTCTCATACGCACCGAAGAATACCGGAAGCATAACTCAATCACGGTGAAGATCAGCAGCGATAACGATGACTAACCGGGTAAATGTGACTGCCCGCACACGAGAATTGACCTATTTCAGGCAATCTGTGTGGTCTACATCTTTATCGCTATAATATGCGATCAATCAAGGGGCTGTCCATCCGGCGGTTCATCTGGATTCCTGTCGGGCTGCGATACATGATCGTGGCTGTATTTTTCTTCAGCCTCATGTCGTTGATGGCAAAGCTCGTTGCCCCTACGATCCCAACGGGACAGATTGTTCTGTTCAGGAGTGGAGTCGGGGCGATACTGGGCTACTGGTGGGTACGCATGGTTGGTATTCCTCTGTGGGGTATCAACAAAAAATTATTAATAATTCGGGGGCTTACAGGTTTTGGGGCACTGATGTGCTTCTTCTGGACGCTCATTACCCTGCCTCTGGCAGAAGCAACGGTACTATTTTACACATCCCCCTGTCTTGCAGCTGTAATTGCAGCCATCCTTCTTCGGGAATCTTTGTCGATATATACAATCACCGGATTGCTCGCTTGCATAATAGGCGTCATATGTGTGGTACAACCCGAATTTATCTTCAGCGGTGTTGCTCAAGAGCAGCATCTCCCATCCGTTGCAGTGGGGCTCTTGGGTGCGCTTTTAGCTGCGCTTGCCTTTGTGAGCGTTCGTAAGCTGCGTCAAACGGACCATGCCTCGGTTATCGTCTTCTATTTTTCCTTCATATCCATATTTGCGTGTATTCCGTTTGTGGTCGTTGATGCAACCGCTCCTTCTTCTATCGAATGGCTGGTGTTAATCGGTGTGGGAGTGGCTACACATATTGCCCAGGTCTTTCTCACCCGCAGTCTGCACCGGGAGCAGACATCAAAAGCAATGGGGATTAGCTATGTTCAGATTCTGTTTGCTGCGGGTTGGGGAATATTGATCTTCGGCGACTACCCAAATGTACTGTCCGTGATTGGTATGATTCTGGTAGCCGGAGGCAGTATTACAGCAGCCAGCCGCCGTTAGTCTCCTACACGTCTAGATCTTCCGCTAAATACGCATTTTCCATGATGAAACTGTAGCGTACAGATGCATCACGCCCCATTAGTCCGGAAATGGTGGTTTCTGCCCGTGTCTTCTCGGGTATTGTGATCTTCAAGAGGCGACGGCGGGCTGGGTCCAAGGTCGTTTCCTTGAGGGTTTTTGGCATCATTTCGCCCAGTCCCTTGAACCGTTGCACGTCAATTTTAATACGGGGATTTTTTCGTCGCAAGTGTTGCTCGATCTGATGTCTCTCAGTTTCATCCAAGGCCCAGTGAGTTTCTTTACCGGCATCCAATCGATATAGAGGAGGTTCTGCAACAAATACATGACCTTGATCAATAAGTGGACGCATATATCGATAGAGGAACGTCAGTAACAGCGTAGCTATGTGATGTCCATCTGAATCCGCATCCATGAGTAGGATCACCTTGTGATAGCGCAGTTTATCCAGCTCAAGCGTTTTTCCCAAGCCGCAGCCAAGTGCCTGAACCACATTGGATAACTCTGCATTAGCGAGCAATTTTTTCGTTGTTGCCTGCTCTGCATTCAGCACTTTACCACGTAGCGGAAGCACTGCCTGGGTTTTACGATCTCTGCCTTGCTTGGCCGAACCACCTGCTGAATCCCCCTCAACAATAAAGAGCTCTCCCTCAGTGGGGTCCATAGAAGAGCAGTCCGCCAATTTTCCCGGCAGAGTTAGTCGTCGGTGCTGACGCGTCTTTGAGCGTACCGACCGTGCAGCTGCGCGGCTTGCCCGACGTGCCCGTGCTGACTGAAGTACGCGGCCACCAATGGCATCGCTTGCTGTTGGATGTGTATTCAGAAACTGTTCAAGCGCTATACGGACAGTACCAGCTACGAGTGAGCGTGCAGAAGGGTTATTAAGTTTATCCTTGGTCTGCCCCTGGAACTGAGGATCAGACATGAACATGTTGATAACACCAAAAAGTCCTTCACGTATGTCATCGGGAGTAACGTCCAATCCCCGGGGAATAGCATTGTGCGTATCCATCCAGGCACGAACTGCCGTTCGAACAGCATCCTTGTATCCCTGCTCATGTGTGCCACCATCACGTGTAGGAATACCGTTTACATATGAGCGCAAACATTCACTGGTTGATTCTGTCCACTGAAGGGCGAGTTCCAGACGTATACCATTCTCCAGCGTGTCCTGAAATATGGAAAAGACATCCGAGTGCACCGCAGGTGTATCTCCTGCTTTTACCAGATTGGTCAGATACTCGGTGATCCCTCCTTCATGCACAAATTCAACCTCTTTATCCGTGCTCTCATCACGAAAAATTATCCGCAGGCCCCGGTTCAGATAGGTTTTAATCTCGAGCTGTTCACATATGAGCCCAGCATCAAACTTAACCGAGTCAAAAATCTTCGGGTCAGGAGTGAAATAGATACTCGTACCCGTCTCGCGTGTACGTTTTCCCAGATCTAACAGCTTACTTGTTCTGCGCCCACGCGCAAACCGCTGTTCAAAGATTTTTCCGTCACGCTTGACTCGGGCTATCAGTTTTTTGGACAATGCATTGACGACTGAAGCCCCTACTCCATGTAGTCCACCAGACGTCACATATTGATCACCTTCGAACTTGCCTCCGGAATGCAATGTCGTTAGGATGACTTCCAGAGCAGGAATTTTCTTCTTTGGATGTATATCTACGGGGATGCCACGTCCATTATCGGTGACGGTTGCGCTTGCACCGTCCTTGTGGAGCGTTACTTCAATACAGTCCGCATATCCGTTTACAGTTTCGTCTACGCTGTTATCAACGATTTCCCAGAGCAGGTGGTGGAGACCAGGCTTACCCGTACCTCCGATATACATGCCCGGACGCTTGCGTACCGCTTCAAGGCCTTCCAGGACAACAATATCACTCCCTGAATAAGAACTCATGGTAGGGGGACCTCGACAGGTTCAGGAGGAACATCGACCAGCTCTCCATGCAGGATAACCAGATAGCCTTTGCCGGCCCTGCGAGCGGGTTTGTACTTGGTTCGGCGAACGATGTCTTCACGGCCCCTTGATGTTTTTACAGCAAGTCCTTCCCGCTTATTTACACTCAAGGCCGCTCCAATTAGAGTATCCCCAGATTCCATACGCATAGCGATAACCCCCTTTCCCGGACCTGAGATGAGAGAAATTTCTTCAACCGGAAATATTAATGCATGCCCACTCCGGGAGGCTACGCAAACAAATTCATCTCCTACAGCAGGCCATGCACCAATTACTTCGTCCCCTTTGGCCAACCGTACACACAATCGTCCCTTGCGTGTGGAGACCTCGGCTAGCGCCTCCAGTGGTCGTCGAACAGCCATGCCCTTCAATGTAATAGCTACCATGTACCCCAGTGGCGCATCATCATCATCATCCTTTGCCAACCTTGATAATCTCAGTATCCGCGAATCACATGAAGTTGCCCCGACAATGCACTCCTTATCGCTAAAATCAAATAGCTTCTGCAGCGGGATGCCATGGCCTGTTGTACTCACAATATCGTTAGCTCTTATCGTATAGACCTTTCCAAAATTAGTCCAGAGCACTATACTGGCGCGGGTTCCTGTTCCCAGCGCCCACCCAACCTCATCCCCCTCCCGCACACGGATGGAATGAACGTCAGTGTACGAGCGTTGTCTTTTAATCCAGCCTGCACGCGTGACAATAACTACAGCGTCCTCGTCAACGATAAAATCTGCTTCGGAATATTCATAATCTGCCTCATCATCAGGTTCAAGAATCGTGCGTCGCTCGGTGGAAAAATCCCGTTGCACCTGTTTTAACTCGCTGCGGACTATTTTCCATCGGGCCAATTCATTTGCTAGTAAATCACGGATTTCCTGTGCTCGTGCCCGCTTGGTTTCAAGTTCCTCCCGTACGGCATTTATTTCCAGCTGTGACAATTTGTACAGACGTGTTTCAAGGATAGCATTTGCCTGAACTTCACTGAGTATAAATCGGTGTCGCAATCGTTGCGCCCCATCAGTTTTGTTTCTCGATGCCCGAATGATCTTGATTGCTTCGTCCAGCTCATCAAAAATGATCTCAAATCCTTCTAGAATGTGAATTCGATCCTCTAACTGCTTCAGCTCATGTCGTAGTCGGCGTGTAACCACCTCCATTCTGAAGAGCAAAAAATGCTCTAAGGCTGTCTGAAGATTAACTCGCTTTGGTTCACAAACCTGTGGGTTCTTAGTGGGGAGGAGGCATGTCATATTGACATGGAAGCGGGACTGCATGGGCGTATACTTAAATAAGTATCCCATGGCCACTTTGGCACTAGCCCCACGCTTCAGATCCATTACAATCCGGATATCCTCAGTGGACTCGTCTCGAATATCCGTTAGTTGTGGCAGACGTTCGTCTGCAATATGACTTGCAATCTTCTCGACCAGATCGCTCTTATTGATCGCATAGGGAATGGAGGTGATAATCACTTTTGATTTGTCTTCGACGTGGTAAGTTCCTCGAAGCACAATAGTCCCCTCCCCTTTCTTGTATATCTTGCGAAGCTCCTCCTTGGAGTTCATCATCCTGCCCCCGGTCGGAAAATCCGGTCCCAGGATATATCGCTTAAGTAGCCGGTCCAACGCATTATCTGGCCAAGAATGATCCGAGCGTCTGAGCAGGCTTTCAACCATATATATTGCCCCACTCACCACCTCATCAAGATTGTGAGGCGGGATATTGGTAGCCATTCCGACCGCTATACCCGTTGCACCGTTGACCAGCAAATTGGGGACACGTGCAGGGAGTACTACCGGTTCTGAGAGTGTACCGTCAAAGTTTGGTCTGAAGGGAACGGTGTTTTGGCGTAATTCTTCCAATAATGTCATCGCCAATGGAAGCAGCTTTGCCTCGGTGTACCGCATGGCAGCTGGCTTATCACCATCGATTGATCCAAAGTTGCCATGTCCATCTACCAGCGGATCGCGCAATGCAAACGATTGCGCCATTCGCGCCATTGCGTCGTAGATAGCGCTATCACCGTGCGGATGATACTTGCCCATGGTATCCCCGACAATCGTGGCACTTTTCCTGTAACGGGCATTGGGATACAGACGAAGCCCGGTGAACATGGCAAACAGGATTCGCCGCTGAACAGGTTTCAACCCATCACGAATGTCCGGCAATGCCCTACTGGTGATTACCGACAGAGCATAGCTCAGGTACCTTGTTTCGGTAACTTCATGAAGAGGTGCAGGAGATACGCTATCCATTTCCACGGCACTGATACAACGCTTTGCTTAAGGATACTATCAAATTTCCTTTCTTCCTCAAAAAATGTGTGAGATTTCAGCAAAGAATATCTGGACTGCTCTAAACAGGCTAGGTGGCATTATTGGGTTCAAAGCAGCGGCTACCATTCAGAGGCAGGCAATCCTGTATCCAGAAACATTATTTGCTCGTATCTCTCATAGCAAGTATCCGACTCACCGTGAGTCGCTTGGTAGGACTGATTTTGGGAATTACAATCTGCGAGCTTCTTGCAAAACCCCCTAATATGCTTTCTTGCCAGATCATGTCGGTCCGTGAATTATTTCTCGTGCCACTCCACCAACAGGACTGTCATCAGACCTTCGACGGAGCCTTGATTTGGAGGGATCCAGATTACCTAGGCCCGTCACCGAAGTTCGAAAAACAAACACTCAAGAGCCTATATAGAGTATATTTTCAGTGCTGCGTATAACAACAGAAAGCGTGTCTCAAGTATATAGTTCTTATTTAATGTGTTGTTCGATGGCTCAACTACGGACGGGGTTGCTGTTTGGTATATTCATCTTCCTGCTCACTAGCGCGACCTGCTCCTCGCCCCTACTACCGCCGAGTGCAGAAGAACGTGAAGCTGCTGATACTATCCTCGAAATCCTCTCCTCCACACAGACAAGCGATATTTCAAACGCGTTTTCTGAGGTATTGGAGCGACCTCACATTCGACACGATCGTACAGAAGGCCGCGGAGGACGTGAGTACGACTCTTCAACACGCCTGATACAGATAGATTCGTCAGGCACGACTGTGATGGCCGTGGGCTCGGACTCTACCGGTTCGGGAGATTTACCTGCCTTGGTGGCGGTTATGATACCAGAAGAAGCCGCGTATCTACTGGATCGGTTCAAGGATGAATTTTCGTATCAGATACAAGAGGACATCAATTACTGGTCCCACCCTGCACGTGCGATCACGGTTACAGCCCGACCAGGTGCCAATCAGGACATCCAGTCTGCCTCCTACGTGTTTGATGATTCTTCTGGAAAGCTGGTCTCACTGAGCTTTCGTAATCATACCCAAACAATTCTGTTTGAAGAAACATCCCACTACCAACTCCAGTTGCGTCCTGGACCTGATGGTGCATGGGTGCCTTATCGGTTAGCCTCCCGCGTTACCTTACAACTACCGTCGAGGCAACAGCGCTTATTCGCTCGTAATATCACATTCTATGGATACATCACTCGGCCAGAGGGTTAGTGCGCTGCTAACTGCAAGAAGTATTGGCCGCCCCCTGCACTACGCGCACACCGTAACATCAACGAATACCTTAGCCATGGAGGCGGCCCAACTGGATGCACCGCACGGAACTGTATTTCTCGCAGATTACCAGACAGATGGACGTGGTCGACGTGGACGTATCTGGCGAGCTGCCAGAGGTCAAAATCTAACATTCAGTGTGATCCTGCGCCTACCGATCTCCGGCGCAATCATCGGCATGGTGCCCCTCGCTGCCTGTCTCGGTGTTTCAGAAGCCATTGCAAAAGTAGTTTCACCGAGTAAGCCACAGCTAAAGTGGCCAAACGACATTTTACTGGAGGGTCGGAAAATCTGTGGCATGCTCTTGCAAAGCTTTGGCGCACCAATGGCTCCCGTGGTGCTGGGGATAGGCCTAAACGTGAATCAGACCACATTTCCGCCAGAACTGAGTTATTATGCAACCTCACTGTTTCTATCAACGGGACGTCCTGTTGATAGAGCATCTATGATGGCGGAGGTTCTAGTGCATCTAGAGAAAAGTTTTGAACTGTTATCAACGAACCCTGCACTTGTCCGAAAACGCTATACTGAGAACTTGATCGGAGTAGGAAAAAGTTGCCAGATCACCGGAGTAAATGAGGAATTGGTCGGCACATTAATAGGTATTGAGGAATCTGGTGCTTTGGTTTTGGAGACCAGCAAAGGGCTTCGCACAATCTACGCAGGTGATGTTTCGCTCTACATGGCTGACGATTGACGTCGGCAACAGTAACATAAAGATCGGGTTGTTTTCTGGAGATGATCTCCTGAAAATAACCAATGAGGATTCTGTAAAAGAAGCCTTAGAAACTGTTGCTGATTGGCAGGCAGAGACCCCCATTACCCGTATTGGTTTGTGCAGCGTGGTACCTCAGCAATCAGACCTCCTTCTCGCAGGCATAAACCAACTTTCAGATGCACCAGTATTCTGCGTTGACAGTAATGTTAATCTCCCCCTCCGAATCGACTATACTCCCGCCGAAACCCTAGGCCCTGATAGGCTGGCTGCGGCATCTTATGCCTCGCGCGAAAAATCCGGTTCTCATATCATCATTGACGCAGGTACAGCCATTACCATTGATGCTGTAAGTGAAAACAGAATCTTCCTCGGCGGCATAATAATGCCTGGCCCCATACTCACAAACCGCGCTCTAGCTAACTACACCGCCAAGCTACCCCGAGTACCTCTCACTTTGCCAGACGGATCTCTCGGACGTTCCACAGTTGAGGCACTTCAACATGGCCTAGTCCATGGTATGACCGATGCGGTCATTGGCGCTCTTGTACGCATTAGAGAGACCCTTACGAGTACTCCCACGATCACAATTACTGGTGGCTGGCACAGGCTGTTAGCTGACAAAATACCAGAAGCCCAGATAGATCCACATCTCGTCCTTCACGGCATAAAATTACTCCTGCACCTCAACCCCGAAGCCGCTTGACACGCGTTACCTTGCCCAATGAAGCCAGAAAATCGGGGGTACAAGCGAACACAGTAAAGGGACCTCCTGCTGCTGCCCATACTTTCTCATACTGCATGAGATCTTCATCCACAAAAGTAGGGATCGGCTGAGGGTGCCCGATCGGAGCCACACCGCCTATGGCATATCCCGTGTGCTGTCGTACAAAATCTGCACGCGGCCGCTTAATCGGTGTACCCACGAGATCCGCAAGCCGTTTTTCGTCTACAAAATTAGCTCCACTCGTCAACACCAGTACGGGCTCCTCATCTGCACGGAAAACTAGAGACTTCACGATTTGTCCAACAGCACAACCAACAGCAGATGCGGCTTCTGACGCTGTTCGAGTTGATTCAGCAAGTTTGACCACACGTACATCCAGCCCAAGCGCCAAGAGCGTGTCTTGAACATGCTTTGCCTTTGCAAACAATGTCATTCAGGCTTCATGAAATCAGCTGCTTGGTCGATAGCCATTGCCACTTCGTTCAATATCCCGGCTAGTAGCTTCACCTGAATTTCCACCTCTTCCCATTCCCGCTGTTCAATCGCCTCGCGAACACCAGGCAATGTCTTTACCCCATATCCAGTGTAATAACCAGGCGCATATATGTGATGTCTAAACCACGGCCGCCCCGGTAGCCCCTCTTCACGTGTCATCGTTCGTTCCAGTTGGATTAATTGCTGATTAAGATTTCTGCGTTGAGCATCAGACAGCGCTTCCAGTTGGGTTGCTATGGTTTCGTCAAAGACTCGAGCAGATTCGGCTACGCGTGCAATCGAATTCCTGATCGGTGCAAAGTTGAGGTATGGGACAGGATCCTTCATCTCTGGAGCGACATACGGTTTGGTCGGGTCCGCTGCCAAAGCAAACGAATTCGTTTCAACCATACGATTGTGACGGACTGTTTCCTGGCGCATGTCTGCGGCTAATCCAATGACTTCTTCCACATACCCCTGTACATTTTCCGCAAAGTTCTGCAATCTTATTGGCATAACTTCTGCGTTAGCCATTCGCAAGGTTAATCGACCAGCTACTTGTGCCAGAGCTACACCATATTCAAATCCTGGATCCCCGAAACGCACATAGTAATCGAATGAGTCAAATGCGGAATGGTAGCTGCCTCCTCTGTTCTCACCACCGAATCCAATATTTAGAGAAGCGATTCCGAGGTGTTGGAGGAATGGAGTATAGTCTGATCCACTGCCTAATGGAGAGATTCGTAAGTCCATCCGCTTATCCACTTCAGAATTGCCTTGGACGCGCCGTCGAGCACGCATCCGCTCCGCGATGGTAACTCCAGTTTGCGGGTCCTCAACACTGGCAGCAACCTCATTCACTAAACGTTCGAGCGTATGTGAGCCACCCGCCCCCAAAAATCCTCGTCCATTACTATCCGAATTAATGTAGATGACAGCTTTTTCACGGAGTTCATCTGCATGATCTTCTGCCCATTCAGTAGATCCTAATAACCCTGGCTCTTCTGCATCCCACCCAGCGTATACGATTGTGCGCTTTGGGCGGTGGCCTGCCTGAGCAAGTTCACCGATAGCACGGGCCTCCTCCATCAAAGCCACCATGCCACTGATAGGATCCTGCGCTCCAAAAACCCATGCATCACGATGGTTACCCCGGATGACCCATTCGTCGGGATACTCCAATCCTTCAAGTTTGGCAATTACATTGTAGGCTGGTGCGAGAGACCAATCAAACGCAAGCTTAAGTCTCACACGAGCAGGTCCCGGACCGACCCGGTATGTGAGTGGCAACCCACCCCGCCAGCGGGCGGGTGCCACAGGCCCTTCCAGAGCCGCCAAAAATGGTTGTGCATCACTCCAGGATATCGGCAGTACTGGAATCCGCATTAGTGTGGGGGCGTCTTCCAATTCCAATCGCTCTGCATCATCTGTTGCCCCAATAAACGGTGTAAGCGGATCTCCTGGAAAAAGGGGCATATCTGCGACCGAGCCTCTCTGAACACCCTGATCCATACGAAAAGAGCCCTCAGGATAGGTCTGACCCTGAAAAAACCCATCATCCCGGGGATCTGAATAGAGAATGCAGCCGATCGCACCGTGCTCTGCCGCCAACTTTGGCTTGATACCACGCCAGGATCCTCCGTATCTCGCGATTACAATCTTGCTCTCCACACTGATTCCCATACGGGCAAGATCTTCGTAATCCCCCGGAATGCCTTGATTTACATAGACAAGTTCCCCAGTCACCTCCCCATCGGCACTGTACGCATTGTACGGTGGTAGACGATTATCACGAATTGAACTGCTCGCATCTTCAGGAATATCAGGTTCCTGCAGCTTGGCTTTATAGGGTGTTGGTGACAGAAGCTCCAATTCGCGTGTGATTGGAGTCGGAAATAAAACCTGGTACACTTCCGTCTGCGCCTCATAACCCCATGACTGAAAAAGCTGTACCATGAACTCTGCATTGGCTCGAGCCTGTGGGGAACCAACATGCTGTGGGGCTGCGGTCATTTGCTCCATCCATGTCCGCAAATTTCCTTTATTTAGCAGTGCATCAAAGTTGGCCTCCAAAGCACGTTGCTGGACAGCCTGTTTCGATGAAAAACCAAGCATCGGATCATTATGTCCACCAAAGCCCGACACTATTAGTATCAGCACCAGTGGAAGTCGCAATTGCAATATTAATTTTTGCATTGATCTGGGGGCTTTTCCCTTATTTAACCGTAAAACCGTAAACTAGCTTACGCCGCAGTTTTTTACTTGTCGATCTGTCAGACGTGGTACATCACACTCCTTAACTTGGACCCGCAACACTAAATATAATGAGTCAACTTTCTTTAGCTGTAGTCGCGAGAGGACTGGATTCCCTTTTGGACGAACAAATGACTGGCCAAGCCCGTATTGCCGCACATCTTGTTGCTGCTGCTGAGAGTCAAGGTCTCTCGCCCGAAGAGATCATCTCCATCTTTGACAAGATCGTAGAAAAAACAGTGCTGGACGAACTATGGATCACTGATTCCGAAGGTTTGGTATATCTCACTAACGTTCGTGGTAACGATGGGAAACCGATCCAATTTAAGTTTGCAGATGATCCCGTCGAGCAACCACAAGCATCCGCCTTTTTTCCTCTACTGTCAAATGATGTCGACGATGACGCCGTCATCACTCAGGCAGCCCAGACTCGGGAAATTGACTGGAATATCTTCAAATATGTCGGGGTCAGTGGTATCGATAAACCCCGTATTGTTCAAGTTGGTAACGCCTTAGCATTTGAAGAACAAGGACTCTTAAACAATAGTTATGCTTCCCCCGTCATGACCGCAGCTTTGGCTGCTTTCGGCGAAGCAGATTTGCTTTCGAGCCGATACACGTCTCGAGTAGCTGAAATCCGCTCAGTTTTCGATGCTGTGCTCTCGAAACAAATGGTCGTTCAGGCCGGCCTGATTGATGCGTTCATCAGTACCACTGAATCTGCAGGATGGTCTGTCGCAAGGACGAACTCCCACCTACATCGAATCGTCGAAACTACTCCGATCGCAGAGATTGAGATCGCGACAACCGGCGGCCAAGTCGTTTTATCGAGCTCTACGCCTCCCCGACAGCTGCGCTACCCTGAATCTTTGCAGGCTATTAATGTTGATGTAATGGATGTCGTGGACCATCCAACCATGGCCCACGACGAAAATCGCCAACCAGAAAAGACGACCACGGTTTATAGTCCTGGGCTAGCACGGATTGTACAGATCACAACGTTCCTGGATGACAATTCGCTGGTTTCACCGCGGTTCAAGATTCCCCAAAGCAACGGGTAATTTGCGGCTCTAGGATCCTCCATCACCGCAACGGACTTACAATACATTTGCGAGTTTAGTCAGCATGTGCTGACTTGGGTTTCGTCAGTCGAGAGGAGTGTCCGGTATGGTTTTCCAATGCGGTGTACAAAAGCGTCGAATACGGGCTATGAGAGGCAACAAACTACGAAGCATCCCCTTCCGTTGATGAGACGCAGATCAAGTCGTTTGAGTCGTCAAGGTTTGCAGCAGTAGCTTTCTCCACAACCTCCACCAGTTTCTCGTCTACTCATCCTGAGGTAGCAAACCATCTAGGTTCTGAGGAACAATCCAAGCATTTTAAGTGCTAATCTAAGACTACTCCAACAATGTAGAATCCAGACGCTAATCCTTCTTCAGTCTCAGCAAGCACTAAGAGGACCTAAATAAATGTAGCAAGATTAGCCGTCAAAAGAGCATCAATACAAAACCACTGAGAACATAGATCCACCGCCGCCTGAAATCAATTTCTTGAAAAGTTGCAATGTAAAGACTCCTATCCCGTCAACACAACTGTAGGCAGCCCCGAACATCGTGTGCCAGAGGATCAATACTTCCTGTTCAACAACCGTGGAATGCATAAAATGATACCAGAATCTTGTACTTCTCATCCATGCATAACTAACAGAAGCTTCTCTCAGCCCTGTCCTTTGCCTCTAGATGAACCCTGCAATCGCATCCAGGCACGCACAATTCCAACGGCTACTGAAATCAGGTCAAATGGAGCACTCGGACGCATGCATATCCTGAGATGAACTGATTCGCCCAATCTGTGCCTTTTTTGCAGTTAGTATCCCTGTATTCATGCCCAGAAAGCGCATCGTTCCATCGTAACGGCCGTACTCCATCTTTATGCACAGGTCCATAATAACCTCAAGCCCCCCTGCACTTGCGATCATTGCCGCTTCCTCGCTGAAAAGCCCGAGCTGCAACCACAACATGTTGGCACCAATCTCTACAGCTTGCTCCGCATATACCGGACATTCATGTGGCGGCCGAAATACATTCACGACATCAACTGACTCAGGAATATCTGTCAGTGTAGGGTAAACTTTCTCACCCAGGATTCTGTCAGCTTTCGGATGTACAGGAATAATTTTTATCCCCCTACTCTTCAGGAAAGTTGCAACGAAAAAGCTGGCCTTCTGACGCTTCGTGGACAACCCCACGATGGCAACCGAGCGGGCATATCCAAGGGTTCGGCGAACCAAATCCGGGGCTTGGTATTTTGCTCTCTGCTCAACTGTAAGCAATGAATGAGTGCTCAAATCGCACGCAACGCCTGATCCAGATCCCATAGTAAATCCTCTTCAGTTTCGAGTCCAATTGAAAGGCGAATCATGCCAGGGTCAATACCGCTGGCTGCAAGCTCTTCATCGGAGAGCTGCTGATGTGTTGTTGATGCTGGGTGAATCACCAAGCTTCGGGCATCACCTACGTTCGCCAAGTGAGAAAATAAATTAAGCGCTTCGATGAAACGTTTGCCTGCTGCTCGAGGCTCGCTCCCTTTTATACCAAATGAAAATACAGCTCCCGGGCCGGGCGAGCAATATTTGAGGGCAAGTTCATGATATGGACTACTCTCTAACCCCGGGTAAGCTACATATTCAACGCGCGGATCATCCTCAAGATATTTTGCAATCGCCATGGCATTCTTCACATGACGGTCCATACGGACTGAAAGTGTTTCCAGCCCCTGGATCAAGAGAAACGCATTGAATGGTGAAAGACATGCACCCGTATCTCTGATCGTCTCGACCCGTGCCTTCATTAAAAAGGCGTGGAGTCCAAACGTGTCGTAAAAACGCAGATTGTGGTAAGATGGCGAAGGATCCGCAATTGATGGATAGTTACTATAATCGAACCGCCCGGATTCCACGATTACCCCGCCAATTGAATTACCGTGACCGCCCATGAACTTCGTGGCTGAATGCAGAGCAATGTGTGCCCCGTGATTGAGCGGCTGACACAGGTACGGCGTTGCAAACGTATTGTCAATTACTAACGGACAATTGTTTGACTCGGCCAGAGCAGCCAAGCGAGCGATATCCACCACACTGCCCTGAGGATTGCCAATCGTTTCTGCGTAAAGCACACGCGTCTGAGAGTTAATCGCAGCCTCCCATGCATCAAAATCATCGGGCTCCACAAAATGGGCGGTTACTCCCAACTTGCGAAAGGTGTGTACAAACTGTGTGCGCGTTCCACCATAAAGATGTTGCGAAGCCACGACCTCATCCCCCGGCTCCAAGAGCGTCATCATTGTGGCAAGCTGTGCAGCCATCCCGCTCGACGTCGCAAGTGCACCTGCACCTTCTTCCAGGGAAGCTACCCGTTCCTCGAAGGCCGCGGTGGTCGGGTTATTGATCCGCGTATAGATATTGCCATACTGTTTCAAATCAAAAAGCTGTGCCGCGTAATCTGGGCTGTCGAAGACATACGACGTGGTCTGGTAAATAGGCACAGCACGTGAACCAGTCACTGCGTCCGGAACATGTCCGGCATGTAGCATTCTCGTTTCGAAACCAAAAACACGTTTCTGATCAGATTCACTCATTTGCCAAGAACGGGGTAGTCATAGCAGGTTTTTTAGAAAAGAAGAATAATGATAGGTGTAATTTACACCAAATACACACACAACCTGCGGGAAATGCTGCAAAACGACGAACGACTACCCAAAAAATTCTATCGGACAGAACTGGCAAAGCTACATGTTGAACTCGCTAGGCTTCAGCGCCATATACGAATCAAGAAGGAACGCATCGTTGTACTGTTTGAGGGTCGAGATGCAGCCGGTAAGGGTGGAACTATCAAGCGCATTACAGAACCGCTTAACCCAAGAATCTGTCGCGTAGTAGCTCTCTCCAAACCTACAGAGCGTGAAAAAACACAATGGTACTTCCAAAGATATGTACCCCATTTACCGGCTGCTGGAGAAATGGTGATATTTGATCGCAGCTGGTACAATCGTGCTGGTGTGGAGCGTGTGATGGGTTACTGTTCCGAAGAAGAGTACTGGGAATTTCTACGGGAATGTCCCACGTTCGAACGTATGTTAATCCGGAGCGGCATCATACTCATCAAGTACTGGTTCTCAGTAAATGCTGACGAGCAGGAACGCAGATTCCAACGTCGCATTGAGGATCCAACGCGAAGATGGAAAATCAGCCCAATGGATATAGAATCAAGAGCCCGGTGGACTGATTATTCAAGAGCAAAAGATCAGATGCTTCTGCATACGGACACCCCAGAGTCTCCTTGGTGGGTTGTTGAGGCGGATGATAAACGCCGTGCAAGACTGAACTGTATCGGCCATCTTCTTGATCAAATCCCTTATAAGAGAATTGAGGCACCGGAGATCACGCTCCCCCCATTACAGTCAGACCAGGGTTACGTTCGCCCTGCTATGGACACACAACGAATCTTGGAAAATCAATTTTCCAAGCCAGAAGATCAGTAAAGGAAGGTCAAGTAGCCCAGGGGAATTTCACCCTCCGGCTACTTGACATTCCCTAAGTTTTAACGGCAAAAGTGGTCACAGAATAGCTTTTACCGGTAGATTAGGTGACTCGTTATACCTCTAATCCCTCAACATCAACGGGCATCGTACTGAGAGAAGAAAACTGACAAACTCCACCAGATCCACACTGCAACTCTGGACAGTATCGAAACCAAATCCGCACAACGAGAAACCTAGACTGCTTGATCGCCCAACATGCGCTTTGGTTGGCGGGCCATTGACGGTCTACCGATCCCCAAATACCTTTATCAATCCGCTCCCGATAGCAACCCCAACGGCACCAATTAACGGATTCAGCCAGCTTAACCAAACAGGTTGAACACTTTTCTCAGTTGCCTCGAAAACTGACGGTGCGAAGTCACGAACCTCGTCCCCTCCACCACCACCTATCATCATCATTATCGCAGAAAGTATCCCAAGAACCAGAACCAGGGCAATCAAATACTTGGGAGCAGTATGATTACGAGCAACCAGACTACAGACCTTACCGGCTCCTAGGGCAACACAAACCCCGACTATGATGCTCATTATTACCCAGCCCATAGAAACATCCCAAGACTCCGGTTGATACGCCCATTCGGCCCCCATAATCATATAGACCAGACTGAAAATCCCCCCGATGCCAACAGCCATTACGAGATATCCGGCCACTACGGCCAGTAGGTTCATCCAAAAGTTGCGCATAATAGCTTCGTGTGTCAGTTGAGGTGTAAAAATACTGAGTTTGCTTCAAAAAAGCCGCAGGCACATCGTTGCAGTATCCCAGTTTTTGATGTCCAACACCGCAAAATCCCACCATTTTGTGGCGATCCTATGTATCAAATCCATCAGTTACCTTACAGTGACTGCAATGGCTGCGTCTATCTTAGCAGCTCCTGTCTGAATAGGACCCTCTCGTCGGCAACAGACCGCAATTAATCAGGTTTCATTCACCTAAGGCTATACTAACTCGGATATCTTATGAGTCTTGATCCACATACACATGTGTCTGTGAGGGCCGGCCAGGGAATCATCTATGGCTTACCAGCCGCGAGCCCAGATAAAGATCCAATCATACAATTCCAGGAATGGTTTGACCTCGCGCAAGACACTAATGTTTATCTCCCCGAAGCCATGACGCTCGCCACTGCCTCATCAGATGGATCTCCGAGCGCCAGAATTGTTCTACTCAAGCACGTAGATCATCGCGGTTTCGTGTTCTTCACAAATTATCACAGCCGCAAAGGAGACGAACTGAATTCCAATCCACGGGCAGCCCTGGTCCTCCACTGGTCGACACTTCAGCGCCAGATAAGAATCGAAGGAAATGTTGAGCAGATCAGCAAAGATGAAAATGAAACTTACTTTCAATCACGCCCCAGAGGTAGCCGTATCGGGGCTTGGGCCTCCCGCCAAAGCATGCCGCTCAGCGAACGATCAGAATTGGACACGCGATTGGAGCAGTTTAATAAGAAATACCCTGGGAAAGACATCCCTTGTCCCCCTCACTGGGGAGGGTTTCGGGTGATCCCCGAGAAAATTGAGTTCTGGCAGGGGCGCAAGGACCGACTTCACGAGCGCCTAATATTTAATCGACTGCCTTCCAAAGATTGGCAAACCAAACTACTCTATCCCTAATCTGGACTACGGTACGTTGCGAAGACACGCTGGTAACCCTGCCGAAGCTGATCATAATCATCAGGAGACGAACAACTCTGATTAGATTATCAAAAGAGCTCCCATGGATGCTGCTGCTCTTCCTTCACCCAGCCGGCACGAACACGAAGCAGCTCTTCCTGGACCGAAAGTCTCTCTTCTGATCCCCCCCGCCGGCTATAACCCCCCTCCATGTCCAGATATCTGGCTTTGACTGTATCCCGGAGATACGATTCCAGTACAATATCCCGGAGATAACGAATATACTCCCCATCCTGAATTGGAAATAATACTTCCACCCGTCGATTGAGATTTCGGGGCATAAGATCAGCACTCCCCAGATAAATTTCCTCGTCGCCTCCATTTCTGAAGTAATAAATGCGGCTGTGTTCCAGAAAACGCCCTACAACACTGATCACGTTGATATTCTCGCTAATACCAGGTATCCCAGGTTTGAGGCAGCATATACCACGAACTAACAAATCAACCCTAACACCGGCCTGTGACGCTTCGTAGAGCAATCGAATCATTCTTCCATCTACGAGTGCATTGGTTTTAAGAATCAAATGTGTTTCGCACCCGGCCTTGCAATGATCAATCTCGCGACGAATCAATTCAGTGAACCGTTTTCTCAAATTGATAGGAGCTACTATCAACTTGCGATAGTCACGTTTTTCAGAATAGCCAGTCAGGAAGTTGAATAGATCTGAGGCATCTGCACCAATCTTGGGGTCAATAGTGAAGAATCCCAGGTCCTCATATATATGTGCTGTGACGCTATTGTAATTACCGGTAGAGAGGTGCACATACCGTCGAATATGCCCTCCCTCATTCCGAATTACCAACGCAACCTTCGTATGTGTTTTGAGTCCGATGACGCCATAGATCACATGGACACCTTCCTGCTCAAGTACACGAGCCCATCCGATATTGCTTGCTTCATCAAAGCGGGCTTTCACCTCAACAAGTACAGCAACCTGTTTGCCGTTTTCCCTAGCCTTCAGGAGTGCCTTTACAATTGGGGATCGACGCCCTACACGATAGAGCGTCATCTTGATCGCAAGTACGCTGGGATCTGTCGAAGCGGCTTCCAAAAATTCTACTACGGGCGAGAACGAATCATAAGGATGATGGACCAAATGATTCTGTGCCCTAATGACCGTGAAAAAATCACCATCGCGTGTCTCTGATTTCAGCCTTAATGAAGTAAATGGCACGAACGGTTGATACTTGAGGTCAAACCGGTCAATCCCTGATATTGGTTCCATCAAACTCTCAAGCCCCAATGGACCACCAACCAGCACAACATCATCCTCATCGGTAGCCATATTCTCCATCAGAATTGTTTGCACCTGTTGGGGCATGTCTGGATTAACTGTGAGCCTCAGCACAGAGCCCAGACGTCGCTGACGTACCCCCTGCTCCATAGTCTCCAGTAAATCATCCGCTTCTTGTTCCTGAATAGTCAGATCCGCATTACGCGTGATCCTGAATGGATGCACCGCCTCTATTTTCATCCCTGGAAACAGCGACTGCAGGTTTGCCGCAATCACTTGCTCTACCCATACAAAAGAATAAGCTCTCCGTGCAGCTGAATCTACTTTGATCGTCAAAGGCTCGGAAATGACCGGCATCAGACGATGCATCGGTCTTGGCACTTTGACCCGTGCGAAACGCTCACCTCCCAACTCATCCCTTACAATCACAGCCAAGTTGAGGCTCAGATTCGAAATGTGCGGAAATGGATGCGATGGATCAACCGCCAGTGGAGTAAGCACCGGAAATATCGTTTGCTCATACTTCCATCTAGCCTCCTCCTTCTGCCTGGCCGTTAATTCCGAGTAGTTCAGAATCCATATGCCTGATGCTGCCAATTCTGGAATGAGCGTTGTGACAAGATATTCATGCGCGGTCTGCATCAATGACCGGGCTTCCTTCCTTACGGCCAAAAGCTGTTCAGCTGGCGTTCGTCCGTCAACTGAAGGGTCTGTTACACCACTCGAGACCTGCTTCTTGAGGCCGCCTACGCGCACCATATAAAATTCATCCAGGTTTGAACCGACAATTGACAAGAATTTTAAGCGCTCCAGTAATGGATTGCCTACGTCCTGTGCTTCTTCAAACACACGATATTGAAAATCCAGCAGGCTTAGCTCCCGATTGTTGTAAAGGGAGAAATCTTCTAGGTCCAATACCTGGGATTCATCACTATTCTGGGTAACCAAAATGTTATCCATCTCAGCTGTTTCACTCATCATTAGCCTCAACTCTAACTGAATTGATTCCGTAACGAATAATTGGATTCGATGATTCGACCACTTGTTTACAAAAACTTAACATGGAGTTTGCACTTCGGTAACATCCTATTACATTCCTTTGCATTAAAATGCTCCGAAGAATAATCCTAGCAGCTCTAAGCTCCTCATGTCTATTAACCGCAGCATCGGTTCGACTATAATCCTTCCAATTCTGCTTCTTCTACTCACTAGTCAGGTCGAAGCCCAAACTGGTACACTCGCAGGTGTTGTTGTTGACGGCGAAAATGGTGAAATGTTGATCGGGGCGACTGCTGTGATTTCCGGTACCAGTACTGGAGACGCAACCGACCTAAACGGAAAGTACGAATTTGCAGCCGAGCCTGGGACATATACTATGGTCTATTCCTACTTGGGTTTTACCTCCGTTACGGTAGAGAATGTCGTTGTTTCCGAAGGAGAAACAACCCGGCTGGAAATCAAACTCTTCCCTGAGGCCCTCTCCTATGGCGAGATTTATGTGACCGCTTCTGCAGTAGCAGGTTCCGAGGCAGGTCTGCTGCGTGAGCGTGCTAAGGCAGTAGCCGTCAGTGATGCCATCAGCGCTCAATCTATCAGTCGGTCTGGATCTGGCAATGCTGCAGCGGCCATGACCAAAGTGACCGGGGCCTCCATCGTTGGCGGTCGCTATGTATACATACGTGGCTTAGGCGATCGTTACGCTAGCACAACGCTGAACGGATCAACCTTGCCCAGCGCAGATCCGGATCGTAAAGCATTTCAGTTGGACCTTTTCCCATCTGCACTGCTTGATAATATTGTGACACTGAAGACCTTTACACCCGACAAGCCAGGGGATTTCAGTGGGGGATTGGTTGATGTTTCGACAAAGGCCTTCCCAGAGTCATTCACACTGCAGGTGTCAGCGTCAATGACTTACGATGATCAGGCAAGTCGTATTGATGACTTCCTCACCTATGCAGGCAGTGATACTGACTGGCTGGGGTACGACAATGGTCTGCGCGCCTTACCGGATGTTCTTGAAAACAAGGATCCCGTCGAACAATTGCCTCGGGAATCGGATCTGCGTGATTTGCGACGTGGCGTAACCAACGCAATCCGTACGGCCCGTGCCGACTCATTGAATGCTTTTTCACAGGCATTTAACAGTGTTATGGCCCCCTCTTTGACGTCTACCCCTGTCAATTACAGCTTCTCCGCTGCTGCTGGCGGACGACTCATGCTTTTTGGTCGACCTCTTGGCCTGACAGGTAGCCTCACCTACGACAGAAGCTATAGTTATTATGACGATGGTGTGTTTAGTCAATGGCGCCTTATTGGTGGAGATGTCGCCTCCACTGAAAACCTGTTCAGTACGACATATTTTGGTCCTGATCCAGATTTGGATATAATTACGAAGGCAGATCCAAAAGAAGCCGAATCATTTAAGAATATCCAAGGAAGTGACGAAGCCACCTGGGGCGGTTCCGGTACCATAGCTTTTCAACCTAGCGATAATCACGAAGTAATTTTTACTGCGCTACGCACACAGAGCGGTATGAGTCAGTCTACCCTGTTGAGTGGTTTTCGTGACCAGACCGGAGGCACAACATTCATCACACGTGCGCTGGATTATGAGGAGCGGGCTCTGCAAAGCTTTCAGTTGAGGGGAGAACATGGTTTTGCACCCATCCAAATAGAATGGAAGGTCTCATTTGCACAGAACTCACAGAAAGAACCCGATCTTCGCTTCTTCTCTTCTACCCAAAACATTAGGGAAGCTGCTGGCGGTATTGACACAACCTACTCCTTGGGAGGCGGCAATGCGCCACCTCCACAACGTTACTTCCGTAACCTGAACGAGGACAGCGAAGGCGCAATACTGGATTTTACCCTCCCCTTCCGTCAGTGGGGAGGATTGGGAGCTCGTATTAAATTTGGCGGACGTTACGACGGCTCTAAGCGGGAGTTCAGACAGCGACGCTTCGAGTATCACGAAGGTCGGGAAATCGATTATAGGGATTTCGAGGGTGATCCAGAACAATACTTTTCAGATGATAATTTTGGTGTATTGGATACGCTTTCTGTTGGTGATATCGTAGCATACAATGCCGGACTCTACCTACAGGAAAATTCACCTAGTCGTGCCAATTACGACGCCTCCCGTGATCTTCTGGCCGCGTACTTGATGATTGAGTTGCCCCTCACACGTCAGTTGAAAATAGTTGGGGGTGCCAGAGTGGAAACAACCGAAATGCTCACGAAAAGCTTCGATCAAAATCTTCCGGATTCGTTGCGAATTGGCTTATTGGACATATCAGACTGGCTCCCGTCCCTTAACGTTATTTATGCGATCACCGAAGATATGAACCTTCGAATCGCGGCTACGCGTACCTTGGCCCGGCCGACCTACCGTGAGCTAGCACCTTTTCAAAGCTTCAATTTTGTTGGCGGTGATATTCAGGAGGGGAATCCCCTTCTTAACCGCACGCTCATAACAAACTTTGATGTACGCTGGGAAATGTTTGCTCGCGCCGGTGAAATTTTTGCAGTAAGTGGTTTTTATAAACTGTTTGATGATCCAATTGAACGCGTCCTGCGCAACGTAGGAGAAGGTCGCTTTGTGTCTTTCCAGAACGTAGATCGTGCCCGCGTCTTTGGCCTCGAATTTGAAGCCCGAAAACGATTAGATACTTGGACTACCATACCGGTTATCAAGAATCTCTCTCTTGGTGGCAACTTCTCATTGGTACGTTCGCAAGTGGACATCCCTGAGGAAGAAATGGTCATCATTCGCGCCTCGGATCCAAATGCCAACAGCACCCGCTCGCTGGAGGGACAATCTCCTTTCCTACTCAACCTCAGCACTAGCTACGAGAATTACAGACTGGGGACGGTGATTGGTATCTACTATACGATCTTCGGCGACCGACTCCTATCCGTAACAGAGGGCGCAACCCCTGATGTATTTGAAAAAGCCAGAAACGACCTAGATGTGACTATTTCGCAAGATTTACCCGCGAACCTGCGTCTCAAGCTCACTGCAAAAAATTTGTTGGGCTCGGATGTACGTCAAATCCAGACATTCAAAGGTCGTACTTATGACTATATCTCATATTCCCGATCTAGGACGATCGGTCTTGGAGTTAGCTACGTAATTGACTAATTCTTTAAGCATTGAATCGCACACAAGCTTCCCTATCAGACTTGGTTTTTGGCAAACTGCACATGCCTCACGCTACCATGTTCGGAAAATAACACCACGGTTTCTTTCTTCCGTGGATTGACTCACAACCACACTCTCACAACTCATGCGAACGATTTTTACTGCTTTTCTTGCTGTGTTTCTGCTTTTTATGCCCTCACGGGATGTTGCAGCCCAAGTCGACGATGTCGAGTCCCGTCCGACGGTCACAGTAACCGATGCTGACGTTGAGGCTGGCGACATAGTCCGTTGGACAGTTGACAATGTTTACATCCTGGATGGTCTTGTTATTGTTGAAGAAAGTGCAGAGCTGCACATTGAAGCCGGAACGGTGATCAAAGCCGAAGATGGCACAGGTACGGATGCTTCTGCACTCGTGATTGCTAGAGGAGGCAAAATATTTGCCGAGGGTACCTCTGCTCGTCCCATTATATTTACCTCGATCCAGGATAATATCTCCGGCCCTGATCTGCTGACCTACGAAGATCGCGGTCTCTGGGGTGGTGTAGTCATCCTAGGACATGCAGGAACCAACAACCCAGGCGATGCCGCCGGTGATTTTAAGGAAATCGAAGGTGTTAATGAGATTCTGGCCGACGGCGATACACGTGCCCAATATGGCGGCACCGTGGAGGATGACAGCTCGGGCGTAATGCGCTACGCATCTATCCGTCACACCGGTATCAACATTGGTGAGTCAGACGGCAACGAGATCCAGGGTTTAACCTTGGGCGGTGTTGGCTCAGGTACAATACTTGAGCACATCGAAGTCTATGCCAGTGGCGACGATGGTGTAGAATTCTTCGGAGGCACGGTTAACCTGAAGTACTTCGTGAGCGTCTTCAATTCCGATGACGCCGTTGACTGGGATCAAGGCTGGCGTGGTAAAGGGCAGTTTTGGTTTGTGCTCCAAGGTACAGATAAAGCGGGAGCCGCTGCTGAGCAGGATGGAGCTGGGGGAGATGAGCATTTCCAGCCCTATGCTATCCCGGAGATCTACAATGTTACCTTCGTCGGTGCAGGATCTGATGCTTCCCCCGAATCTGATCGCGGTGAAATGCTCATGTTCCGCGACAATACAGGCGGATTCTATCATAACTCAATCTTCACTCAGTTCAATACGGACAAGGGAGGTCACGCAATTCAGATTGAAGACATTGATAACACAGGATCCAAAACGGAGGACAGCCGACGACGGTTTGAAGCTGGAGACCTTGGCCTGACTCACAATATCTGGTGGGACTTCGGAATTGGAACTGACAGCAGAGCGTGGTTTAATGGAGGCGGCAATACAGATTTCACAATCGCCCTCCTCACTTACATGACAGACAATAAAAACGTTGCTGTTGATCCGCAACTGAGAGGCATCGAACGCGGAACCACGGGAACAAAAATGCTTGACCCAAGGCCTCATGATGGTAGTCCCGCTTTTACCCTTCCCAGAGCTGACTATCCTGACGACAACCCCTTCTTCTCTGAAACCAACTATATTGGTGCTTTCGGTCGCGAGAACTGGCTACTCGAATGGACCGCCCTTGATGAACTGGGATACGTAGGATCTATTGCTAGCTCTATTGAGCAGGTTACTACGGCAGAAATACCTTCTGAAATCTCACTTGATCAGAACTATCCAAACCCCTTCAACCCCGTTACCACAGTCGAATTTGACCTTGACCGTGCGCAGAATGTCTCCCTTACAATACACGATATCATGGGTCGACAGGTAGCGGTTCTTGTTGATGGCCAGCAAGCTGCTGGCACTTACCATGTGACGTTTGATGCAAGCAATCTGTCCAGCGGTCTCTACCTTTACAGACTACATACGCAGATTGGAAGCCTGACTCGCAAAATGACGCTCCTTAAATAGAGCTACCGGTCCTTTTATATTCGTAGCAATGTCAGAGTCAGGTCAAGACAAGCTGTCAGGAGTCCAACGCTTTTCGCCATTCTTCCCACTGCTTGGGTTACTGGGCGTGTTGTTTTGCTTTTTCGTCAGTTTGGAGCTCATGGGCACATCCATGAAGCTACTAGGCAAAGGCTTTGCTGAACAGCTTATTCAGACCACAAGGAATCCCTTCATCGCCCTCTTCATCGGTATTCTTGCAACGTCTCTGGTGCAAAGTTCCTCCACGGTAACCTCACTGGCAGTATCTGCTGTAGCCGGTGGAGGACTTGCTGTTGCAGGTGCTATTCCAATAGTCCTTGGAGCTAACGTAGGTACCAGCGTAACGAATACTATTGTTTCATTGGGCCATATCGGGAGGAAGGACGAATTCGGCAGAGCTATGGGAGCTGCCTCAGTACATGATTTTTTCAATCTGTTGGCAGTCGCAATCTTTTTTCCCTTGGAGTTAATATTCGGATTCCTGTCTAAATCGTCTGCTGCGCTTGCAGCCGGGGTTACAGGTATGGGTGGAACTGAATTGTTAGATTTTGTCGGTACGATGACTGGGCCGGTAGTGAATAGCTTGGTTGCACTGATGCTGGACTCAGGTGTGCTCGTCCTGATACTGGGTGTTTTACTCCTGTTCTTTTCCCTGCGCTACCTAGTAGTACTCCTGCGTAGCCTGTTTCTCGGCCGTTCAGAGCGACTCATCAATAAGTATCTGTTTGGCCCTGTACCGATTGCACTGGCGTTCGGCACGCTCGTGACCATCATGGTGCAAAGCTCGTCGATAACGACATCAATTACGGTGCCTCTGGTCGGTGCAGGCATTGTAACCGTATCGCAAATTTTCCCGTTTGTATTGGGTGCAAACATTGGCACAACGGTCACCGCACTACTGGCTTCACTCGTTTTGGCAAGTGGAGACAGTGCGTTGGGAGCCGCTGCCTTACAGGTGGCACTTGCCCATCTCATATTCAATTGTTGTGGAGTAATTACCTTCCTCCCCTTTCAAACGATACGAAGAATTCCTGTACGTATGTCTGAATTTTTAGGCGTACTCGTTGTGAGGAACCGTGCTTGGGCATTTGGATATATTGCATGCATTTTCTTTCTCATTCCACTAATAATAATTCTATTAACACGTAACCTGAATTTTTGACTGTAATATTACTCTCTGACAAAATTTACCCGAATAACAGCTGAGAAAACGCGTTGATTCTGCGATACCTTCGGGGTTATAGTTCAAGTCCTCCCAGACACTAACTACAACATTATACAGGAGGCATCTGGGGATCCTCTGATACTGAGAATACGCTTAAGACATTAACCAGGCTACCGGAGACGCGATAAGCAGGGTTTCAAAGGTTCGTCGTGATCGACAAAACCTTCCAGGGAGCCTAGATACTATACACTGTATTGATCCTTTTTACCTCTACTTGCACTATGCTGATCCAGAATTTAGAATATGAATAATCTCGTGAAAAACAATCCCAAGTCAGACTGAAAAACCGCAACGAATTCAGCTGATCTCGTTGAAATTATTACTAAACCCAATATTGCTTCCACTATATTTGGGGAAGAACCAAGCTGTCTTATAAATCAATCGGATCATGAGCAAGTTTCACCTCCTTTTTTCTGTGGTCTTTCTGATTCTAGCTATTGGTCTATCTGCGTGTGATGCAACGGAGGCTCCACCCGAAGACAATGATCTACTGATTGGTGTCGCCCTTTCTCAAACAGGCACGCTAGGTCTTGCCGGCCAATCGATAACCAGTGGAATCCATTTAGCGATCCGGGAACTTGAGACTCCGCCCGACATAGATGTTGCCCTTGTCCTCGTAGATACAAGAAGTACAATTAGCGGTGCGAAAGATGCCTATCAAACACTTGTCGGCATGAAAGATCTGTCGGTGATTATTGGTCCTGTAACCTCCACCGCCACAGAAGCTGTTCTTCCTGTAATCAATGAGAGTGATGTAATTTCACTTGGGCCGGCTTCAGCCAAGGCAGGTCTTTCAGCTCAAAGTGAGAACCTCTTTCGTTTCTCTCTCACGGACGATCGTGTCATTCCGGCTGGAATTCGTACTGCTAAGGCAAATCTTGACTTCAAGAATGTCGCCACCCTTACCAATTCTGACGATGCTTTTTCAGTAACCGGTAATGAATTGATCATAGACGAATTACAGACATACGGTGACGTAACTGTTGCGATCCAGGTGTCCTACTCCCGTCCATTAGGGACTCCTCTCAATGAAGGCGATATCACCGGTCAGCTGGACAATATCCTTTCAGCTACGCCTCCGGTGGATGCAATCTTTATGTCTGGATTGCCGGAAGATCACGTAACGATTCTGCCTGCTGCATATCGCAGGGGCCTTTCTGCACCGTTCGTCGTCAACTTTCTCTCCATCGCTGCGGTTCAAGCAATTAACGAAATAGAACCTGGTGCTGCAGAAGGGGCTGTGACTTTTAGTATATGGCTGGACAGTTCGCCCAATTCCCTCAGTCGGGCCTTTGTAGAGAACTATACACAAAGTTTCGGCATGATCCCGGATGACGGAGCCGCAAGAGGGTATGCATCTACATCAGTTCTTATTGAAGCACTACGTCGAGCCCCTGCCTACGATTTTGATTCAATCAAAGAATCTCTCTCTGGTATGGAAGATTTTCCGACCATTTTTGGATCCTTCTCTTTCAACAATGAAGGGGATGCAATGTACAACCCCGTGGTCGCCGTAGTAAAGGACAACAATTTTTCAGCCTGGCCCATTGTGAACAAGCAGAAATGATAAATTGCCAGTCCGCTCTCCTGTGCTTTTCATAATCTTCAGTGTGCAAATTAAAGACACACCTCGCTCAGTTTTACTTGAATTCGACTTAGTTCAATGAGATTCTTATTGCCCGCCCTCTCTGTCGTGCTTTTCATGTCATTGAGTTCATGTGACTCAAATAGCAATGACCAACCACGAGAAACCGTCATTGGTCTCGCAGCACCACTGACAGGCTCCTTGGCTCGAGCCGGTCAGAACATGCGTTTAGCGTCAGAAATGACGATCGCACTTGCAAATGAATCTCTTTCAGAAGGTATCCCACCCTTTCGACTCTTGGTTGAGGATACCAAAAGTACATCGGACGGAACCGAAGAAGCCTTCCAAAATCTGATTACAAATGGGGTAAGATTCATTGTAGGCCCATATACATCTGCAAACACGGGGCACGCCATTCCCATCATTGATGAATCTCGCGTGGTCACGATTGCCCCTGCTTCGGCAGCATCGGGGTTGGCCGCCGAATCCGAATGGCTCTTCCGATCCTCACTCACTGTTGATATTTTAATGCCGGAGGGCGTCCGTGCAACTCATGATTTTCTGAAGTACGAGCACGTTGCCACGCTGACCAATCAGGCCGATCGGTTTTCACTTAGTGCACGTGACAAATTTATTGAAGAACTTGCCAAAATTGGTGGGGCTACGCTTGATGTACAAGAAACTTTTAGTCGATTTGATAATCAAGGTGTACCTGATATGGATTCCCAGATCAGATCACTCCTCAATACAATCCCGAAATTAGACGCTCTGTTCTTTTTCGGACAGGCTCCTGATCGTTATCACTTCATCTTGAAGGCATATGAGTTAGGCTTGCATGATGTACCATTCATAATTCCATTGCTAAGCACTTCTGAGATCCGTTTGGCTCGCGAAACAAATCCATTGGCAACAGAAGGGATTTTTGCTATTCACGTATGGGTTTCTGGCAGTACCCACCTTGCCAGTCAAAAATTTGTGGAAGCCTACCAGAAACGTTACAATGATACTCCTAATGACCAGCACGCACGAACATATGCAGCAATGGTGCTTCTCATGAGAGCAATTGAGGATGCTGTAGGCGTCGGAAATTCCACCAGCGAAGCAGTTCGGGAGAGACTGGCTGGTACGCGCAATGTGAATACCATCTATGGTTCATTTTCCTTTGATGCAAATGGGGATGCCGACTATACTCCCTTGGTCGGTATTGTACGCGGCAGCAATATTGAACTGCTTGAGGATAATTGACGGGATGTTTTCGGCAGGACCATAACCGAACTTTACGCATCTTTGTTGTGAGCCGTGCAAAGGTGCTATTTGTCGACAGATCCGAATCCCGTCCAGCATCTGCACTCCGTTTGGTGAATGCCTCATGACTACGAACGAATCAAGAGATATTCCATAGGCACCACTATCTACCACCATTTTTCTCGATCACGCAGGCCGGTAATATGTGCTATATGATGGCATCCATGCCATGCGTAAATAATCAGAAAGTCCTCGCAGGTCCGTAAACCGTCCTCCGGGTGCATAACCTTGCTCTGCCAGTCATGTTTACTCATTGCCCGCATAAGTCTGCACCAGCGAGGGTGTAGCGCATCCAGCAGTGCGAGTGATTCTTCAACAGGACCGTAACATGCATCAGCGAGATGTGCCCAGGCATCTTGATTGTAGGCCTTGATCTTCGGAAAATCCTCCGTCAGTGCCCACCGAAAGCGAATGTAGGCATTGAGATGACTATCTGGAATGTGATGGACAACCTGACGTACAGTCCAGCCATTAGACCGATAGGGTGTATCTAACTGACTGTCATTTAGTCCGGCCACTGCCTGACGAAGTAGCGCCGGTGCAGATTCAATTTGATCAATGAGTTTGCTTCGCTCTGAATCAGACAGGTGTTTCTTTACCTGGGGGGAGCCTATTGGAAAACGTAAAGGATCTAGTAACCTCATGCGGATGCTATTTTCTTGGATGCTGTACGGAGTCAGTCTAACTAAATATCCCCTTCTCGGGGTCTGAGAAGTACTTCCTCTATCACAGTGCGGGTGCTCAGTTTCCAGGCATCAAGCACACAGTGAGCTACGTCCTCTGGTGGCATGAGCCGCTCTTCCGGCAGTGTGGTACCATCCCAACTGGGCGTGAGTGTAGCACCTGGTAGAACCGTCGTGACCCGAAGCCCCGTATTTAACGTCTCTGCACGCACAACTCTCGCGAGCCCCAGCAATCCGTGCTTCGCAGCACAGTACGCGCCTGCTCCAGCGTAAGCCTGCTGAGACGCTACGGATGCTATAAAGAACACATGTCCGGAGCCTGTCTCAAGCATGCTCGGAAGTAGCGCTCGTGTGACCATGAATGCTCCGGTCAGATTTACTTCAACCTGCTGCCTGAACAGACTTGGAGTGGTTTCTAGGAGCGGCTTTGCAACGAAGTGACCTGCGTTGTTTATAAGCACATCCGGCGGCCCAAATTCTGAGAGAATTTTTCTGGATGCCTCCTGAATATGCGTTTCCTTTGTTATGTCGCAGACTATGGGTTCCCCCTTTGTTTTCTTTGCAACTGCTTCCAAGCGACTCACAGAGCGTCCGAGTAAAGCAATCTGATGGTTTCCATCGCCACGAAACACTTCTGCGATCGAAGCGCCAATGCCACTGCTTGCTCCTGTGATTATGATTTTAGCCATGTGTTGTGAGTATCTGGCCTATTCTGGTCGAACAGCATGATATCATTCGGGATCAGGGCTGGCACTTCGGAGTAGATTCACTCCCCATCATTTCCCGTTGTCGTGTCCACTGTAACGCATATCCCCGCTGTTTCGTTTGAAGTTGTCAGCGAAGTATTGCGTAACACCAAACTTCCTGCCGCTGATTTAGTCGTTGGAATTGGTTCTGGAGGAATTGTACCTGCAGCAATGGCTGCATATGAATTGCAAGTACCAATGGTAACCCTATGGTTGAACTACCGGGATAAGAACAATAAACCCCGGCATTCATTGCCTCAACTGTACCAACCGTTCAGTGTACCACCTGAGATGGATCAGATTCTGCTCGTAGATGACGTGGTTGTTTCCGGGAAAACACTAAATGCTGCAATGAAACTGCTCCCCCCGAGTGCCAAGATAACTACACTTATTCTGAAAGGATGTGCAGATATCGTACTCTTTCCCGAAATTAAGTCCTGTGTACAGTGGCCTTGGAATCCACCTCAGCGTAACATCTAACACTATGAATCGACGAGACTTTGTACAATGGGTATTGACTGTCGGATCAGCTGCACTGGTCCAGCGACAAATACCAAGCGGCAGCAATGAGCTACCGCGCCGCCCCTTCGGTCGTACGAACGAAGAAGTCACTATGCTTGGCCTCGGGGGTTGGCATATTGGGCGGATGAACGAACGGGATGCACAGGCTACCATAGAAGCCGCAATGGAAGGCGGTGTTCGCTTCTATGACTCAGCTGAATCATACCAGAGTGGGAGAAGCGAACGTTACTTGGGTAGATTCCTGGTCCCACAATGGCGGGATCAAATTTATCTGATGTCAAAAACAACTGCAACTACGGCTCGAGGTGCCCGGGAGCACCTTGAGGGTACACTGCGAAGATTCAACACCGAGCAAATGGATCTATGGCAGATGCATGCCATTACCAGCCCACAAGATGTTGATCGGCGAATTGAAGCGGGCGTACTTGATGTAATGGAACAAGCTCTTACTGAGGGTAAAACCCGCCACATTGGTTTTACAGGTCACACTGATCCTGCGGCTCACCTCCACCTACTCGAACAAACTGATATATTCCATGCTGTTCAATGCCCCGTCAATGTAGCAGACGTGAGCTATAAGAGCTTCGTACGAACGGTAGTCCCGAAAGTCGTAGAACGGAATATGGGTATGATTGCCATGAAAACACTTGCAAATGGGGGGTTTTTCGGTGGTTCTACTCATGGGCAACATGGTAATAGACCACGTGTTGTGCCAAACCATTTGTCCATTCAGGAAGCCCTGCACTTCGTATGGTCCCTTCCGGTCAGCGTTATCGTTACCGGTCCAGATAATGTTGAACAACTCCGTGAGAAGATTGCTTTGGCTCGTGCATTCACTGGTATGTCAGAATCTGACAGGAATGATCTCGTCGCACGCATAGCGGACATGGCTGGGCGTGGAGTGGAATTCTACAAGGCATAATGTCGTCTATACTCCAACTAGATTGGATGCTATGAAACGTTTGTTGATCTTTGTGTTGCTGATTGCCTCTGCTCAACTTGCAGAAGCTCAAATTGCAGCAACAATTACCGGTACCATAACCGACACTACGGGGGCGCCGATTGCACAAGCAAACGTGTTCATTGCGTCATCAATGGCCGGGACAACCACCGACGACAATGGTCTCTATAGGTTACCCGGTATCCCGCTAGGAACGTTACGCCTCGTAGTATCCCGCATAGGGTACGAACCCGACCATGTTGATCTCTTTGTGCGCGAAGCACGCACATACACGCAGGATTTTCAGCTCCAGGAAAAGATTTACGAGCTGGGGGAATTAACAGTATCGAGTAATAATCGGAGGTGGCAACGACAGCTGGAACGATTCACCAACATATTTATCGGTGAGAGTCCAAATGCTCAAGAAACCACGATCACGAATCCCCATGTACTGGATTTTTCGGGGCGTGGTGGAGAATTCAGGGCCCAGGCAAGTGAACCTTTAATCATAGAGAACAAAGCCCTTGGTTATAAGCTAACCTATTTTCTGAATGAGTTCATTGCAGAGCCAAATAGTTGGCGATGGGACGGTGAACCACTTTTTGAACCACTGGAACCTTCCAGCCCGGAAGAAGCAGCCCGCTGGAGTGCCAAACGCGATTCAGCATTCTATGGATCCTTTAGGCATTTCCTGCTCTCGGTCATTAATGACCAGGTAGAGGAACAGGGATTTAGGATTTATTCCCGCCCAGGCTCTAATCAGCGTGTATTGGATCTGCGTGGTGGAGTGTCCGGAAACCAGGAGAATCGTTTTCCTATCAAGGCCTCAGATATTATTCGAGCCGGGGAGCGTGATGACGAGCGGATTTTGGATTTTGAAGGCTATATCGATGTGGTTTACACACATGAATTAGAAGATAAAGCCTATCTAAAGCTGCAACGACGTGCGGGGCGGGCACGTTATCAGACTTCGACCATCCGGCTTGATCGCGGACCAACAGTAGTGGACCTGAAGGGAGACACCGAAGACCCTTATGGCGTCACCTTCTACGGTGGATATTTTGCCTATGAGCGTACAGGAGATGAACTTCCAAAGGAGTTTCGTCCATGGATCCAGGGCGAAAATTTCTAGGGGATTTACTTACTTGGCATTGCTCCTTCTGAGCAATATTGCGTTCGTCTACGTGGCATCCGCCCAGGATGCTGTACTCACGGGCACTGTTGCCGACGCAGAATCCAATTGGGGGCTGCCGAGGGCACACGTATTCATTGCGTCCTCAATGATCGGGACGACCACCGATCGAGATGGCAGATTTGTTCTCGAAGGCGTCCCACCGGGTGCACATCGCCTAGTTGTTACAATGCTCGGATATGAACCAGCCCACATTGATACACTCCTCCGGGCTGGAAAACAATACGAATTTGATCTTCATCTCGAGTCTATTGCTATCGAACTAGGGGAGATCGTTGTTAATGCACGGCTTGCTCGCAGATGGCAGAGACGTCTGATTAAGTTCACACGCCTATTTCTGGGAGAAACCGAAAACAGTGATTTAACCGCCATCTTGAACCCTGAGGTTCTCAGCTTTACAAGTCGACTCGGCAAACTATCTGCCACGGCCAGCGAGCCGCTGATCATCGAGAATCGTGCCCTGGGTTACCAAATCCAGTACTACTTGAAAGAGTTTTTTCACTACGGCAATACGATCAAGTACGACGGCGAGCCCTCCTTTACGGAGCTTACACCAGCCGATAGTCTCGAAGCTGAACGTTGGAGAGTCAACAGGCAGGCAGCTTTTGCTGGATCACAGCGACATTTTTTACTCTCAGTCTTGGCCGGTCGAGTGGAAGAAGAAGGGTTCGAAATCTATCGTAGATTCTCGCTCGAACCTGACCGTTCAAGATTTGTCCTGGATTCCAACCAACTACTCGAACCTGGCCCTAGCCCACTCGAAAAAACGCTCACTTTCACCGGTGTTCTGGAGATCGTGTACACCGAGGAATCAGAGGATGACAATTTTAAGCAATGGCAGCGCCAACCCGAATGGACACGCCCCGGACCTCAACGTTCTTTTATGGAGCTGAACTCCGGTCCCACAGCTATCGATGAATCAGGTGAAGTAATTGACCCCTACGGTGTGATAGTCTACGGTTATTACGCCTTCGAGCGCGTTGCCGATAAGGTGCCAAAGGAGTACCGCCCTCCTGATTGGACGCACAGATAGGGCTGACTCTATCACTAAGAATGGACCCCGTAATACATTGGGTTCGGGCATATTTGTGCGGGGAATAAATCGCGATGTTAAGTATTGGGACCTATGTACCTAAATATTCTGCAGGAGAGGAAATCAGCGATGTACGTGTGTGACCGTGTTGTGTACGAACATGTTTGTCTGCCTGACTCTCTTGACCAGCGTCACAATCGCCTGACGATTGATCTATAAAAGGAGCCCTAATGTCTCAACCAGCACAATAGCGCTGAAGACTATGAGGACGTATAACTCATAGTTGGTCAAGGGAGGGTGATATAGCACTTTGACTTCACTGCACCCCTCGTGCAAAATCACCATGAAATCATTATTCTTGTACACAGCTTTATAATTCCGTTTGCTACTGTGAGCGTCTCAGTGTGCAGATTTATTAAAACAACCTTACATAAGCAGCTACAGGACTATGCCTGATCAAATTCCATCATTTCCAGAAGGTTGGTATTTCGTGGCCAGTCGCAAGGAAATATTGAAAAAGAAGCTAATTGAAAAGATCTGGATGGGCGAAAAAATCGTCGCCTGGTGTGATGACAAAGAACGTATCTGCGTAGCGGATGCATTTTGTCCACATCTGGGAGCTGATCTCGGCCCTGAGTTGGGGGGCGTGGTTCGCGACGGTTGTCTTGTATGCCCTTTTCATGGGTTTGAGTTTGATGTCAGCGGTAAATGTGTGTCCACGCCTTTTGCTCCTCCGCCCAAGACTGCACGGCTTAAGTCGTTTGAAACAAGGGATATAAATGGGATCATCTTTGCTTGGTGGGGGATTGATGGACGCCCTCCCCAATGGAGCCTTCCAGAGGATCCAGAGGTTGAGGGTAAGTGGAGTGAACTAGCTTTTCAAACGATTCGTTTTCCGGGGCATCCTCAGGAAACTACCGAAAATTCGGTAGATCTGGCTCATTTGCGATATGTGCATGGTTATGATAATGTATATCGGATTGAACCGCTTGTAATAGATGGTACGTACCTCAGGAGCAGTTTCAATTTTGTACGTACTCAGGATGTAGCCGGGATAAAGATCAAGTTTGATGTTAGTGCAAAGGCAAATATCTATGGATTTGGGTTCTCAAACGTGATGATCCATGAAAAGTCAATTGATATGCATATAAATTTTTATGTCCTTGCGACACCCGTTGATGGGAAAGAGATTGACATGGTACTAGCCAGTCAGGTAAAACAGATCCGTAAACCGAAACGGATGATTGTTGGTTTGCGCTTTCTGCCTCTGAATCTTCGAACCTTCCTCATGAACAGATTCATTTTGCTTATGCAGAGGAAGGACGTTATGGATGATGTCCATATCTGGAAGAATAAGCAATATGTTTCCCAGCCAAGGCTATGCAAGTCAGACGGCGAAATTGGGAGGTACAGGCGTTACTGCAAACAATTTTATTCATAATTCCTAAGACGTGCACGACTTAAAACTTTGTTGGTCAGAATTTTTTACGAGATTGGGATTCGGATCGTCGATGCGGTGCAGGAACGTATCCTCACATCTGTAGCCGGTACTGATCCTTAACGACATTGAGATAAAAAACATACTGGAATTTTATCCCAAGAGCGCTCCGACTTGCCCCAAGGTAGGAGCCCAACCTGATGGGTAAGAAGCCATCAGCTACGTCTCACGGGCTGTGCTGACTAAAAATCTTCCTGGTGCTTTGCCAGTAACTTTTGCCCTACACACACTCGCTACATCTTCTAACGGGACCGTTGCCATAAGTAGCTGGTCAGCTTCCTGCTCTGGTATAAGAATTTGCAACCGTTCCCAGGCAACCATTCTATCCCGGACCAATGCCGTATTTGAATCAATGCCCGCAAGTGTGATCCCACGAAGAATGAACGGATACACTGTAGTGTTCAACTTACTACCTGCCGCGTTACCTGAAACAGCAACACATCCATGAACTCGTACTTGAGGCAGAGCTGCCGACAATGCCGTTCCACCAGCAGCATCCACAACTCCATCGTACTGGGCGTGCATTAACGGTCGACTGGCATCTGTATCGATCCGATTAATTGTACGCGCTGCCCCAAGCCCTTGGAGCTTATGCCACAGGTGCGTACTACCACACGACGCAATAACGGTATATCCCAGGTTTGCAAGCAGTTTGACTGCAATCATCCCAACCCCACCAGACGCACCCGTAACCAATATCTCACCATCAATAACTCCATGGTCCTCCAATGCCATTGCACTCAGCATAGCTGTTAGACCGGCAGTGCCTAATATCATGCACGTACGCGTACTCATACCCTCTGGTATTTTCAGCAGGTACTTTGACTGAACTGCTTGCAGTTGTGTGTATCCTCCACTGAAACGCTCACCCAATCCTCCACCGGTCAATACTACTCGTTCTCCTGGTTTATAGTCCTCCAAATCGGATTCTAGGACTGTGCCTGCCAAATCAATACCTGGTATGAACGGGAATGGTGCCCTCACAATCTTAGCCTTTCCGGTGACAGCCAGAGCATCCTTATAATTGATACTTGAGTATTCCACCGCAATAAGCACCGGCCCATTACCGACTGGACTGGATCTGTGCACGATTGAACATTGCCCAGGCCCGGTCAAAATCAGTGATTTATGAGTCTGTTCCATTCAATTGCAACTTATTAACAATCCTGAGTAGTATCTAAGAGGGAAGAAGCGTGCGACCGCAATGCATCCAAGGCCTGACAAGAATATACTCTATCGTCTCCGGTTCATGATTGCCCTCGCAGCGAGCCTGTTGCTGGTCACAATTTGCTTCAATCTCCCCATCACGTCCAACCAGAATCCCAAACCGTGGGAACCACAACTCGGACAACGTGGCACGATCACCGGGGTTCAGGGTCCCACACACTTGCTCCCTCCTATAACGGATACAGGTACAACTCCTGCCGGATCCCCTACTATTGATCCGGCTCTCGAAATATTATCCATGGAGGTACCCGTCGTTCAAAAGGATACCAGCCCTGAAAGCACAGATACATGGAAGATAGAAATCCAAACCGTCCCCGTACTGGAGTACGCAGAAATAATGCCCGAAATTCCCGGCGGACTAGGAGCATATTACATTTTGATTGAATATCCAGAGGAGGCCATAAGCCAAGGGCTTGAAGGAAGTTTGTCGCTAATCTTTACGGTCAATCAGGACGGGACAACCAGCGATATTCTGATCGAACGTTCGTTGCATGCTCTCCTTGATTCCGCAGCCGTTCAGGCATTACGCAGGACCCGCTTCATTCCCGGCCAACATCAAGGAGAAACCGCCCGGGTTCGGATGCGTCTGCCAGTACGCTTCCAACTTATTGAGCCTAGCGACTCAACATATTCAGGATGAGTTACCACCTGAAAAGACTCCGAAGCAACGAACGTATAAATCCGCGCAGCATCCCAGTAATAATTCGTCCGAAGCTTGATCCCAGTGACATTAAACTGGTGGGTAGGTATACGATGCACCAAGCCCCAGTGGAATCCCCAATACCCAGTACAGAAGCAGAAATGCTGTCCAGACTACAAGGAAGGTGATTGAATATGGTATCATGATTGAGGTAAGCGTACCGATCCCTGTCTTTTTGAAGTATCTCTGGCAGTAGACCACTACCAACGGGAAGTACGGCATGAGGGGCGTTATGATATTTGATGAGGAATCCCCAACCCGATAAGCGGCTTGTGTCAGATCGGGAGAGATCCCTACTTGCATCAGCATTGGGACAAAAATAGGGGCTAAGAGTGCCCATTTTGCCGATGCAGACCCCACAAACAGATTTACAAACGCGGTTAGCAGGATGATTCCTATTATCGTGATAGAACCAGGCAATGCCAATGCCTGGAGTGTTGCAGCTCCCTTAAGCGCCAATAACGCTCCGATGTTGGAAGAGCCGAAAGCATGCACAAACAATGCGCAGAAGAACGCCATCACAATGTAGTAAGCCATGCCGTTCATGGCTTTCGTCATGGCGTCAACCATATCCTTGGAGGACTTGAACACGCCTGCTATGTAACCATACACGACACCAGGAATAAGAAAAAGCAGGAATATGAGTGGAACAATAGATTGCATTATGGGCGCCTGAAAAGAATTCAATGACCCATTGGCATCCCTGAAAGCCGAATCAGCAGGCAAGAGTGTCAGGATTAATACTACAATACCCAACAGCATTACTCCGGTCGCCCACCAGAATGCCTTGGACTCTCTCTCTCCGAGGGAATCCATCCCCGAGGATTGCTCGGCATCCTCGTCCACGGGCGTATTGCTACGAAGACGTGGTTCAACCACACGATCAGTGATATACCAACCCAGAGCAATGATCACTACACTGGACGCTACGGTAAAGAAGTAGTTACAAAGTGGGTTAACGAGCATCGCCGCATCTAGAATCTGCGCTGCCGGCTGAGTAAATCCCTGCAGAAGTGGATCAAGAGCGGATGGAAGAGGATTAGCGCTGAAACCACCCGAAACACCCGCGAAAGCCGCAGCAACACCGGCCAATGGATGGCGACCAGCCGCTTGAAAAATGATACCTCCCAAGGGAATAACCAATACGTATCCTGCGTCAACAGCACTGTGACTTAGGAGACCTACCAGAATTACCACAGGCGTGAGAAGCCCCACCGAAGTTTTGGATAAGAGCAGCTTTATGCCTGTGTTGAAGTACCCTGCTTCATCAGCCACTCCCACCCCAAGCATTGCTACCAGAACAACACCAAGCGGTGCAAATCCGGTAAAGATGGAAACCATGCGGCTCATGAAGTCCGTAATCGCGCTTCCATTCAGCAGGTTATTGATTACAAGCGGTTCCTGTGTACGTGGATCAATCACCGAAGGGAATGAGACGTTTGATAACAACGCGCTAAGGATCCAAACCACAATCAACAAGAGCAGGAAGAGCATGGATGGGTCCGGCAACTTATTGCCAACCACCTCAATGCCCCGAAGACATCGGTCTACAATTCCTCTGGGCTGTTCAATACTGGGTTCTAGGTTCATCAATTATAGCAGAATGAGATAGGTCAGCTTGGCCACTGCGGCCCGATTAGTCAAGATGTAATCCCGGTGTGGATCGAAAAATACCTCATTTGGGTTTGCAAAATGATATGCCGTATTGAAAACAAAAAATAAATCACTACCCGGAGTGTGGATCCAATCTATACGAATATTCGCCTGCAAGTCACGTGTGAAATTGTCGTACTGCACCAGCGCGGTTGCGAAAAGTTTTCGGTTAACTGCACCTAACAGCTCCACCGAAACTGTCGTTGCGTCAAATCGCCCGTTTGCCACAGGAAGGTCGATACGTGAGTAGCCAACCCCGGTTTCCACCTGCAGGTGGCGAGACTGTCGGAATCCAATCTGTAATTCTAAATCAGTTCGGTTACCGTTGAAGAATGTCCCGACCGAAGTACCGGCACTTCCAAACAGTCGTCGACTGGAGTCGGTTTGCCCCGCTAAAACAAACCGACCAAAAGAGTAATCCCCCGAAGGAATTCGTGCGTCTGGTCGGATGTTAAATGGAACTAGTAAACGTTCAAACTCCCGGCTATACTCTAAGGAAATGTCGTCCCGTCGATTGAAAGCAGCCCCAATGGATACCTCAAACTCCTGTGATTGTAGTTCGCCCATCTGACTTTCTATGTACTCATACTCACCTTCAAAGGCGAGCTGACGTATGAAAGGAAATGCATCAAAGGAAACGATCGGTGTGTACTGGGCTCCACCCGCGAACCGACGCATATCACGCCGTCTTACAAAACCCAAAGCCGGATGAAAATTTTCTCCCACGGAAGTAAAGCTGGCCTCTACTCCGTATTTATCATTCAAGAGTGTGAGGCTGGCATGACCGGCCTCACCGTTTTCTACTGGCCCGTCATCTGTTACGCTGGTATACCATGCCTCAAACTCGCTTGCACTCCAAAAACGATACTGCGCATCCATCCCAAATGCACGATTTATTCGATCCGGTGCAGCATAATTGGTCAGGATTGCACCCACCGTTGCACGTGAGCTAAGAGATGTGCGCACCCGAGCAACCAGATTATTGGTCGATTTTGATCCAAACGTATCCCCCATACCCTCACCGGTTTCGATGTCGAGTAATCCGACTGAGAAGCGTCCAAATTGCCCGGTAGCACGGGCTCCAGTAAGAATTTGATCGCTGAGCCCTATGCGCCTGGAAAAGAAGGTCTGCGTAGATCTAGGATTACCATGCTCGAACAGGCCGCTCCGTTCAAGAAAAAATTCTCGTTTCTCGGGGAAGAAAAGACTGAATCGAGTCAGGTTGAGTTGAACGTTATCCGCTTCTACCTGTGCAAAATCCGTGTTGACGGTAAGATCGAGTGTAACATTGCTCGTTATCCCGTACTTAAAATCTACACCAATATCACGTTCAAAAGTCCGGGTGAGATCTCTGATGTCAAAATCCTCGCGTATCTGCTGAATGCCTGTAATAACATAGGGTTTGATCTCTATGTTCTTGCCTCGACGAATATTATGCAAGCCTCTCAGTACTCCGTACTGAGATACAGCACTGATAACTCTCCACGGACCACCGAATTCAAGACCAATAGGCGGCCATATCAATCGCTCATTCTTTCGGTTAATCATGCGTGAAATCATCAGGCCAAAATCAACCGATTCGCCCTTCGGGAAACGTAACTGTCGAAAGGGGATTGACACTTCCATAGTCCAGCCATCTTCATCAATCTGCGTCTCACTCCGAAACACTGCGTTCCACGAAAAACTGTCAAGCGTGAGCCCCTCATCAGTGATCGTTGCATCGTCCTGTGTACCGAGCGCATTCATCTCGAACAAATAGGCATTGCGTTTATCGAGGTAAGTATCCAGAGAGATATATGCGTGATCATCACGATCATTACGCCCCCCTCTCTCCAGGTTCTTCGCGCGAATTAAATGTGCCTCCTCATCAAGAAATCGAAATGCAAAAAACAGATAGTCACGATTGTAGGCTATCCGCACCTCAGACAGCTCTGTTGGCGGCGCTCCTTCGTCAGGCCATACCTGCGTGAACTCGGTGAGTGGATCAATTTCCGCCCAGATTGCATCATCCAAATTGCCATCAATACGAGGGGCTTCTTCGACAAATGTAGGCGCAATCTCCCATTCCTGCGCTGCAAGATTTGGACTGAACAGCAAAACCTGTGTTAGGGCAGATACGACACACAATTTGATCTGCCAGTTTTTCCAATCTATTCCACCTTGCATCGAAAACATCAATTAGTTTAGTGCAATTATAACCGTCGTTGCCGAAAAAGACTACTGCCTGCCCACCGTATAATCTTCAATCCTGTCATACTGTTGGGTTGTCGATGTTAGTATTCGGTAACGTGTCTCCGGCTACGTGAATACCTGTGGCCGAGTTACGTCGAATAAACGGCAACCATAAAAGGAAGAAGATCAACAACGCGACCGGCTGAGCCGTTAAAATATACCACGGCCATGGACCCATAACATCGAGGAGTGAGGGCGTATCCGGCTTCGCCATCACATAGAAGTAATTGGATCCCATGAAGTAATTAGGTACCAGCATCACCACTGCATAAACATTCATCGCCAGTAAACTACGTAGAACGCCAACGAACCGGGGATATATACGCCATACAACGACCACGTAAATGATATGGAGGACAAGGCCGCAATGAACGATCCAGTAGCTGAAAAAAAGGATGTGCGGAAATCCTTCGGGGGAATTCGGGGTGATTATTCCCTGCCCCGTTCCTCCCAAGATCATGAAATAAAGCAGCTCGACGAGGCGTGGGTGTGGTTTCCAGAATAGGACTGGCAGCAGTAATGCCAATAGATTACACAAATCAAGCGGTATATCTTCACGCCAATCGAACTGATTTGTCAGCAACCTGAATATGGCAGCGCTGAGAATCCCAAGACTGACAATGATTGCAAGTCCTCGTGCTATCCAGATTTGATTCTGCGGGCGTAATCGGTCACGGGCAAATACAGGTAACCAAACAGACAGAACAATCAGAATAATAAGCGCTGATAGGTGCTGTGGTCCAAAAAAATCAAATCCTCTGGCTTGTAAAAAAAGCACATTCATGACTACTGGATTCATACCCCAGAATACAAAAAGTACTCAACCTGAACTGATGTTCGTCACTATTGCGGGACGTATCCTTATCTTGCGTCGCCATGCGATAATATTACTATTAAATGTACCCCACTACTGCCAAAACTGAAGTTATCCGCCAGGCTTTTCCTGCACTGGAACGTGTACACAATGGTTATCCTGTGGCCTACTTCGACGGACCTGGTGGCACACAGGTACCTGCTATGGTAACCGATGCAATGGTCGATTACCTTCTGCACCACAATGCAAACACACACTGGGCCTATCCTTCCAGTGCTGAAACCGACGTCATACTTGATGACGCTCGTGCAGCCTTCGCTGATTTTCTTAATTGTCGATCCACAGAGGTTGTCTTTGGTCAGAACATGACCACGTTAACGTTTCATCTAGCCCGTTCCCTTGGGCGTCAATGGCACCAGGGGGACGAAATAATTGTCACCGACCTTGATCATCACGCGAACATTGATCCTTGGCGAGACCTCGCCAGAGAGCGCAATTTTGTGATACGCTCAGTAAGGTTCGATATCAAAACCGGACAACTGGACCTGGAGCATCTTGATAGTTTGATCAATACGCACACCCGATTGATCGCAATTGGTGGTGCCTCGAACGCACTGGGGACTATCAACGATTTGCAGACGGTTATTAGACTCGCTCACCAGGCCAATGCACTTACATTCGTGGATGCGGTCCACTACGCTCCACATGTACTCTGTGATATGAAAGCATTTGAGTGTGATTTTTTGACCTGCTCCCCATACAAGTTCTACGGACCACACGCTGGTGTACTATACGGAAGACAAACATTGCTTCAGAATCTGAATGTTCCTCGCCTCGAGCCGGCAGGTTCAACTGCACCTGAGCGTCTAGAAACAGGCACACTCAGTCATGAGGCCATCACCGGCTCTGCAGAGGCGGTAAATTTCCTTGCATCTCTCACTCCTATCGAACCCCGACGTGCAGCATTAAAAGCCACCTACCAAGAGTTGCATGAACGTGGACAGCATCTTGTGACACGCTTATGGGAGGGATTGCACAGTATTCCTGGCATTATCTGTTACGGACCACCACCGTTAGATGCACGTACTCCTACCGTTGGTTTCACAATTCAAGGGCTAACATCTGAGGAAGCATGCAAGCAATTGAGTAATTACGGATTATTTCTTTCTCACGGTGATTTCTACGCAAGCACTGTAGTCTCGCGTCTGGGTGTTGAAGGACTCATCAGAGCGGGCGTCGCCTGCTATACGACCGGTGAGGAGATTGATCGCCTCCTTACTGCTGTGAGAAAAATTTCGCAGTAACCGGATCTAGGAATGCATTTCACATAAATAATTATAGGATAGTTTAGCCGCAGGCCGAGGAAGGAGGTTTGGTGAAAACGGGCGCGTGTTCGTACGGTTCGTTATTCTCATCCGATCTTAATTATTGAAGTACGCTATATTTTAGTGGAACCCAAGTTTAATCATTCCACAATAATTGCGGTAGAACCGATAGAATAGAATTCACGTCTGATTTTCTGAATCTCACGCACGCGGCTCCTGCGTTAAATCGCTGGGAAAAGATCGCGAAAGATGCGGCTGAATGGTTGCCCGAACACAACCAGTGTTGGTTTGTCAATCGGATCATTGAGGTCAACGTAAGTACGGACTCAGTGTAGATGCGAAGGAAGCCGAGGCATTTAGAAACGTCCTTCGTTCTTGTGAAAGCACTGAGATGGAAATTCCTGATTGTGCTTCAACTGAGAAGTTCTAAAACTGTGTTTATTGCCATCTGGGATCTCTTAATTTGATCTGAAGAGTGCAGGAAAATCCGGGTATCCCAAACCCCTCCTCAACCTGAATATAAGTGGCATTGCCATTCTCACAGAAACTTTTTTCCTTGATAGATGCCTGGCTTGAATTTTGCATGATCTGTAATAACCCGGATGGCTTCCTCGTCACATCCACCTCCGATGTTTTTATGGACTATGGCATCACGAACATCACCCTTCTCGTCTACCGTGAAGTGTACAATCACCCTCCCTTGAATCCCTGCACGTCTTGCGGCTTCCGGATACCTTGCTTTACCTTGCAACTCACCAAGACCTCCAATGAGCTCCGGCGACTCATCAAACATCCGGAGGGCTGCAAGATCTTCTACATGTCTGATCTGTATCTCCCCCTGCTCTCTCTCGTCCTCCGCCATAATTGCATAACCACTTGGCCCGAATATATCCATGGTAAAAACAGCCCGCATCCGTGTAGAATCTGCAATAGGATTTAGGACAGAGAACTTGCGAGTCTGTTCAACCTTGGATTCATTGGCCTTATCACGGATTTCCATGTGCAGAATGTACAGGCCAGAAACAAGATCAGACAAATCAAACGTACCGACAAGGACATCCGTTGGACGCACTGCTCGTTTCGAGTGCCTCTGTAACCCCAGGATGGGTTCCGGTTTATTCAATTTGGAAACGTATATAAGCGTAGTATACTCGTCCGTATCCGAAGCTGCGCATGCAGCATTGTAAGCCTCGGCATAATAGAAGAGGTTAGCAGCTCCTTCGCCGTACAGCTGGCTGGCATTTGGGCGTATGTGGAGCCCATTCTTGTAGAATGGATCCTCTCTATCCTCCGAAGG
>LXNI01000323.1_pt1 | contig 59704 bp, 42 predicted proteins | sample 809091 | NCBI WGS metagenome assembly LXNI01 (sample SAMN04870527, study PRJNA318959) | sponge metagenome | biome: 01000161; feature: marine sponge reef; material: water | host: Sarcotragus foetidus | place: Greece: Milos, Mediterranean Sea | collected 2013-05-29 | depth 5-7 m
GACGCTCGGACGCTCGGACGCTCGGACGCTCGGACGCTCGGACGCTCGGACGCTCGGACGCTCGGACGCTCGCATCGAGTTCGAGGTCTACCAGCCGCGCACTGACGAGGACGTAGCCGCCGGAACCGTCTCCCGCGCCCGAGCCACTTGCCCCTGCTGCGGCTCGGTGTTGCCGCCGGATCGCGTCCGGGCGCAACTCGCGGCCCAGCGCGGCGGGGCCGATGCGCTGTTCGATGAGACCGGGAACCGCGTCGGCGGCGCGCGGATGACGGCGGTGGTCACGGTGCGGCCCGGCGAGAAGGGGCGGCACTACCGGCTGCCGACCGCAGAGGACTACGCAGCGGTCAGGCGGGCGCAGGAGCGGGTGGCGGGTTTGCTGGACGAGTGGGAGCGTGGGGGCGGACAGGGGCTGTGCCCGGTGCCTGATGAGCCGCTGCCGCCGATCGGCACGCTGGGCTTCCGGGTGCAGCGCTACGGCATGGCCCAGTGGGGCGACTTGTTCACGGCGCGGCAGAAGGCGGCGTTGGCAGGTCTCGCACGGCTGATTGGGAGCTCCGACGAACAGCTTCGAACGCTGCTTGCTATCGGCCTCAACCGGACTGCAGATGGCAGTGCATCTCTGTCGAGTTGGCTGGCATCCGGGGAGGAGGTCAAGCACGTCTTCGCCCGACAAGCCCTGCCGCTAGTCTGGGACTTTGGCGAGTCGAACTACTTGTCGGAAGCGTCGCGCACTTGGGCAAGTGCCATTCGTTCCGTTGGCAGCGTCCTCCGGTCGACCGCGTGGATGGCGTGTTCTGGTCAAGCCCAACCCGCCGACGCCGCCAACCACCCGCTCCCGGACGAAACCGTCGGCGTCTGGTTCACAGACCCGCCCTACTACGATGCCATCCCCTACTCGGACCTCTCCGACTTCTTTCTGGTCTGGTTGAAGCGCACTCTCCCGGCCACCCGCTGCTTCGCGACCCGTTCGACTCGGCCAACCCGCTTTCGCCGAAGACGGCCGAGGCCGTGCAGGATGAGACCAAGGAAGTCGACGGACGTCCCAAGGACCGGGCGTGGTTCGAGGAGACGATGGCCCGCGCATTCGAGGAGGGCCGGCGTGTCCTGCGCCGGGACGGTATCGGCGCCGTCGTGTTCGCCCACAAGACAACGGAGGGCTGGGAGGCGTTGCTTTCCGGCATGATCCGAGCGGGCTGGACCGTCACCGCGTCGTGGCCACTCGCGACCGAGATGGGTTCCCGTCTGCGCGCCCGAGACTCCGCCGCCCTCGCGACATCCATCCACCTGGTCTGCCGCCCTCGACCCGAAGACGCGCCGGTCGGCGACTGGGCCGAGGTGCTCCGCGAGTTGCCCGTCCGCGTCGGCGACTGGATGGAGCGCCTGCAGGGCGAGGGCATTCGCGGAGCGGACCTGGTCTTCGCCTGCATCGGCCCCGCCCTGGAGATCTTCAGCCGCTGTTCCCGGGTCGAGATGGCGGACGGCAGCGAGGTCGGCCTGCCCGCTTACCTGGAGAAGGTCTGGGAGGTCGTGGGCCGCACGGCGCTAGAGAACGTGCTGGGCGCAGCCGAGGCGAAGGCGCGCAACGGGCTCGCTGGGGCGCTGGAAGAAGACGCCCGGCTGACCGCCCTGTTCCTGTGGACGCTGCAGGCGACCTCCGCGGCCGACGAGGGGGACGGCGCGGAAGAGGCGGCAGCGCACCAGACCGACCAGCAACCGAGCGGCGTCGGCGCCAAGGGCTACTCGCTGGCCTTCGACGTCGCGCGTCGCTTCGCCCAGCCGCTGGGCATTGACATGCCCAAGTGGGAAAAGCGCGTCGTCGAAACCAAGAAGGGCGTCGTCCGGCTTCTGCCCGTGTCGGAACGGGCGAAGCGCCTGTTCGGGGAGGAAGGCTCGGCGGCAATGGCCAGAGCGCTGGAGCAACCAGGCGGGCCGCAGCGCGACCTGTTCGCCGGCACCGCGGTGCATGCCAGCGAGCTCGCCCACACTCGCGGGGGCTCCGCTCCTCTGCCAACGGGCCGGGGGGCCCGGACCGCCCCGGAGGAAGGCGCCACCACGCTCGACCGAGTCCACACCGCGATGCTGCTCCAGGCGGGCGGCCGCACCCATGCCCTGCGCAACCTGGTGGCCGCCGAACGGGAACGTGGCCCCGACTTCGAACGTCTGGCGAACGCCCTCTCCGCGCTCTACCCGCGCGGCAGCGAAGAGAAGCGGCTGCTGGACGCCATGTTGCTCGCATCTCCCAGATAGCAAGCAAGGCGAGAATCAGCCCGCTGACCATCCTGGAGAGAACCCATGGCGCTTGAACCCTGGTACAAGGTCGTCCAGCCGCGGAGCGAAGTCCGGCGAGGCCGCTCGTTCAACCCGGACGAATTCGCGATCGCGCTGGAGCAGGTCGTAGCGGGTACAGCGCCCGATGACTACCGGGATGCCGAGGCGTTCTTCACCCGCACCTGCTTCACCCGGGCCCTGCGGGATCACACGGCGATGGTCCTGCGGCGGCTCGGCGGAGAGACGGTGAACGCGGCGCCGGTGATGACCCTGGTCACCCAGTTCGGCGGCGGCAAGACCCACACCTTGACCGCGCTCTACCACCTGGTCCAGTCGCCTGGACGGGCCGAGAGCGTCGCCGAGGTGGCCGGCCTGTTGCGGGAGGCCGGGCTGAACGAGATCCCGCGGGCGCGGGCGGCGGTGTTCGTGGGCAACGCCTGGGACCCGGGAGAGGGGCGCGAGACGCCGTGGATCGATCTGGCCCGGCAGCTCGCCGGCAGCGAGGGCGTCGCCCGACTCGGGCCCGCAGCCCGGACCACGCCCCCCGGTACCGAGGCGCTCGGAAGGGTGTTCCAGGCCGCCGGCGGGCCCGTTCTCCTGCTGTTCGACGAAGTGCTCAACTTCGTCAATCGCCATCGCAACATGGCCGACCCGTTTCATGCGTTCCTTCAGAACCTGACGGTTGCGATGACCGGCGCCACCCACGGCGCCGCGGTGATCAGTCTGCCGCGAAGCCAGGTCGAGATGACGGACTTCGACCTGGCCTGGCAGGACCGGATCACCAAGGTCGTCCGCCGCGTGGCGAAGGATCTGATTGCCAACGACGAAGCGGAAGTCAGCGAGGTCGTCCGCCGTCGCCTGTTCGAGTCGGATGGACCGGAGCGTGTGCAAAGAAGAGTCTCTAAGGCCTACGCTGACTGGTGCTTCGAGCGCCGCGAGCGGCTGCCGCCCGAGTGGACGCTGGTGGACAGCACCACGGAGAAGAAGGCCCGCGAGCATCTGCGGTCCCGGTTTGAGGCGTGTTACCCGTTCCACCCCGCCACCCTCTCTGTCTTCCAGCGCAAGTGGAACGCCCTGCCGCAGTTTCAGCAAACGCGCGGCACTCTCGCCATGCTGGCTCAGTGGGTTTCCTGGGCGCAGCGTGACGGCTACAGGGAAGCCCGGACCGAACCGCTGATCACCCTCGGGTCGGCACCGTTGCACGACCCCCACTTCGTGGCCGTCGTGCTCGGACAGCTCGGCGAGCCCAGGCTCGCCGGCGCCATCGACGTGGACATCGCCGGCGAGCGGGCCCACGCCCGGGGACTCGACCAGGACACCAAGGGGCCGCTCCGCTCGATTCACCGGCGCGTGGGCGCCGCGATCCTGTTCGAGTCGTCAGGCGGCCAGGTCGACAAGACGGCCCACCTGCCGGAACTCCGGTTCGCACTTGGCGAGCCGAACGTGGACACGACATCGGTCGACTCAGCCGCCCTGGAACTCGAGCAGCGCGGCTACTTTGTTCGCCGTGTGGGAGGCGATGGCTTCCGCGTCCACCATCAGCCGACGATCCGCAAGGTGGTGAGCGACCGCCGTGCCGCACTGGACGAACAGGACGAGATCCGACCGGCGATGCGCAACCTGGTCAAGGAGGAGTTCGACCGGCGCGCCGCGATTCCCCGCGTGTTTTTCCCTGAAGACGGCGCCGCCGTGCCGGACTCACAGAAGCTGACCCTTGTGGTCATCGACCCGGAGACAGCGTGGACCGGCGAAAGCGACAGCGACCTGCGTAGCCGGATCGTCCGGTGGACCCGCGAGCGCGGCAGTGCGCCCCGCCTGCATCCTGGCGCTCTGATCTGGACGGTCAAGAAGCCCGGCCGCGGACTCCGCGACCGGGTGGAACAGTGGCTGGCCTGGAAGCGCGTTGAGGAGGAGCTCCGGGGCGGCACGCTGGGCGCGGAGATCGACGGTTCGGAGAAAGCCGGCATCGCCAGGAACCTCCGCGACGCCGAGAACGCGGCGAAAGAGGAAGTGTGGGGCGACTACCGGTTCCTCCTCTATGCGGACGGCGCCGAGCCGGACCGCATTGCGGTCATCGACCTGGGCGCGGGCCACTCCAGCAGCGCCGACAGCCTCTGCGGACGCGCGCTCGCGGCACTACGGTCGCGCGGCCTGCTGAACGACTCTGTGGGTGCCAGCTACGTGGAGCGCAACTGGCCGCCGGCCAACAGCAAGACAGGCGCCTGGCCGCTGTCGATGTTGCGCAAGTGCTTCCTCGACGGGTCGCTCACCCGGTTGATCGACCCGGACGCGGTCGTGCGGAGCAGGGTACTTGAGTGGGTGGCGGATGGGGAGTTCGGGCTCGGCTCGGGCGGCGGCGGGGAGGGCCTGCTGTATGCGCCGGAGCGCGTCTGGTTCCGGGAGCGCGTTCCTCCCGAGGAGGTGATGTTCGATCCGGATGTCTGCCTGCTGAAGCGGAATGTCGCCGAACGGCTGAAGGCGGCGGAAGGCGAATGGCAGGACGACCGGGAGATGGAACAACACAGGGGCCAAGGCTTCGTGTTTGAGGCCCGAGGGAAGTCCGAAACGGCTGGCAACGAGACGACGCCCGCGCCAGAGGGCGTGGCGAGCACCGTGCGGCTACGCCTGGAAGGCCGGATCCCGTCGGGCGCCTGGAACCGCGTTGGCCTCAAACTGCTGCCACGGCTGCGAGCCGCCGCCAACCGGGAGGTGACCGTACACGTCCGGCTGGAGGCGGCGACCGACGGCGCCGCCGCAGACGCCCTCACCGGGGATCTGCGACGCGCATTGGAAGACCTGGACCTTGCCGGCCACGTCCGCATCGACAGCGAGCCGGGGTAGGGGCCACCACTCGTGGGTCCGTCCCTAAGCCGAGACGGTCACGCCACTTCAAGCGGACGAATGGCGCGCAGGGCGGCGGCGTTCTCCCGCGCCGCAACTTCGAGTTCATAGCGGTGCTGGAGGTTCATCCAACTCCGGGCGTCGGTGTTGAAGAACCTCGCCAGGCGCAGCGCCGTCTCCGCCGTGATTCCTCGCCGTCCCCGAACGATCTCGCTGATGCTCGTCGGCGCCACGCCGATCGCCTTCGCCAACGCCGCGGCGGACAAGGCGAAGGGTTCCATGAAGTCGTGCTTCAGAACCTCGCCGGGATGGACCGGATCAAGTCGGCTCATGGGGGACTCCTCTACGCGTCTCCGCGCACTGCCGCGTGAACGTCCTCGAACTCCGCCGCGGCGCCTTCGGGTGGCTGCGTCCAGAGACTGACGCCCACGGTCGCCGCCAGGCCGGCCAGCAGTCCCGGGATCAACTCGTACAGGTCGTAGTAGGACGCCTTGAACCACACGACCCAGGCCACCGTTACCGCGAATCCCGTCGCCATCCCGGTCAACGCGCCCGGCAACGTCGTCCGTTTCCAGAAGAGGGAGCAGAGCACGACCGGAACGAAGGCGCCCCCGAGCCCCGACCACGCAAAGAGCATGAACCAGAACAGCAGCGGCGGTTCGGAGAGGGCGAAGGGAATCGCCACCAGGCCCACGAGTGCGGTGGCGTAGCGGCCGTAGCGCGACAGGCGACCGCCTCCGCGGGCCGCGCCGAGGATCTTCTGCCCGAAGTCCCTGACGACGGCCGACGAGGCGAGGATCAACAGCGAATCGACGGTCGACATGATCGCGCCCAGAACGATGACCAGGAAGATGCCGGTGAAGAGGGCCGGGAACAGCTCCGCGCTCATCGTCGGCATCACGGTTTCCGGATCGTCCAGCAACGGGAACAGAGCCCGCCCGGCGATCCCGGTGAACACCGCGCCGACGTCGAACAGCACCATGCACACGACCGCGACCCGGCCGCCCCGCACGAGTTCGCGGCCCGAAGCCGCGGACATGAACCGCGTCAGGAGCTGCGGCACGCCCAGAAAGGCGAGCCCGATGCCGGCGAAGCTCGCGGCCGAAAGCACGCCGGCCCAGCTCGCGCCGTGGCTGCCCATCGCGCGCAACAGGTCGGGATCGGCCGCTTCGAGCGCGCCGATCACTTCGTCCCAGCCGCCCGCGGCCGCGACGCCAACGATCGGGAGCATGACGAGCCCGCCCACCATGAGCAGGCCCTGCACCAGATCCGAGTAGGCCACCGCCTTGAAGCCGCCGACCGCCGTGTAGACGATCGTGACGCCGGCGCCCAGGAACACGCCGTGGACGTAGCTGAAACCCAGGAAGGACGAGAACGCCTTGCCCGTCGCGACCAGTTGGGCGCAGCAGTAGACGGCGACCATCGACAGGATGATCGCGATGCTCAGCCACCGCAGGAGTTGCCGGCGGTCCCGGAACCGCTCCTCCAGGTAGTCGGGAACGGTGATCGACCGGTACCGGTCGGTGTACTCCTTGAACGGCCGAGAGACGAGGGTCCACGCGATCGCAACGCCCATCACCTCGCCGAATACGACCCAGAGCGCGTGGAAGCCGACCGCGTAGCCCATCCCGGTCAGGCCGAGCAGCAGCCAGCCGCTCTCGCCGGTGGCGTTCGAACTGAAGGCGATGACCCAGGAGGGCAGCTTCTTGCCGGCCACGTAGTAGCCCTCCAGGGTCCCTCCCTCGCGCCGGCCCCACAGGCCGAGCCCGATCAGGACCAGCATGTAGAGGCCCAGGGGAACAAGAACCAGGGCGCTCGCCGTCACGCCGCGCCGCTCCCCGCGGCGCCCCGACCGCGTCGGCGCCGGCCCTCGGACCACCACCGCAGCAGGACCAGAGCGGGCCCGGCGCCGACCGACACCGCGAGCAGCAACCAGGTCGAGATCGGCAGGCCGCGCCACATGGGGCGTCAGGCTAGCAGCCGGCCGGAGCACGCCCCCTCGCTGGCCTCCTCGTGTCCATCGGCCGCGGCGCCAAAGGGCTGTTACCCTCGCAGGCTCGTCCAGGGAGACAAGGTCATGCCGAAACCTCTTATCCGAACCGCCGTACTGGTCGCCGCGGCCCTCGCCGCGCTCCCGACTCCCGGGTCCGCCGCGGACGGCGAACAGGGCGAGAGCACCTTCCTCGAACGCAGCCGGCGCCTGATCTACGAAGGCAAGCGCTCCGGCGAGGGCTACTTCTCCGCCGACGGCGGGCTCCTCGTCTTCCAGAGCGAGCGGCGGCCCGAGAATCCGTTCTACCAGATCTACCTGCTCGATCTGGCCACCGGCGACACCCGCGAGGTGTCGACCGGAGTCGGCAAGACGACCTGCGCCTTCATCCATCCGGACGGCTCGCGAATCCTCTACGGCTCGACCCACCACGACCCGCGTTCGGCCGAGCTGCAGCAGCAGGAACTCGACTTCCGCGCCTCGGGCCAGGAACGGCGCTACGCCTGGGACTACGACCCGGAGATGGACATCTACGCAGTACCGATGGCCGGCGGCGATCCGGTCCGGCTCACGGACGCGCGCGGCTACGACGCCGAGGGCAGCTACTCCCCGGACGGCGAGTGGATCGTCTTCGCCTCCACCCGGGACGCATTCAACCGGCACCTCGACGAACGCGAGACGAACCTTCTGGAAGTCGACCCCGCGTACTTCGGCGAGATCTACGTGATGCGGGCCGACGGCAGCGAACAGACCCGGCTCACGAACGTGCCCGGATATGACGGCGGCCCCTTCTTCTTCGCCGACGGGTCCCGCATCGTCTGGCGGCGCTTCAGCGAGGACGGACTCGTCGCCGACATCTGGTCGATGAACACCGACGGTTCGGACCAGCGGCAGTTGACCGACTTCGGTTCGATGAGCTGGGCCCCGTACCAGCACCCCTCCGGCGACTACATCTTCTTCGCCTCGAACAAGCTCGGTTTCGAGAACTTCGAGGTCTTCATCGTCGACACGGAGGGGACGAAGGAACCCGTCCGGGTTACCTGGACCGACCGCTTCGATGGACTTCCCGTCCCCTCCCCGGACGGCCGCCAACTCGTCTGGACCTCCAGCCGCCACGGTGGCGACGGCGGCCAGCTCTACATCGCCGACTGGAACCACGAGGCGGCGCTCGCCGCGCTGGAAGCCTCGCCGGACCGTGTCTCCTCTGGCCGCGGCGCCCCGCCGGCCGACCCCCGATCCGCGCTCGAGAGCCACGTGACCACCCTCGCCTCCTCCGAGTTCGGGGGCCGGCTGACGGGCACGGAAGGAGAGCAGCGAGCCGCCAGCTACCTCGCCGAACAGCTCGTCGCACTCGGCGCCGAGCCGCTGCCCGGCGAGGACGACCTGCTGCTCGACTTCGAGTTCACCTCCGGCGCCCGCGACACGGGATCGACGATCCAGGTCGAGACCGCAAGCGGCGCCTTCACGTTCAGCGACCAGACCCGGATTCAGGCCCTCGGGTTCTCCGACTCGACCGAGGTCGAAGGAGAGGCGGTGTTCGCGGGCTACGGCATCCGGGTCCCCGACTCCCGGGACTTCGGCTACGACAGCTACGCGACCCTCGACGTGACCGGGAAGATCGCGGTCGTCCTCCGCTACGTCCCCGAGGACATCGAGGGCGAGGCGCGGTCCATCCTCAACCGCTACTCCGGACTCCGCTACAAGGCCCTGACGGCCCGCGAGGCCGGCGCCGTGGGGCTCCTCGTCCTGACCGGGCCGCGCTCACCGAACGCCGGCGAGACGATCCCGATGGCCTTCGACACCGCGGCGGCCGGCTCCGGCGTCGCCGCCGCCAGTATCGACGGCGAGGTCGCCAGGGCGCTCTTCGGCGGCACTGGCCGCGATCTCGAGGAGATCCAGAAGAGCTTCGACGACGGCAACCCCCACACCGCGGGCTTCGACCTCCCCGGCACGCGAGTCACCCTGAAGACTGCGATCGAGCGGGAACGCGGCACGGCGCGCAACGTGGTCGCCGTCCTGCCCGGAAGCAAGGCGGAGAGTCTCGCCAAGCCGTGGGTCGTCGTCGGCGCCCACTACGACCATCTCGGCCGGGGCCGCGGCGGCAACTCGTTGGCACGGCCGGACGAGAAGGACGCCATTCACCTCGGCGCCGACGACAACGCCTCGGGAACGGCCGCGGTGCTCGCAGCCGCACGCCAGTTGCGCGAGCTGGGCCACGACCGGAACGTCGCGCTCGCCTTCTGGTCGGGCGAGGAACTCGGGCTGCTGGGCTCGGCGGACTTCGTCGGCGACGCCGTCATCCCGACCGACCAGATCGCGGCCTACGTGAACCTGGACATGGTGGGCCGCGTCCGCGACAACCGCCTCACCGTTCAGGCGGTCGGCTCGAGTCCCGACTGGACGGGGCTGGTCGAAGCCGCCAACGTTCCGGTGGGCTTCGATCTCGGCATGCAGACCGACCCTTACTTACCGACCGACACGTCGAGCTTCAACGGCGCCGGCATTCCGACCGTCAACCTGTTCAGCGGCTCCCACGAGGACTACCACCGGCCATCCGACACGGCGGACCGGATCAACTACGACGACCTGGAACGGGTGGCCCGTTTCGCCGCGCTGCTCACCCGCCGCGCCGCGAACCGGACCGAACCTCTCGAGTTCGCGAAGGTCGAGCGGACCCTCCAGCAGGGCGGCGGCCGCGACACGGTGCGCGCCTACACCGGCACGATCCCCGACTACGCGAGCGAGGTGGAAGGCCTGCTGCTGGGCGGCGTGATGGAGGGCGGCCCGGCCGCCGAAGCGGGGCTTGAGGCCGGCGACGTGATCGTCGAGTTCGCCGGCCAGACGATCGCCAATATCTACGACTACACGTACGCCCTGGACGCCGTGAAGATCGATGAGCCCATCGAAGTCGTCTACGAGCGCGATGGCGAGCGGCACACGACGACTCTGACGCCGCGGGCCAGGCGATGACCCGAGCAGAGACCTCCAGGACCGGGTGCGCCCGGGTCCCGACCGAAAGCTCCCCGAAGGAGACGCACATGAACCTCAATCGCCGAATCGAACTGTTCGCCGCCCTCGCCGCGGGCCTCGCTCTTTTGGCCGGCGCCGCTGGAGCGGCGCCTCCCCCCACGGCCGCCGACCAGGCGGGCGCGGCATCGTTGGCGGTCGCCGAGCCCGAGAGCGTCGGCATGTCCAGCGAAAGGCTGCAACGCCTCTCGGACGCGATGGCCGGCTACATCGACCGCAAACAGGTCGCCGGCGCCGTCACTCTGGTCGCCCGCCGCGGGAAGGTCGTCCACTTCGAGGCCCAGGGCGAACGCTGGCCGGAGGAGGAAGCCCCGATGACCCGGGACACGATCTTCCGGATCGCGTCGATGACCAAGCCGATCGCATCGGTCGCTCTGATGACCCTGTACGAAGAGGGACGGTTCCAGCTCCGCGATCCGATCGCGAAGTACCTGCCGGAGTTCGCCGAGATGCAGGTCGCGGTCGTGCCGGACGACGACGAGTACCTGGGCGAGGCCTACAAGCTCGTGCCCGCCGCGCGGCCAATCACGGTTCAGCACATCCTGACCCACACGGCGGGCTTCGCGAACAACTACCGCGGCCTGCTCAAGGCGGACTACACGAAGCTGCGGACGAACCGGGATCCCGAGTGGACCGTCGGCGACTTCGTCACCGCCCTGGCGGAGCTGCCGCTTGAGTTCCACCCCGGAGATGCCTGGCAGTACGGGCCCTCCGTCGATGTCGTCGGCCGGTTGGTCGAGGTGCTCTCCGGCCAGACGTTCGACGAGTACCTGAAGGAGCGGATCTTCACGCCCCTCGGGATGACCGACACGTACTTCTACCTGCCCGAGTCGAAGGTCGACCGCCTCGCCGCGCTCTACCGCCCCGACGAGGACGGCACGATCGTCCTCACCGAGGCGCCCGACGTGAACGCCCGGCACGTGCGCGAACCACACAAGTACTTCAGCGGCTCCGGCGGCCTCGTCTCGACCGCCGCCGACTACTACCGCTTCCACCAGATGATGCTCTCGGGCGGGGAACTGGACGGGAACCGCGTGCTCGGCCGAAAGACCGTCGAGCTGATGACGTCGAACCACACCGGCGACCACGGCCTCTGGCTGCGCGGCCCCGGCTTCGGTTTCGGTCTCGGCTACAGCGTAGTGACCGATCTCGGCCCGTCCGCCGCGCCGGCCTCCGTCGGGTCGTACTCCTGGGGCGGCGCTTTCTGCACCGTGTTCTGGGTCGATCCCGAGGAGGAACTGATCGGCATCCTGATGACCCAGGTGAGGCCCTACACCCACCTGAACATTCGCCAGGATCTGCAGACCCTGACCTACCAGGCCATCGTCGACTAGCCGGCCGCTCGGCGGCTTCCGAGGGACACCGTGGCGACCTGGGCGATCGGCGACGTCCACGGCTGTTCTCGGACGCTTCAGGCCCTGGTCGGCCGGATGGGCCTCGACGTCCGGAGGGACCGCCTCTGGATGGTCGGCGACCTCGTCAACCGGGGCCCGAGTTCGCTTGAGGTTCTCCGCTGGGCGCGCGCAATGGAGGAGGAGATGGGCAACCGGTTTCAGGTCGTCCTGGGCAACCACGACCTGCACCTGATCGCCCGGCATCTGGGAGTCGCCGGCGCCAGGCGCCGGGACACCCTGAAGAAGGTCCTGAAGGCGGCGGACGCGCCCGGTCTGGTCGACTGGCTCCGCCGGCGGCCCTTCGTCCACTTCGAACAGGTCGCCGGGCGCGACTACGTTCTCGTCCACGCGGGACTTCGGCCGGGCTGGTCGCCGGACGACGCCTTCGAGGCGGCCGGAAGGCTCGAGCGGAAGCTCCGGGGCCCCAAGGCTGAACGCCTGTTGCGCCGCCGGAGCGGGAAGTCGCTGGCGGCGTTTACGCGCATGCGGATGCTCGACAAGAAGGGCCGGATCCACGACTACGGCGGGACACCCGAGGACGCGCCCCGCGGGCTCCGATCCTGGTTCGACTTCGAGCCGCGCGGCTGCCCCGGCCACGTAGTCGTGTGCGGCCACTGGGCAGCCCTCGGTCTGCGACTCCTCCCGGGCCTGATCGCGCTCGACAGCGGCTGCGCGTGGGGCGGGCGGCTTACCGCGGTCCGCCTCGACGACCGGCGGATCCTGGAGGAACCGCTGGCGGACGGCCCACGAGCTTGTCGTAGAGTAGAGTCGTGATGGATCGCAAAGCCCCTTCAGGGAGTGAAGTGAGCACGCGACCGAACTACCGGCGCCCCGGCGGCGCGGCTTCCCCGGCAGGTGCTTCTCTGGCCGGGTTCCTCGCCCTGGCCCTCTCCGGTTGCGGTTCCTCGCTGGCGCCGGAGTCCCCGGCGACGGCGCGCCCCGTCGCTCATCACGCCGTCGATGGAACGGTTCAAACCGTCCGGTACCGGGCCGGCGAAGGATTCGTACCGTCACGGATCGATGTGGAGACCGGCGCCCGCGTGGTCCTGATCAACGAATCCGGCGAGTCGTTCCTGCCCCGATTCGCCGTCCGTCAGGGCCACGACCATTCGGCGGCCGGAACGGATGACAGCGCCGGTTCCGGGAACGACGGAAGTCACGGCGCCCAAGGCGGTCACGGGGACCACGGCGCGCGGGAGGATCCGGGCGGCGCCGTCTGGGAGATCAGCCCCGGTCGATCGACCGTCGACCGCTGGACGTACAAGTTCGATGTCAGCGGCTACTGGCGATTCCGGAACGAGCTGAATCCCGATCACGCCGGCCTGGTCGTGGCGCTCCCGGGGCCGGACACGGCACTCGAACCCCTGGTCATGGAACACGAGGAGCGTTCGTTTCCCGACCCGCCCCCGCCGACCGTCGAAGGCGGCGCCGGGTTGCTCCGGGATCGCGAGGCCCTGCGGGAGTTCATGGAGGCATACGGCCCTCGGAACGCACTGGCGGCATTGCGGCGAGCGGAGCTGGAAACGGGCCTCGATTGCCACCACAGCGCCCACCATCTGGGCCGGATGGCATTCGCCGAGTACGGCCCGGCGGCTTCCGCCACGGTGACGGATGTCTGCCAATCCGGAATGCGCCACGGCGTGATCGAGCAACTCTTCGTGACCCGCGGAATCTCCAATCTCGCGGAGGATGTCGCCTCGATGTGCTCCTCGACCGACGACGAGTTCACCCGCTACCAGTGTCTCCACGGCGTCGGCCACGGCGTGATGGCCTGGACCGCGTACGAACTCGAGGACGCGCTCGAACTCTGCGAGCAACTGGGCGACGAGTGGAGCCAGACTTCCTGCTACACGGGCGTGTTCATGGAGAACGTGGCCGGCGGGCTTTCCGCCAGTGGCCGGATATCCGCCTACGTGGACCCCGAGGATCCCCACTATCCCTGCAACAGGCTGCCGGACCGCTACGTGGACGACTGCTACTGGTACCAGACGTCCCAGATGCTCTTCGTGTTCGACAACGACCTGCTGCGGGTTGCCGAAGCCTGCGCCGAAGCCCCGACCGCGGGCCGCAGGCACTGCTTCGGAAGTTACGGACGCGACGTGAGCGGCGCGCATCGCGATAGCCCGCACCGCATAGTCCAGTTCTGTGGCGAGGCCCCGAGCCCGCTGTTCCGGGCGGACTGCATCGACGGCGCCGCGCGAACGCTGTTCTGGGACTCCACCCAGCGAGCGGCCGGTCTCCGGCTCTGCGAACTCGTCGAGGAGGGGGTGGTCGCCGACACCTGCTACGAATCCATCGTCCGACAGGCCCACCTCGTCCTCCCGAACCCGGACCTCGATCCATTCTGCCGGGAACTGCCCGACCGCTGGCGCAACCGCTGCCGGGCGCCTGCGACGGGTCCCTGACGATCGGCCCCGCCTCTCGGCGCCGCGGCTCACGCGCCGGGAACGCCCGGGATCGCGGGGTCGGCGCCGCGCGATCCCGCTCGCGCTATCATGGGCCGGTTCACGATGTCGAGCCGTTCCTTCCGATGGCGTCCACGGCAGGCGCTGGTCTGGTGGACCAGCGGGAAGGACTCGGCATGGAGCCTGCATCTGTTGCAGCAGGATCCCGCCTGGGACGTGCGCGGCCTCGTCGCGCCGGTGAGCGAGACGAACGGCCGCGCTCTGCTCCACGGCGTCCGCGGCGAGATGCTGGAGCGGCAGGCGGCGGCGATCGGGCTGCCGCTGCAGCTGGTCCCGGTCGACTGGACCACTTCGCAGAGCAAACGCGAAGCCGCCTACCAGCAAGCCCTGAGCGCCGCTCGGGCCGAGGGCATGGAGTTCGTGGCGTTCGCCGACATCTCGTCGGCCCAGCGCCGGGAGCGTCAGTCGCTGGGGGTAGGAAGGATCGGGATGGAGGCCGTATTCCCTCTCTGGGGACGCGACTCCAGGGAACACGCGAACGAGGTGCTGAGCGCCGGCGTGTCCTCCTGGGTGTGCTCGGTCGATACGGGCGCCGTCCGCGCCGGCCTCTCCGGCGCCCGGTACGACGAGGATTTCCTCGACCTCCTGCCCGAGGGCGTCGACCCCGCGGGCGAGAACAATGAGTTCCACACGTTCGTGGAGTGGGCGCCCGGCTGGCACCATCGAGTTCCGGTGATCGCCGCGCGGAGCATCGAGGTCTACGATTCCGCGTTCACGGAGATGGAACTCGCGGAGCTGGACGAGGACGGCGACCCCGAGCAGGCCGGTTTGGCGGAGCACGATCTTCCCCGGGGCGTCGACCCCTTCACTCACTTCGAGCGGTTGGCCAGAGTCCGGCGCTACGTGGACGAGCACATCGCCGAGCCCCTGCACGGCGAATCCCTCGCCGATGTCGCGGCACTGTCGCCCACTGGCTTCTCGAGGTACTTCCGACGGCACGTAGGAACGACCTTCGTCGTATGGCTGGCGAACCGCCGGGTCGAGCAGTCGTGCCACCTGCTGCTGGACCGCGGCGACCCGGTCGGCCAGATCGGGTACGCCGTCGGATTCCATAGCGAACGAACGTTCCGCCGGGTCTTCCACGAGCACATCGGCTGCAGCCCTTCGGAGTACCGGAAGCAGATGCTCGACGAGGCGGCGGCGGCCGAGAACGCGGCCCCATAGGCTTCCCGCCGCTTCGGGGCGTACGGATCTGGCCGATTTCGGCCGGATCTGGCCGAAATCGGCCAAAAGATGGCCGGACTTCGGTTGCAAAGTTCCCTAAGCTGATGCGCGATGGATGGCCCCTGCGCTCTTTCCGATCGTCTCGCGCGAAGCCGGGCCGTCGTGACCGCCATCGCCGGAGTCGCCATGATCGTGGCGACGCCGCGCCAGACGGCGACCGGACGGCAGCAGGAGGCGCCCGTTCCTCCCGACCCGGAACTCATCGCCGTAGTCGAGCGCGCCCATGACTGGCTCAAACAGACCACGGACGCCGCGGCGGGCAACAAACTCCTGTACGAGCGCGTCCAGGCTCGTCGGCGAAGCTTCGATCTGTTCGTCGGCGCCGCGAACGAGTCCGTCGTCAGAACGCACCTGCGGGAAGTCCCGTACGGCGCATCGATCATGGAGGCCGCCGGCCGCCACGGAGTCGACCCGCTGCTGGTGGCGGCGATCGCCCAGGCCGAGTCGGGGTTCGACCCCGGGGCCGTGTCGCCAAGGGGAGCGTGCGGATTGATGCAGGTCATGCCGACGACCGCCGGAGGCCTGGGGGCCCGCGATCTCTTCGACCCCGCCGAGAACCTGGAGGCGGGAGTGGAGTACCTGGCCTCCCTGCACCGCCGCTTCGACGACGATCCCGTTCTGGTGATCGCGGGCTACAACGCGGGTCCCGGCGCGGTCAAGCGATTCCGCGGCGTGCCGCCCTATGGCGAGACGCGCCGGTTCACCAACAGGGTTCTCCGCGTCTACATCGCCCATCATCGGGCGGTCTGGAAGGACTCGCACCGAAGTTGAGTCGACCTCGCGCCGGCCGCCAGGCCGAGCGCCCGACGCGGGCGGGTTCACGCCCAGGGACTCGAGCCGGCGGAATCGACACGGCCGCGTTCACTTCCTCCGGGTGAACCCGGACGACGCGCCAAGCTAACCAACGCCGGCCGGACCGGCCGTTCAGGGCCCTGGACGCGGACCTCTATCCGCTTGGGCGCCCCGAACCAGGGCGGGTTCGCCGGCGCCGAACACCCGCGCGGGAGGCTCCTCGCTACCGCAGGGCGAAGCATCCAGAAGGCGCCAGACCGCCACCGACGCGGCAATCGCGATCATCGCCGCGACCAGAACGATGGCGGCGACGGCAGCCGGCCTGGTTCGCGGCCCGCCAGCGCCGCCTCTCGCCGCGAGAAGGGAACCGCCGCCGGCGTTCTCGGCCACCGGGACCATGAACCGGTATCCGAGACGGGGCAGCGTCTCGATGTAGCTGGGCGCTTCGGCACTGTCGCCGAGCGCGGAGCGAATCCGTTTGACGCATGTGTTCATGCTCTGATCGAACTCGACGTGAATCTCTTCCGGCCAGAGATGACGCCTGACTTCCTCGCGCGAGACCACGACGCCGCCGCGCTCCAGCAACAACTCAAGAAGCCGTGCCGGCTGGGGCTGTAGCCTGACCGTGCCGGCCGGCCCCTTGAGTTCTCTGGATCCGGGATCGAACTCGAAGTCGCCGAAGCGCAGGCGGTTCGGCCCCTTCCGGGCGCGGCCCGGGATTCGGCGGCCGAAGCGGACTTCAGGATCGCGAAGACTCATGGCCTGGAAGTCTCGCACGCCGCGCGGCGAAACCCGAATGACGCCGACTGATTCCGCCTGACCGATCGGTGACGACGGGCCCTCGCCGCGGCCTGAGACCGACCCCGGCGCCGACGAGCAGCGGCCGCTGGCGGCGGTTCCGGCAGCCGTTGGATCACGTCGTCTCGGCCGCGCAGGTCACGGGTATCCGGACGATCGCGTCGAACCAGATCGACCGCATCCGTTCGATCTCGCCGTGGCGGATTCGGGCATGTGCCCGGAGAATCCAACGGGCCGATCCGGAAACCAATCCGGGCGCCGATGCGTTGTACCTTCCGAAGGCACCCCATGAAGGATGCATACGCAATCTCGAGGATCCTGCTGGCCGACGTCTACGACTCGACGGCCCGGGAGGAATCTGCGCCCGCGCTTCCTCGCCAGCGCCTGCGGCGACTCGCGCTGACCCTTTCGACGCTTCTCTTCGCGGCGGCTCACGCGCCCGCCGCCAAGCGGGCGGCGCCCGATCCGGCGCTCGAACGCCTCAACGAGATGACGCTGGCGATCGGCGTCTGCGAGAGCGGCGGCTTGCTCTCCTCCGCCGAAGCCGAGCGCCTGCGCCGGATGAGCGAGGCGTTGGATCGCCGTCTCCGCCGGGACGAACGCAACCCCGCCTCGCCTTGAGCGAAGCGCCCGATCGCGGGCGCCGAACGATCGGAAAGAGTCGATCTCCGGTTGCGCCGCGGCTCAGATCAGTCCGAGTCGCCCCGGTAGTTCTTCGGCCATCAACCGATCGACGTGCCCGCGGCTCGAACCGACCGCAACCACGTCGAACTTCCCGAACGCCTCGAGCGGCCCGACGTTGTAGAGCAGGAAGCGACCCGCGTCGAGGCCGCGGTCGCGCAGCGAATCGCCCATTCTGGCGCTGAGTTCGCGGAAGCTCAGGCCCACCAGGTCGCGGTGGACGAATCCCCGCGCCTCGTACGGAGGCCGGCCTTCCGGATGCAGCCGGTCGACCAGGTTCATCGGCGTGCTGGTTCCGCCCCAGCGCCCGTTGCATTCCGTGAACACGACGCGGCCTCCAGGCAGCACCAGGTGGTCGAACGAGCAGCGTCCGACGTAACCCATCCCCTGCAAGGCAGCCGCCACCCGGCCGGACCGCGACACGATCGCCTGCTCGACTTCGCATGGAAGCGCGCTGGGCCGGCTGCCCACGAAGACGCCTTCCTCGCCCGCAAGGATCTGCTCGTAGACGCCGTCGAGCCTCGGACCGCCGCCTCCGGGCGGCGGCAGCCACCACTGCGTCGAAGGCGACGACGACGATTCTTCCCAGGCAACGGCGAGCACCTCTTCCGTACCGTCCCAACCGGTGCGACCGAGAAAACCGCGGACGATGTCGAGCACGCCCGCGAATCCCTTCTTGCGCAGCATCGTCGACCGGAACACCTCGTTGCCCATCGCGGAAGCGCAGCGCAACCGCTTGAGCGCCACCGCCGGGCACGCCTCGGCAAGTTCGAGCAACCCGCGAGCCAGCGCCTCGGCGGACGCCGAGCGGCGGCTATCGGGCAGGAAGCCGGGGCCCAGAACCGCCGTCACCAGATCCTCGAAGCTCGCCTTGTCGTTGGCGATCCAGGCAACCGGCGGCGGCGGCGCCAGCACCCGCACGTTGGTCCCGGCGCCGGCGGCGACCGCCGCCGCCAGCTCCCATACCGCGTCGATGCCCATGAAGGGCTCGATCACCAACCCTCCCCGCGCGGTCGCAAGAGCGGACAGACGGGACCGGGGAACACCGGCCATGCAGGCTCGCGCGACCGCCAGCCGGTCGCGACCGGGATCGACCTCCAGCAACTCGGCCGCACCCAGCCCCAGAACCTCCCGGACGTACGATTCGTAGCCGGGCGACGCGGCGGTCGTCGCGGCAACGACGTCGCCCTCCTCCGCGCGCAGTCGGGCCCGGTGCTGGTAGCACTCGACGCCCGCGATGCCGTCGAGAAAGGGAATCCCCGTGAAGTCGTCGATATGCAGGGCCGGCGGTCCGCCGCGATCGCCCCGATAGCGATACGGCTCGAAGGCGGCCAGCCGGCGCCGGAGATCGAACCGATCCTCAAAGTCCTCCACAACCCGGCGAACGTTCATCGCGCGGCCTTCGCCGAACCGGCGGCGCCCGATTCGGCCAGCAAGGCGCGACACGCCCGTCGGTCCACCTTGCCCGAAGGCGCCACGGGCAGGCGCTCGACCACCTTCCAGCGCCGCGGCCGCTTGAAACCCGCCAGGCGGCCGCGGAGGTGCTCTTCCAGGGCCGGCAGACCGCCGGCGGCATCGAAACCGCGCGAACCCGCCACCATCGCCGCCACCCGTTCGCCCCACTCTTCGTCCTTCACGCCGACGACGCACGCCGCCGAAGCGCCCGGCCACTCGACGACGGCGGCTTCCACCTCGGCCGGATCGACGTTCTCGCCGCCGCTGAGAATGCGGTCCGATCGGCGACCCAGAACGCGGAGGCCGCCGGAATCGTCCAGCGCGCCGAGGTCGCCGGTATCGAACCAGCCGTCCGCGTCGAAGGGACGATCGAGCGAGGCGTTCGGTTCGGAACCGAGATAGCCGTCGAACAGCACCGCGCCGCGAATCCGGATCGAGCCGGCATGGCCGTCCCGAGACGCGATCCGCACCTCGACTCCGGGCAGCGGCTCGCCAACGCCGCCGAGCGCCTCCCGCGGCCGCTCCGTTGCGACCTGGGAACATGCCTCCGTGAGCCCGTAGGTCGCGAACACCGGCCAGCGTCGTCGCCGCGCGCGCGCCATCAGCGCCGGCGGCGCCGGCGCTCCGCCCACGAGGACCGCGCGCAGCGACGCCGGCGCTCCTCCTTCGCGGCCGGACAGCAGGCGTCCGAGCATGGTGGGCACCACGGACAACAGGGTCACGCCGTGGCGGTCGATCGTCCGCAACGCGTCTTCCGCGTCGAAGGAACGGCTCGACGCCCGACCGCCCAGAACGATCGTCCTCCGCGCCAGAAGCGATCGAACGACGATCATGAGACCGCCCACGTGCGCCGTCGGCAGGCTGAGCAGCCAGCGATCGTCATCCCGCCATCCGAAGACCGCGGCGTGCGCCTCCGACGAAGCCCGAAGCGCCGCGCGGCCGAGGACGGCGCCTCGCGGCCGGCCCGTGCTGCCCGACGTGAAGACGACCACCGCGCCGGCGGCGGCGATCGCGCTCTCGTCCGGCGCGCCTCCGGGCAGCGCGGTCAGCGCGCCATCGACCTCGATCAGGAGCGAGGCGCCCGTCATCGCCAGCGCGCGGTCCATCTCGGCGCCGGTCCATCTCGGATGAAGGAGGACGAAGGACACTCGGCTCTCCAACAGGGCCAGAACCGCGGTCACGGTGTCGAGCCCCGTGCCGCCCGCGACCGCGACCACCTGACGCGGCGCGGCCTCGAGACGACGTCGAAGGGCGGCGCCGACCCGATGCCCTCGTTCCGCCAGTTCGGCCCATGTCAGCGAGCGCCCGTCATCGACGAGCGCGACCCGCTCCGGCGCCTCGCGGGCCGCGGCCCGAACCGACAATCGCGTTCTCAGCTCCCGGCTCCCAGCACGATGCCGACCGACAGCAGGACGCCGAAAACCAGGAGCAGGCGAGCCGTCGCCGCCAGAGAGGCATTCAGAGCCGCTCCCTCGCCCCGCCAGGTGGACCGCAACACGGCCGCCGCGAACGGCAACGCCAGCCAGGAGAGGAGAGGCCAGAGACCCAGGAGGGGCGCCAGCGGCAGAGTCGCCAGGTGGGCGAACAACAGCAGCGCCGCGTACTCGAGCCGCGCGAATCGGGGACCGAACCGCACCGCCAGCGTCCGCTTGCCGGCGAGAGCGTCCTCCTCGATGTCGCGCAGGTTGTTGACGACCAGGATCGCCGTCGCCAGCGCCCCTACCGCCAGGCCGGACCACCAGGCGGCAACCGGTACCTGGAGCGCCTGCACGTACACCGTGCCGCACACCGCCGCGAAGCCGAAGAAGAGGACGACGAACAGGTCGCCCAGGCCGGTGTACGCCAACGCCCAGGGACCCGCGGTGTACAGCAGGCCCGACGCGATCGACGCCGCGCCGACAACGAGGACCGGCCAGCCGGCCACGGCCACCAGGTAGAGTCCGCAGGCCATGCTGATCCCGAACGCGGTCCAGGCCCCGGCCCACGCCTGACCCCGGCTCAGGAGCCCCGACTGAACCGCCCGCGCCGGGCCGACGCGTCGCTCCGTGTCCGCGCCGCGATCGAAGTCGAGGACGTCGTTCGAGAGATTCGTGCCGATCTGAATCGAGATGGCGACGCCGAGGGCGGCCAGAGCCGGACCCGGAGCGAAACCGGAAACGGAGATGGCGCAGGCGGTACCGACCGCCACCGGCGCCACCGCGGCCCAGAGGGTCTTCGGCCGGCTCGCCCGGACCCAGGATCGGACCCCTCCCCCGCGGCTCATGGATAGCGTTGGAACTTCGAAAAATCGGGCTTCCGTTTCTCGAGAAACGCCTGCCGGCCCTCCTGCCCCTCCTGCGTCATGTAGAACAGCAGCGTCGCGTTCCCCGCCAGTTCCTGGAGCCCCGCCTGACCGTCGCAGTCGGCGTTCATTGCCGCCTTCAGGCAGCGCAGCGCCATCGGGCTGTTGGCCAGCATCTCGCGGCACCACTGGAGCGTCTCCTCCTCGAGCCGCTCCAACGGCACGACGGTGTTGACGAGCCCCATGTCAAGCGCTTGCCGGGCATCGTACTGGCGGCACAGGAACCAGATCTCCCGCGCCTTCTTCTGCCCCACGATCCGCGCCATGTAGGAGGCGCCGTAGCCGCCGTCGAAGCTGCCCACGCGCGGGCCGGTCTGGCCGAAGCGCGCGTTGTCCGCCGCGATCGTCAAGTCGCAGACCATGTGCAGAACATGACCGCCACCGATCGCATAGCCGGCCACCATGGCGACGACCGGCTTGGGCAACGTGCGGATCTGGCGCTGCAGGTCGAGGACGTTGAGGCGCGGCACGCCGTCGTCCCCGACATACCCCGCGTCGCCGCGGATCCGCTGATCGCCACCCGAACAGAACGCCATCGGACCCTCGCCGGTCAGGATGACCACGCCGACTTCGCCGTCGTCCCGCGCCTGGTCGACCGCCGCGCTCATCTCCTGGACCGTCAGCGGCCGGAACGCGTTGCGCACCTCCGGCCGGTCGATCGTGATCTTGGCGATCCCCTCCGGTTCGCCGCCGACATGGGACTTTTCGTACCGGATGTCGGTGTACGCGCCGGCGATTCTCCACTCCTGGTGCGATTCTCCACTCATCCCGCTCGCCTCCTTCGACCGGCGACACTACAACGGCTGAGCCCGCGGGACCGAGAGTCCTGATTCGCCTCAGGTACGGCCGCCCCGTCCGTCAACGGCGTTGTTCAGCAACCGGGCCAGTTCGGCCGGCGCTTCCAGGAGAACGTTGTGTCCAACGCCGTCGACGAGTCGAACGACGCCCTGGGCCAGATCTTCGGCCATCCGCTCCGCCAGAGCGCTGAACTTCATGTCGAGGGCGCCCGCGATCAGCTCGACCGGGCAGGCGACGGCGGAGAGCGCCGGGCGATAATCGGGCATCGCGCCGAGGCTGAGCGCTCTCATCGCCGCGGCCAGGCCGGCCGAATCGTGTCCGAGACGGATCCTTCGCTGTTCTTCCAGCACCTCCGCTTCGAGCTTCCGTTGGCTTCGGAACAGCGGCAGGCTGGACCACTCGCGATCGAAGGCGTCCAGACCTCGCTCTTCGATGAACCGCGCCCAAGCCCAATCCGCGGTTCTCCTGGCCTTGCGCTCGTCCTCGCCATCAATACCCGGGTTCGCGCCGATCATGGCGGCGCCCACGAAGAGGTCGGGATGGCGAACCAGCATGCCGAGGGCCAAACGACCGCCCAGAGAGTAGCCGGCCAGATATCGAGGCTCGGACACGGCGCCCCTGATTTCGGATGCAAGCCGATCAACCTCGGTTTCGAAGGAGCGGGCGCCCCCATTGGCCGCGGCGCCGGTTCCATGCCCGTACACCACGGGCGCACGGGTCTCTACGCGAAGTCGGCTGGCGGCGCGCCGCCAGCTTTCCGGGCTGCCGGAGAAGCCGTGGATCAGGACGGCCGTCGTCATCGGCCTGGAGCGGCGACGACAAGCGACAAGCCCCTCCGGCTGACCGCCGCCTCCAGTTCTCCATCGAGTTGATCGAGCCTGCCCACGCGCGCGTACTTCAGGTCGAAGGCCTGCGCCAGGCCCGCGAAGTCGACGCCGTGGGGAGTGAGCCAGTGCCTTCCCCAAGGACCCCGGAACACCTCGGTCGAGGCGACCGGCAGACGCTCGAAGATCCGTCCGCCCCCGTTGTCGATTACGACGACGACCGCCGGCGGTCCATCGCCGTACGCCGAGGCGAGTGTCAGGCCGTCCAGGTCGTGCAGCAGACTGACATCGCCAAGGAGCAGCACGCCGGCTGGAAAGCCGCCCGCGGAAAGCGACCCCAGAAACCCCGCCACGAGGCCGTCGATGCCACTCAACCCCCTCTGACTCGCAACCCATATGCGCCGCTCGACCCTCCCTACCCGTTCTTCCACAAGGCGCACGGGCAGACTGTTGCCGAGCATCAGCAGGCCACCCGTCGGCGTCGCGGCTACCGCCGCTCGCGCTGCATGCCCATCGCGGAAGCCGCCATCTTTCGATCCGTCGCCAGGAACCGCGATTGCCTCCCGGAACCGGCGGCACAGGTCCAGCACTCCACGGCGCCATCCGTCGCCGGCCGGATCGAATGGCGCCGCCCGCAGGCGAGAACAGAGTCCGGCAACAGCGGCCCCGACATCGCCCGGAAGGAAAGCCGAGGCAAGCCCGGCCGGATCGGTCCACATGCCCCCCGACAGCACGATCTGAGGCGCACCGCTGGTTTCCACGAGACGCCGCACGTCGGCTGACACCGGGGGCGCGCCAATCTGCAGAACGAGGTCCGGGGCCGGCAGGGCCTTCCCGCCATCCGCCGCCCAGGCCACGCCGAGACAGTCCGCGAGATGTCCAACTCCGCCAGGAGCGTCCGATTCCACGAAGCGGCTCTGGCTCGTGGCTTCCGCCACCAGAGGGAAACCGGTTCGGCGAGCCAGTTCCGCAAGGCCGAAGACATCGGCGACGGTCCGACGGACCCTCCGCGGCGGCAGAGCCAGCGGTCCCGCAACGATCAGTCCGCGTTCCGCCTGCCGGCAGAGCCAAGCCGCCCGATCCAGGGTGTCCGCGTCCGGCGCGACCCTCGGAATGCCGACATCGAGCGACTCCTCAAGCAACTCGTCCACCGCAATCGCCGCCTGATGGCGAACGCCGCCCTCCGGCCGCTCCAGGGGTTTCCTCGCGCGCACGTTGAGATGCACCGCTCCGCCTCGCGGCCAGCGAGAACGGAACACGGCCTGTACCGCCGTTCGACGAAGAGCCCGCAGGCGCAGAGCATCCGTTCGACCTTCCAGTTCGATCTCGGCAAAGAAGTTCACCGCCGATCCGAAGAGCTTCGTCTGATCGGTGGTCTGCGGCGACGCACAGTCCATCAGTTCAAACGGCCGGTCGGCGCTTAGAACGATCAGCGGTACACCGGCCTCCCGGGCTTCGAGGATCGCCGGATAGTAATGAGCCGCCGCGCTGCCCGAGGTACAGATCAGGGCCGTCGGCATCCCCGTCACGCGCGCCTGGCCGAGGGCGTAGAAGCCGGCCGCCCTCTCATCGATGATGCTCGCGACATCGAAACCCGCGGCTCTCCCCCTGGCCGCTGCATGGTCAAGGGCGGCGAGAACGAGCGGCGTCGAGCGCGAGCCCGGGCTCGTCACGATTCGCCGTACGCCCGCCCCGATCAGGGCGCCGACCAGCAGACGGGCGCGCTGAAACTGCGCCTCGTCCGCCGCCAGTTCCATGCCGCCGGAGACGCGCGGCCGCCCGCCGCCGTTCCCCTCGTTTCGTTCGATGGCCGACACTACTGCGGCGGACGGCCATCCCCGGCCGGCTGGCGGATCAGATCGAGCAACTCGTCGGCGCTCAGGCGTCCGGCGGTGGAGGCGCCCTCCAGCAACTGGTCGGCCAGATCCCGCTTGCGACGATGCAAATCGACGATCTGTTCCTCGATCGTGCCTTCCGTCACCAGGCGATAGATCGTAACCGGCCGCGTCTGCCCGATGCGATGGGCACGATCCGAGGCCTGATCCTCCACCGCCGGGTTCCACCAAGGGTCCATGTGGATCACGTAATCCGCCGCGGTGAGGTTCAAACCGAGGCCGCCAGCCTTGAGCGAAATGAGAAAGACATCGCCCTCGCCTGCCTGAAAGGCGGCGATGCGCCTCGCCCGGACCTTCGCCGGGGTCGAACCGTCCAGATACTGGTAGCTGACGCTTGCGCCCTTCAGATGCTGTTCGATCAGCCTGAGATGCTTGACGAACTGCGAGAAGACCAACACCTTGTGCCGATTCTCCAACAACTCCTCCAAGGTCTCCGCGAAGACGGCGAGCTTCGAACTCGGCGCGTCGGCGGCGTCGAGCACCAGTCGCGGATGGCAGCAGGCCAGCCGCAGCCGCGTCAAGTGCGCGAGAACTTGCACCCGTCGAGCGCCCTCGGCCAGGTCGGGATCGTCGCCGCGCACGGCCTCGAGCTCCGCGACGGCGCGGCCGCGCAGGGTCTCGTACAGCGTTGCCTCCTCCGTCGACATGGCGACGCGCAGCGTGATCTCCGTCCGCTCCGGCAGGTCGTCGAGCACGTCGGCCTTCAGACGCCGCAGCACGAACGGAGCGATCAGTCGACGCAGCCGGGCCTGGGCCATCGCGTCGCCGTCGCGCTCGATGGGAAGGGCGAAACCCCGCCGGAACCCTTGCTCGGAGCCGAGCAAACCCGGGTTGACGAATCCGAACAGCGAGTGCAGATCCATCAGGTTGTTCTGAATCGGCGTGCCGGTGGTGACCAGCCGGAAACCGGCTTTCAGTCGACGCGCCGCCTTCGTACGCTTGGCAACGGGGTTCTTGATCGCCTGCGCCTCATCCAGCGCGACGCTGTGCCATGGTGTCTCCGCCAGCATCTCCACGTCGTTCTGCAGCACGCCGTAGGTCGTGACGAACAGATCGAAGGGCCCTGGACAGTCGAGGAGCGCCGTTCGAGACGCTGCCAGCCCGGCGTAGACGCGGACGTTCAGGGTGGGGGCGAAACGACGCGCCTCGTCGACCCAGTTGGCCACCACGGAGGTCGGCGCCACGACCAGGGCGGGACCTCCGGGCGCCCGTTCGAGCAGCACGGCGAGAGTCTGCACGGTCTTCCCGAGGCCCATGTCGTCGGCGAGGCAGGCGCCCGCTCCCCAGTGCGCGAGACGCGCCAGCCAGCGGAAGCCGTCCCGCTGATAGGGCCGCAGCTCGGCCCGCAGCGTGCCCGGAAGTTCCGGCTCGAACGACTCGGCCCCGGCGAGGCGCGCGCGCAGGTCGAGCCAACCCTTGTCGGCGTCCACCTCGGCGCCGTCGAAGAGTTCGTCGAGCGCCAGCGTCGCGAGCGGATGGAGCCGTACCGCGCCCCTGGCCGCCGGCGCCGCCAGACTCGCGAAGTCGTCGAGTTGGCGGCGAAGGGCGGCGCTCAGCGCAAGAAACTCTCCCTCGTCGAGCCGCAGGAAGCGCGAACCCGGACTCTCGTCCAGAAGTTCGAACAGCCGCTTCAACTGGACGGCCCGCCCTTCGTCGACGACGAGCTTCCCGGAGGCCTGCAACCACTCCTCGGCCGACTTCAGGCGCAGGCTCAGCGAAGCCGGCGACGCCCGCGCCACGATGCGGAAGGGCTCTCCCCGCGGCCACTTGCAGCGGGCGCCTGTCGAGGCAATGCGATCCAGCAACTCGAGACACTGCTCGGGTTCCGGCGCCACCAGCGGTTCCAGTTCCGTCGGCCGGGAAGAGAGCAGAGGACACTGCTCGATCAACCGGTCGACCGCCAGGCGTTCCGCTTTCAGGTCGCGCCTCGCCTGCACCGGAGCGCCGTTCCGGTGAGCGAACACGTTGACGCCGCCGCCACCCGGCGTGAAGTAGATGTCCGAGTTCGGGACAGGCTCCACGACGAGCGCGGCGGTCAGTCCGGCGCCCGACGGTTCAAGTCGCACCCACGGCTCCGAGTCTGCCGTCACTTTCACCGCGTTGGCGGCCCTGTCGACGATGTCGCTCTGCACTCGGACGCTCGACGAGAGCGTCGACACCGCGGCCAGCAAACGCGTTCGCGACTCGGCGGGCACGACCAGTCCGGACTCGGGAACGACATTGAAAAGGCGTCGGTGGTCGGCCGTGAGCCGAGTCACCTCGCAGCGCCGTTCGGTCACCATCCTGGCGATGTAGTCGTCGTCTGAGTCATTGCGAGCGCCCGGGTAGAAGTCGAAATCGTCGTCCGAAAGCGAGTCACGGGGCCCCACGCGGACGACGGCGCGGCCTTCCGCGTCCTCGTCGACCGAGAGTTCGGGCTCTCGAAGCGCAACGTCCACGGACTCGCCCCCGGCGTTGAAGACATGCGGATGACCGGCGAGAGCGGCCAGACTGGCAGCGCCCAGGTAGTGATCCACGCGACCGGTCCAGTAGCTGTCGGTGGCTATCGCGGCGATGGCCTCCCGATCCTGCGACAGGAGGAATTCTTCTCCGGTGAACTCGGCGGCCAGGCGTTTCACCGCAATCTTCCGACCCCTGGTCCAGGAACCGTTCTTCCTCTGACGCTGTTCGCGGGCGCTCAGAATGATCGAGTCGCCCGCCTCCACGATCTCCCATGCGAGCCGCCGCTTGACCGCCTGCCGCGCCCCGGGCCGGCCGGACACCTTGCGCCCGACTTCCTCCGCGAGGAACTCAAGCGACTTGAGGGCGTTCTCCCAGTCCGCCAGCGGCCTCACGAGATCGACCAGCGTTCCGGCGCCGCGGTCGGCCCGCCCGGCGTCGGAAGCGCCGCCGACTGAACGATCGACCGACTGCCCATGCCGAGCCAGCACCGCGTCGCACTCGGCGACCAGCCAGGCGAAACCGTTCGCATCCGCGCGCTGGCGATACTCCAGGAGACACGCCCGGCTCGAGTCGGCGTACGGGTAGCTGTCCAACCAGCAGTTCAGCAGGCCATCCATCAGGGAGCTCAGAGCGGGGCGATTCAATGGTCGACCGCGCGTCTTCACCCCCGTCCTCACCCCCACTGCCCCGAGCACCCAGTCGAGTTCCCTGGCTCGCCGGTTCGGGTTGAGCTCGGCGCCGCGGTCGATCCGCTTGAGCAACTGGTTCGCAGCCAGGGAATCCAGTCGGACCAGGGCCAGCAACGACCACACGAACGCCCTCGAATCGGGGAACACCAGACGCTTGCGCGTGCCCTTGCGCTCCTTGGCAAGGCAGTCCTCGATGTGTCGTTCGGCCGACTCGTCGTCGCCCCTCAGGAGGGCTATCAAGGCTCGCGTCGCCGCCAGACCGGTGGCCGCGACCTTGCTCTCGCGACTGCTCGCCGGCAGGTCCTCGAACCCCGCCAGCGCCGAGTCGAACCGGCCCTGTAGAACACGGATGAAGGCGATGTCGGCGGCGTGCACCTCCGGCGCCTGGGTCAGTTCCCCGCAGAGCCTGATAGCGGGCGCCGGCGGAGCGCATGTCTCGATGACGTCGTCAAGACATGCGGTCAGAGCGCGGGAACGAAGCGGCTCCGGCAGAACTCGCAGCAGATCGTCCGCCAGCGGCTTTACCAGGAAGTCCCAACTGATGCCGTGGGGAGTCTTTTCGAACTCGCGAAGCGCATCGATGTCGCCGCGAATGAGATGGCAGCGCAGCCGCATCTGACTCTGGACCGGATCCCACGGCACCCGCCGGCCGCAAAGCTCGAGGAGCAGCGGCGTCAGGTGGCCGTTCTCGTGGGCAATGCGGGCCAGAGCGAACGACCACGCCGGACTGGCGCGAACCCCCTGGCCATACCACTCCTCCACCAGACCCGCCTCGCACAGCTCACCCCTGCAGCGGCGCACCGTCGCCACGTCGAGACGGCGGCCGTCCAGCAGAACACCAGCCTTCGACAGGGCGCGCTGCACCCGTGCGACTCCCAACGGGCTGGGCGCCCCGACGCCGTAGACCTGGGCGACAAGCCGCGCCGCGGGCGACAATGCCGCATACCCGACGGGAACGGAGTGCGCCTCGGCCGGAGAACGGCGAACGAGGGGAATCTGGCCGCCAGGACCGTAGTCTCTCAATCCCCTCTCCATGCGCCCAGGATTGCGTCGAGCTTGAGATTCGTTTCGGCCAGTTCGCGGTCCGGATCCGAATCGGCCACGATGCCGGCGCCGGAGTAAAGCAGACCCTTGCGGCCGGCCGCGAGGCACGAGCGCAGCGCGATCGAGAACTCGCCGTCACCGCGGCCATCGAACCACCCGACCGGCCCCGCGTACCAGCCGCGATCCCGGTCTTCCGTGCGCCTGATCGCGGCCAGCGCGTCGACGGTCGGGCTGCCCGCCACTGCCGGCGTCGGATGGAGGGCCCGTACCAGCCTCAGCACGTGAGGCGGTTCGGCCGCTTCCGCAAGCGCGGCACGTATCGGCGTCTCCAGGTGGAGCACGTTTCGCAGCACGCGCACCCCCGGCGCGGAACTCGGCGCCGCGGCGCCACAACTCCGGTCGAGGCGCTCGAGGAGAAAACGCACGACGAGGTCGTGCTCCAGGCGGTCCTTGGCGCTCTCGAGCAGCAGCCGCTCCAGCTCCTTGCGTCTGTCCGGAATCGGATCGCTGGTAATCGAACCGGCCAGGGCCAGGGTCTCGATCCGCCGACCCCGGCGACTGATGAGGAGCTCGGGCGTGGCGCCGAAGAAGATGGATCCGCCGCGAAGAAAGGCGAAACAGGTGCAGGTAGGCATGTGCCTTCGCAGCCGCTCGGCGATGCGGGCGAGATCCAGCGTCCCGAACGGTCGGTCGAGTCCGAGTTCGACCGTGCGGGCCGCGACGACTTTCTGGAGCCGTCCTTCGGACACGTCGCTCCGGAGTTCGTCCACCCGTCGCATCCACTCCTCGACGGCGGGCTGATCGCAACTTTGCAGAATCCCGGGCAGCGCAAGCGTGCCCCCGTCCGAAGCGCTCCCGTTGCCGCCGGCGCCGTCCGCCGGGGCGATCCCCCGCTCCAGTTCCTCGCCCAGGCGTTCGAGCCGGTCCCGCCACCGGGGCCCGGCCGCAATCTCCGCTCCCTCGAGAACCGCGTACAGGTGAGCCGACTCCGCTTCCGCCACGTAGCCGACCCGCGGCAGCACGAAGCTGCCCGCCCCGAAGTCGTCCCAGGCGGAGTCGGATCTGCGCGCCGAATGCCGGCCGGAACGCCCACGCACCCAGTCAACCGGGCCCGGCCGCCCTTCCGCCAATCCCGCATCGAACGCGAGGCCCCCGTACAGCCTGAGAGCCAGCGGATCAGCGTCAGCCAACTCGGCCCAGAGCCCCGAAGCCCGCTCCGCCAACCGATCGATCGCCGCCCCCGCGGTGCGCCCGCCCGGGTCCGACACCCTGGCCGGGACATCGGCTCCCCCATTCGCGCCAGTCATCTTTCCGCCCGGCGCTTCGGCCTCGACCTCGAAGCGCCGCGCGGCGCCCCAGCCCGCACACCGCATGCCGTCAGACGGCGACCATAGATGCCCCACCGGCTGGCACTCGGGAAAAGCACGGGCCACCAACCGCAGGAACCTCTCAGGCGGCACTCGCGGCGCGTCGACCCGCAACGTCGACAACCGCGCCCCCGGCGCCCGGGTCCTCGGAACCAGCCGCGGTCCGGTGACCGGCGACGTCACGCGTCGGCCCCTGCCACGGTCTTCTCGCCGGCCGGCCGGCCCAGGAACAGGTTGCAGGCGCCAAAGGTCAAGCGCCGCGTCACGATCGACTCCAGGCCCGCGCCGGCCATCGTGCGGGCGAACTCAGACACCGGTGGGAACGCCCGAATCGACTGCTCGAGGTAGCGATACTCCGAGGCGCCCGCCAGGAGAGCACCGATCAGGGGAACCACGAACCGGATATGGAAACGCGGGAGTACGCCGAGGAGTCCCCCGCTCGGTTCGCCGAGCTCGAGCACAGCCACCAGGCCTCCGGGCCGGGTCACCCGGGCGATCTCCCCGAGGGCGCGCTCCCGATCCGGGATGTTGCGGATGCCGAACGCGATCGTCACGGCGTCGAAGGAACCATCCGCAAAGGCGAGATTCAGGGCGTCACCCTCGTCCAGCCTGATCCGGCTGCCTAGACCGGAACGCTCGACCTTGCGCCGGCCGATCGCCGTCATGCCGGAGGAAGGATCGATCCCCCGAACGGTGGCTCCCGGATAACGCCTCGCCACCGCGATCGCGAGATCGCCGGTGCCCGAGGCCACGTCCAGCACCCTCGGAGCGTCACCGACCCGGTCGAGTTCAAGCGCTTCCGCCGCAATACGCCTCCACCGCCCATCCGCTCCAAACGAGTTGAGCCGATTCAGCAGATCGTAACGCGAAGCGATGCGATCGAACATCGCACCCGAGCCGCCCCCACCGCGCATTGCCGTCTCGACCAGGACCATCCAGAAAGCTCTTCCGGACGCCGGACGCCTACCGCTCCCGCAGCACGCTCGCACGCGCCACGGCAATGAGAGCTCGTCGAGCCTCTCCGTCGGGAATGTTCGCCAGCGCCGCGATTCCGCGGTCGACATATGTCGCGGCGAGACCGCGGCAGGTCTCTTCGACGCCGTGACGGGCCATCGCCTCCAGCACGCGCTTCTGCCGGCGGCCCACCCCGGGCCCGGCGCCCGCATCGCCGTTCGCTTCACCGTCGCCGTTGGTCATCCCGTCTCCATTCGCTGTTCCGTTGCCGGAATGGGCCTCCTCGCCGTCTCCGAAGACCGAATGGTCGGACGCGATGGCGCGAATGGTGTCCACGAGCTCCGGCTCATGGGCAAGAACGGTGATCAGCGGAAACGTGACCTTGCCCTCGGAGAGATCGCTGAACAGCGTCTTGCCGGTGTTGCTGTGGTGCCCCACCAGGTCGAGGAGGTCGTCGACCAACTGGAAAGCGACTCCGACCGACTCGCCGTACGCCTCCAGCGCGGCGTGGTGTTCCGCCGACGCACCGCCAGCGAGGGCTCCGCCGCCCAGCGCCCACCGGAACAGGGAAGCGGACTTCCCGCGGGCGACCTCGAAGTAGAGCTCCTCGGAGGTATCCAGACGGCCGCGATTCTCCAGTTGGAGCGACTCGGCACGGATCATCTCGGCGATCGTCGCCAGCAGGCCGTCCATGACGCCCGGTACGCCAGCCCGCTGAACCCGTTGCAGGGCCTCGATCAACAGATAGTCACCCGCGAAGATCGACGCCGCGTTGCCGAGTTCGACCCGGGCCGTCGGCCGGCCGCGTCGGCGATCCGCGTGATCGACCACGTCGTCGTGCAGGAGGGTCGCGTTGTGAACCAGTTCGGCGGCAACCGCGATATCGCGCACGGCCGCTGCCGGCGCAAGCCCGATACGAGCCGCAAGAACCACACAGAGCGGACGCAAGCGCTTGCCGCCGAGACGAACCAGGTTCGTTCCGGCCTTCCCCACCAGGGTGTCGCCCATCGTTTCGCAGGTCGACACGGCGGCCAACTCGTCCTCCACGGCCGCCAGATCCTCGCGGACGAAACCGACCAGCCCCTCCATCGTCGCGGCGAGGCCGCCCAAGCCGCCGTCGATGCAAAGATCGCGCAGCCGCACCAGCACCTCGTCGGCCACTAAATGGCCTGTCCGTTGGTCGGGGAGCATGGTCAACTCTCCTGTTCCTCTACCTCGAGATCCCCGACCGGCTCCGGCGGCGCCGTCGATTCCCGCCGCGAGAGGGCAAGGTTTCCCAACCTGGCGGCGACGGCCCCGGCGCCGAGAACCGCCTTGAGTCCGAAGTCCGTCACCGTGCCGCCCTTGAGCAGGAACTCCGCGATCTCATCCGCCCGTCCCATCACGGTATCGATCGCGCGCAGGCGTTGAAGGAACACCGCCGTCTCGGGAGCGGAGTCGGGCTCAAGAGCCGGAATCCAGTCGCGCATGTTCTCTCGGATCGGATCCCACTCCCGCCGCTTGCGCATCTGGATCACGTTCCGGAGCACGCGCTCGAGGTCGGTTTCGGGACGATAGACAACGCGCCGCGCGCCGGCGACCCGCTCGGGGGCAATCAGTTGCCATTCGCGGAGTTCCCGGCACGCCATCGACACCGCGCCGCGGCTGAGTTCGAGGCCCGCCATGATCTCCTGGGCATCGGCCGGCTCGCTGCGCGACATCAACCAGCCGAAAACCCGCGCGGTGGTCGGCGGCACGCCCCAGAAAGTCCCCAGCGCTCCCCAGAGCTGCACGAACTCTTCACGAACCCGATCCACACTCTCGGAAGGTCCGTCCGTCACGAACACCGCCCTGGTTCTGTCTGCATGTCACTGGTTCCCGCGGAGCTCAACGTGCCGCAGCCGTACGGTGACCCGGCCTGCAGGTGGGAGCCTACCGCTAATCGACACGGGCAGTTGGAGTTCTCTCGCCGCGAGGATCTCGATCGCGCCTTCCAACCCCAGCAACTCGAAGTCTTCGGCCTTTCCCTCAGCGCCGACCGCGACCGGCGTCAAGGTAAACCGAACCAGGGTCAGTTCCTCCGGTGACGGCCCGCCGGTCACCTCGAACCCCGGCGCAGCCGGGACCGGCACCGGATCGCGGTCGATACGAACGGCCAGCACCCGACGGTTCGAAAATACCGGCACGGTTCGGCTGGCAACGGCTCCCGGTTCGCCCTCCAAAGCAGCCAGCCGCCCAACCAGATGGAGAAGCGCAGACGGCTCCGACAGTGGCGCCGTGAGTCCCGCCGGCACGTCGTGAACGAGCGGGTAGCGGTGCGTCCATTCCCCAACAGGGAGCTCCGCCTCGCCAGCGTTCGGCGTCGCCCGTTCCGCTTCGACGCTGCCGTGACAGAACGTGTAACGCTTGTAGCGGTTCCGGCTGCCCCGCTCCTCCTGAACGCGGATGTGGGCCTTGAGACTCTCCGGATCGAACCACAGCGAGGACTGTGAACGCCGGCCCAGCATCGAGGACTCGATGCGAATCCGCGCGGCGGCGACCGGCAGCGCAGGCCGACCAGCGCAGCCGTCGTCCGCCGGAAGCGCCGCCGAGGCGTCGAACTCGACCGCGGCGTCCGCGGAGAGAAAGAGCTTCTTCGCCCGGAACTCGAGCCGCTGCCACGGCGGCTCACTGCCGGACGCCGCAACCGGCAACGCGACCGCCAGGACGGCCAGGCCCGCGGCAGCCGCCCTCAGCTCTCGCTCCACGCCGAACACGGCGGCTTGCGAAAGGCCCAGGGTCGAGCCCCCTCGAGCTGACTGCTCAAACGCAGCAACTGCCCCTCGCCTCCCATGGGGGCGGCAAACTGAACGCCGATCGGCAGACCGCCGCCGGGTTCGGTCCAGTAGAGCGGCACCGACGCGGCCGGATTCCCCGACACGTTCATCAGTTGGGTGAAGCCGATCGTCCGCAGCAGCGCGGGCAGGTAGTCGTCGCCCCGATTCGACAGCGAGAGAACGCCGAGCTTCGCCGGCGGCGCCGCCATCGTCGGCGACAAAAGAACGTCGTAGCCGTCCGAGAAGAAGGCGGCTAGCCGGCGGCCGACGGCATGCACGGTTCGCGTCGCGCGAACGTAGTCGGCGACATCGTGGTCCTCCGCCACACTGGCCATGGCCCAGGTCATCGGTTCCAGTTCGTCTTCCCGCGGTTCGCGGCCAAGCGCCTCCGAGCGTTCCGCCACCGTGGCGCGGATGTTCGCGGCCACGATCAGACGGGTAGCGGCGCCCAGCGCCGCGGCATCGATTTCGGGCGCCGCCTCCTCGACCTCGTGACCAAGTTCCAGGCAGAGGCGGGCGGTCTTCTCGGCAGCCGCAACGCAGAACGGATGAACTTCCGAGCCGTTGAACGCTCGCGTCGTCAGTGCGATCCGCAGCCGGCCCGGCGCCCGTCCTACTTCCTCCAGGAAGGGACGTTCCGGCGCCGGCGCCGCGTACGGATCGCCCGCCACCGGACCGGCCACCGCATCAAGCAGCGCGGCGCTGTCGCGGACCGTGCGGCTCACACAGTGCTGGATCGAAAGGCCGGCCCAACCCTCCCCGGCATCCGGGGCCAGGGACACGCGGGCGCGGCTCGGCTTGAGGCCGAACAGCCCGCAGCACGACGCCGGGATCCGGATCGACCCACCGCCGTCGCTGGCGTGGGCGGCCGGCACGATCCCCGCCGCAACCGCGGCGGCGGCGCCCCCCGACGAGCCGCCCGCGATGTGCTCCAGGCTCCAGGGATTGCGGGTCCGGCCGAAGATCGCCGACTCGGTGCTGGTCGTGAGACCGAACTCCGGCGAAGCGCTGCGGCCCGCGATCACCAGGCCGGCCTGGCGGTAACGGCGGACCATCTCGGAATCGTGGTCGGGCACATTGCCGGCGAAGAGACGACTGCCGTTCGTCATCGGCAGACCTTCTGCCGCTGCGTAGAGGTCCTTCAAGAGGTAAGGCACTCCGGCGAAGGGACCACCCGCCGCCACCGCTTCCGGCGCCGCCTCCACGGCGCGCTCGAAGTCCGAGTACACGATCGCGTTCAGGCTGCCGTTCAACTCGGAGGCAATGGCGGCGGCACACTCGACGGCCTCGGCCGGCGCCAGGTCGCCGGACCGCAGCAGGCGCGCCAGCTTAAGTCCGTCGCTCTCCAGGTACGTGTCTCTCAGACTCACGGAGCTCCCTTCCGATCCGGACTCTCCTTGCCCGGCAAACCGGAAGCGTACCGCGTTCACCTCCTCCCGATCAGGCCACCTGCCAGAAGCAACGGCGCTCGCGGCGAGCACCCGCGCCACGGCGACATGATCGGTGTAGCGTCCGAGCAGCATGGACGACGCGATCCCCTTCTCTCCCGATGGGCCCAAGCTGCCCGCCGAGTTCCTCGATTCGCTACTTGCCGGCGACGTCGTGTTCCTTTGCGGAACTGGCGTCAGCGCCCAACTGCCGGACTTCCCTTGTCTGGTCCATCGGACCTACGAGGGGCTGGGACTCTCCCCCAAGACCGCCGAGCAGGAGGGAATCGACAAAGGCCGGTTCGAGGAGGTCCTCGGATCACTCGACCGGCGACTGGTGGACCCGATCCAGCTCAGGCGTGTCGTCGCCGAGCTATTGGCCGTACCGGAGAATCCCAACCTCGATCAGCATCGCACGATCCTGCGCTTGTCGCACAGCCTCGACAATCGGATCTCGGTCGTTACCACCAACTTCGACACGCTACTGGAACGGGCAGCGACCGAACTCCGCCACGGAAGAGGCGCGGATACACAAAGTCTCGCGGGACAGGCGTTGCCCGCTCCTGGCGGCCCATCCTTCTACGGCATCGTTCACCTCCACGGGCGTCTCGCCGACCCCGCTCTCGAGCTGGACGAAACCCCCCTGGTGCTGACGAGCACCGACTACGGTGACGCCTATCTCCGTTCCGGCTGGGCCTCGCGCTTTCTCTTCGATCTCGTCCGTTGCAAGACGATCGCGCTCGTGGGATACAGCGCCAGCGATGCGCCGTTTCGCTACGTGCTCAATGTTCTCGAAGCGGATCGTGAACGCTTTCCCGACCTCAGCCAAGTGTACGCATTCGACGCCTACGAACACGACGAGGAGGAGGTGGCTCGCCGCTGGGAGATCCTTGCAGTAAAGCCGCTGCCCTATTGCAAGATCAATCCCGAGAACGGCCGTGCCGACCATTCGCCACTCTGGCGCGATCTCGCACAACTTGCGGATCTCGCCGAGCGCCCAAAGCGCTGGCGCCGCAAGAGATCCCGCGCGATCCTGCGCCAACCCGCCGCACCGGCGGCCGACGGCGTCGAGCAGGAGTTGAAGTGGCTCTTCCGGCGTGCCGATCTCTGGCCGGTCGTCATCCGCACGGTAACCGATCGCCATTGGTTCGCCGTCTTCCAAGAAGCTGGATTATGGACAGAGAAGGAGGCAACGTGGGTGATCCCCGCCTGGATCGCGAAGGACCCTCGAAGCCCCGACCGCTTCGAGTGCGCGCTGGACTGGCAGCGTCGCTTGGGCCGGGTCTTCACGGAACAGCTAGCATGGCGCCTCCGCTCCTCGAGTGCGCTCGATCGCGACTGGGAGCGGCTCTGGCGGCTCTTCTCGCTTGCGGACTCTCCGCCACGGCACGACCCGCGCTACACGACACTCGAAACGCGACTCGCGAGCGACCTCGTCCTGATCGCGGATCTTCAAGAGGCAGTCGAACTGCTGAAGCCCTGCCTACGATTGGATTCACCGTACCGGGAGCCCGCCGACAAGAAGGGTGCGGCAGCGGCGGCGCCGCGTCTTCGCGATCTGGCGTGGCCACGGATGGTCATTCCGGACTACACGGCCGCTCTCAGCCTTGCTCGACATCTGGCGAAGCTGGAAGATCACCGTCCCGACATTCTCGAACTCGCCACCGCCGCACTGCGGTCGGCGCTCGCATTCGAAGTCGATCTCGACCTGATCGGAGACGACTACGACGTCAACGATTTTGAGCTGCCCTCCATCGAACTTCACGACCAGAACCAGCATCGCGAGGGGGTGAGTTTGTTGGTCCGCCTCATGGCGGACATACTTGCGAATGCCACTGCCGTGGACCCGGACCGCACGGTCAGCCTAATCAGCAGCTGGTCCAACCTCCCGGGACGAACCGGACTACGGCTCTACCTTCATGCACTGCGGAACGAACCCTTCGACGGGGACACGGCCATGCAGGCACTTCTGGACATGCGGGAGGACGACTTCTGGACAATCAGGCGAGAGATCGCGCTCCTGCTCCGCGACCGGGCTCGCGATGCATCGCCGTCCCTCGTCGCCGCCGTCGAAAGCCGGATCCGCGAGACCGCTGAGTCATACTACGGTCGCTACTCACGTCGGGCCGGCGAACCCGATTGGCGCCCCCACGCCCGAGATGTCGCGGTATGGCTGCGGCTCACAACGCTCCAGGAAGCCGGCGTTCTCTCGAATGCCGGAGTCGCGGAGCTCCGAGCCATTCGTGCACGCCGCGACCATCTCGACCGACCTGTCGAAGATCGAGACTTCTTCGACTCTTACGCGGGGCCGGTGCAAACGAGTTTCGGGGATCCCAGCCCGATTGAAGAAGCGCCGCCTGGGCAACGACTCGAGCGAGCTCGGGAACTGACGCACAGCGAACACCCCGAGTTCTGGCAGGGGTGGAGTGCGTTCTCCAACTCGAACCCCTCGGCAGCCCTCGAGGAGCTCCTCAGGGAGCCTCCCCGGCCCGCGTACGGGCCCTTCTGGGATCAGTTCCTTCGTGCTATCTCCTTCCGAGACGATGACGGAACCAATGAGGAACGCCGTGACCTGGCGACTCGCTCATTGGAGCTCCTTGCGTCGGCCGACGACGCAACGTTGTCGACGATGACCGCCGGCCTGTGCGACCTTCTGCTCGCACGCGCACGTCAGGGCCTCCCGGATGTCCTCCCCTGGATCGAGCGGGTCTGGCCACTTCTTTCCGTCGGCGCGAGAGGCCGTCTCGACCTTTCAACCGATCCTCTCAGTACAGCGATCAACTCGCCTGCAGGCCGGCTCACCGAAGCACTCCTGTTCGACCTGAGAAAGCACACCGAGGACGGGCGCCAGACGCCGTCCGAGCCACAGCGCCGCATGCTCACGCTCATCGCTGCCGACTCCAGCGACGCCGCCAGGCTCGGCCGCGTCATTCTTGTCCGCTGGGCATCTTTCCTGACCGCCGCCGACCGCGACTTCGTGGCCAACGTCCTTGAACCTGCGGTAAGCGCCCCAGAAACCGACGCTGCGGCGCTCCGGTCGGTCCTGCTGACACACCATCTCTCTCCGCCAGCGTGCAGAGCCTTCGTCGACGCCGTCAGGTGCGGCGCCCTGGAAGTGGCACACATCCGGCATCGAGAACCCGTCGCGGCCAACCTGCTCAGGCCCGCCCTGGCCGACGTCCGGGGCGCCGACTCGACATCCTGGGGGCTGTCCGCGCAAGAGGTGGCTGACGTACTCCGGGAAGGACCGCCGGAACTCAGGTCAGCGGCGCTGCAAGTGCTCGGGCATTGGATAAACGGCGACGATACCTCGGTCGAAGAAACCTGGAAAACGGCGATAGCACCCCTGCTCGCCAGGATCTGGCCGCGAGAGCGCGAGCATCGCGACGATTCCACGACGCAAGGCTTCGTCAACCTCATCGTAGACGCGGGAGACGAGTTCCCATCGGCGCTGGCGCACGTCCGACACTATCTTCTTCCGTTTCGTCGAGGCAGCGTCGCCTTGCATGGTCTCCAAAACTCCGAGATCGCAATGAGGTTCCCGCACGACACTCTCGAATTGCTGTGGATTGTCTGCGGCCCGAAGAGCCATGGTCCGCCCTTCAGCATCGCGGAAACGATCGATAAGTTGGTCGAGGCCGACCCCGACCTCGAGATTGACCGACGCTTGCAATGGCTCGAACAGAACACGGAACGATTCGACTGACAGAGAGCCTTGATTCCGACAGCGGAGAAAGGGCCCCAGAAATCGGGCATGCGAACCCGCAGCGGCTACCACCGACCGACCAGCGAGGGGCCGTGGCAGCCGGCGACGCGAGGTCGGAGCCGCGTAGCACAGTCGCGGACGTGGCGGTTCCGCCGCTCGGTGGCCACAGGCCCACGCCCGTTCTCGCCGCGACTCCCCGGCTCCAGATCCCAAGAGCCCACCTTTGCAGTCGCCTCGCCGGACCGAGCAAGACGTGGAGTGAGTGTGGCCCGCGATTCGGAGTGTCGGCAGACTCCTGGGCCACGGGGTGACGTTCTGCTTCGGCTTCCCGCCGACAAGCCGACCAGCACGCTAAAGCTAAACTGGAAATCAGTGTTGGCCTTGAAAGTCATCGCGGATGGTCACGGAGGCGGGTTTCTCCGCGGTAACGGTTGGCCCCACCGCTGGCCGGGCGCTATGCTCGCCCCGCCCAGCGACTCCGGGCTCTACCCCTGTGCAACAAGTCGTCCAAGCGCTCCAAGAGTTCGCTCACACCGTCCGGAGGGACCGGAAAGCAAACTCGCCTGCAACCGATGGCGCCGGTCTGGAGCCACTCCTGGCGCCGAGATTCCAGACCCTGGTCGAGAGTGTGCTGACCGAAGTAACCGGGAGGCCACCCCGAGTCCTCCCTGAGTACAGGCAAGCCGGCGTCGGGCGTCCCGATCTGGCCCTCGTCCACGAAGGCAGCCCAGCACGCGCCTTCATCGAGCTCAAAGAGCCGAGGCTTCGGCTAGAGCCGAAGAAGTTCACCGGACACAACAGGGAGCAGTTTGCGCGCTTCTCCAACCTCCCGCTCTGGGCACTCTGCAACTTCGAGCGAATCCAACTCTACCGACGCGACGAGTTGGAGGCCGAGGCGCTGGTGGTGCCCTCAGCCGTGCTCGAGCCCGACACGCCCGATCGCCGAGCGACCCGAATCATCCGCAATCACGACAACGGAGGATTCCGCGCGATCCTCCAAACGCTGGCGAGCGCCGAGCCACCCATCCCCGAGACTCCAGCGGACGCGGCGACGAATCTTGCTCACGCAGCGCGCCTGGTTCGGGACGTAGTGTCCGACCACTGTCGGAGCGGGGCCGTGGACCCCGTAGTCTCTGACCTCAGGGTCGATTTCATCCAGACTCTGTTCTCCCGGGCGGAAGCCGGAGGCTACGACTCCACCGACGAAAACTCCCTCTTTTCCAACGCTTTCGCACAGACTCTCGTTTTCGGCCTACTCCTGGCTCGCGACAGGAGCGGCAAGAAGGTCGGCCCCAATGCGCACGAGTTGCTGCCCGACACGAGCTTCCCTCTGCTTCGGGGCACACTCCGCGCGCAGACGGTGGAGGAGATTCGCCGAGTGCTCGGCACCGCGTTCGACGTAGCCACCGACGCTGTCAACTCGGTGGACCCCGCACTACTTCGCCCCACGGAACGCCGCGATCCGCTGCTCTATCTCTACGAGGACTTCCTCCGAGTCTTCGACCCGGAGGCGGTGAAGCGCTACGGCGTCTACTACACACCTCCCGATGTGGTCCGCCTGATGGTCGCCGAAGTGGAGCGTCTTCTCCGGCGCCGCTTCAGGACAAAAGGGCTGCTCGACGAGAAGGTCAACCTCCTCGATCCGGCCTGCGGCACCGGCACGTTTCTCATCGCCGCCACCTCGCTGGCCGCCGAGAGGGCGGCTCGAGAGTACGGGCCGGCTGCGGCCGCAGCCGAGGTGGCCGCCTTCGCCCAAAGAGCCCACGCCTTCGAACTCCTTGTCGGACCCTACACCGTCGCCCACTACCGGATGCAGCGCGAGGTCTCCCGGCGCGGCGGCCGAAGCGACCGCCTGCCCATCTTTCTCACGGACACGTTGGCCCCGGCCGCATCTGAAGCGGGCGTTCAGCCGAACATGGCCTTTCTTAGCGCTCCGCTCATCGCCGAGCGCGAGGCCGCGGACCAGGTCAAGACGGACAAGCCAATTCTCGTCGTCATGGGCAACCCGCCCTACAAGCGCCTGCGTTCCGACGAAGCCACGCGCCTGGTCGGCCCATTCATGAACCGCCTTTGGAACGATCTGAAGCAACCAGTTAGAGAAGCGGGACTAGGCCGCTCGCTGAACGCCTTTCCGGACCTCTACGTAGCCTTCTACCGGTGGGCGCTGTGGCGGCTGTTCGAGGCCCACGGCGCCTCGGGTCGCGGAGTTCTCGCTTTCATCACGAACCGAAAGTTCCTGGTCGGCGCCGCCTTCGGTGGTCTGCGACGGATGCTCCGCCGCCGGTTCGACCGAATACGGATAATCGACTTCCGCGGCGACAAGCGGGCCTCGCGTCCTGCGGTCATTCCGAGCGACGAGAACATCTTCAACATCGAGGTAGGCGTCTGCGTGCTTCTCGCCGAGGCCCACGGTGGTGGGGACGCCGACCACGAAGCCAGAGTCGAGTACGCCGACGTTTGGCGACACGATGCCTTCGACCGATCGGCCAAGCTCGGGCTTGCACGACTTGCCTGCCAAGATCCGGAGACCCTGACGTTCACCGGGACGAACGGTCGCGAAATGGAGCCCTTGTTCCCTCGCGGATTCGATGGAGTCGACTGGCCCTCCCTGGAGGACCTCTTCACGTTCCGCTCGAACGGAATCGTCACGTACCGCGACCGGTTTTCCTACGCCCTGTCGGCGGAGAGTCTTCGGCAACGGCTCGAACGATGGCTGGCCAGTCCCCTTGCGTCGGAGGCCCGAGAGCAGTTCAAGGAGACGCGCGATCGGAAGGCGGCTCCTGCACATTCGACCACATTCGACCATTCCGCGGTTGGCCGGGTAGCGTATCGGCCCCTGGACCACCGCTTCCTCTACAACCGCCGAGAGTTCGTCGACTTCCCGAAGCCGGATCTTCAGGCGGCTTGGGGCGAGACCAACTGCGCCCTGCATGCCCTCGACGACGGCACCGGTGGCGGACCTGCAGTCTGGTGCCATGGTGACCTGCCGGATCAGCACGCATTCAGTGGTAGGGGCGGTTGGGTCTTTCCGCTCTTCGATTACCGTGGGGGCGGACCGAAGCACTCGATGCTCAACGGTACCGCCGCGGGTTTGTCCAGCGCCTACGGCGTCGATCTCGAACCTCAACAGGTCTTCGACGCCATCCTGGCCCTGCTCTCCGCTACGGACTACACGGTCTGTTTCGCGTACGACCTGGAGAACGAGTTTCCGCATGTACCTTTTCCCGCCGACAAGGACGTATTCCTGGATGCCGTCAGGCTGGGGAAACGAATCCGTGACTTGGAGACCTTCGCCTCGGACCCGGCCGAAGACTTCCGCTGGGCCCGCCTGGATGGCGAGCCCGCATCCACGCTCGCCGTACCTGCCCGCGGCCATGCCTTCAGGAAGGACAAGGAGGATACGAGACCCGGACGAGCGGCCGGCCGCGTCACCCTGGTCGAAGACCGCTCCTTCGTCATCTCCGGCGTCTCCGAAGCCGCCTGGAACTTCAGCGTCAGCGGCTACCCGGTCCTGCATCGCTGGCTCAGGGCACGTAACGGCCAGCGAGTGAACGCCGCCCTCCAGCGGGAGATCCTGGATGTCGCGGCGAGAATCGAGGAGCTCCTCCACCGGTTCCGCGAGGCGGACCCACTGCTGGAACAAGCCGTCCGCCAGGCCCTGAGCAGAGACCAACTAGCCGGAGGAGGATGAGGATGGGACCGTCGAACTCCCCGCAACGTTCTCTCTTCACCGAGGATTCCGGGCACGGGCTGAAGATCCCGACGCCAAAGCCGGAGGCCATCCGCCGCAGGCTTCTTGGAATCCTCCGGCTGCTTCGAGAATCCGAAGAGTTTCCATGGTCTCCGGCCCAGTTCCGCAGTTGGCGCATCGTGTTCCCCCAGATGACCTCGTGGCTTCCCGAAGACGAGGCCGGCGCCATGAAAGCGGCCTTCTTCCGCGAGATCGACAGGTGGGGCGACGAAGCCCGCGACGAAGACGACGACTAAGGCGCCAACCGGAGTCGACGGCGAGCCGTCTTTCCCGCCATCGGCGTCATCCAGTCGGACTGTGACGACGAATGCACGATTGGCTATCATCGGCTCGTGAGGATCCTCTCCGCGACCACCTCTGCCGCCGCCATCGTCCTCGCCGCCGCCAGCGCCCATCCCCTGCCCGCTCAGACCGCGCCGCCGGGCGGTCTCGTCCACTGGCCCGGCGAGGGGATCGAGCGCTGCTTCGTCGACGATCGGGCGTTCGCCCCAACCGAACTCGACGGCCGTTCAGGCTGCCTGGTACCGGTCGGCCTCACCCGAACCGGCGACGTCGTGGCCGAGCGCGACCGCGACGGAGGGCGGGAACGCCTGCGCATCGGCCTTGGCGAGTACCCCTACTCGGTCCAGCGGCTTACGATCAAGGACCAGAGCCGTGTCGATCTGTCGCCCGAGAACCTGGCACGCGTACAGCGCGAGAACGCGCTGATCGCGAAACTCTGGGGCCGGCAGGGCGGTTCCCGGTTCACGCTGCCCCTGGGGCCGCCGCTCGAGAAACTGCCGGCCGGCGGCCGCTTCGGCGCCAAGCGCATCATCAACGGGGAACCCCGCTCCCCACACACGGGCGCCGACTACGCGGTTCCGCAGGGGACGCCGGTGCTGGCGGTCGATGATGCCGTGGTCGCTCTGACCGGCGAGTTCTTCTTCTCCGGCAACGCCGTCTTTCTCGACCACGGCAACGGCCTGATCAGCATGTACTTCCACCTCCACGAGGTGTTCGTCGAGCAGGGCGAAGAGGTCTCCCGCGGCCGCCTGATCGGCACCGTCGGCTCGACCGGCCGTTCGACCGGACCGCATCTTCACTTCGGCATCCGCTGGCAGGGTGCCCGGGTCGACCCCTCGCTGCTGCTAGGCGAGTCGGAGAAGATCCCGGCCGTTCGCTGACGGCCGGCAACCAAACCGGCAGTCCGGCCTCGGGCATCACTGACGTGACCGTCTTCGCCGACGGCCGCACCAGTCGTGGCGCGAACTCGTCCTACGACGGCGCTTTCCGGCCGTAGAGGCGGGTGGCATTCACCCGTACCGCGGCAGCAACCTCCTGTTCGGCCACCCCCTTGATCTTGGCGATGGCGCGCAGTGACACGAGCGCGTTCGCCGGCTCGTTGCGGTGGTCCCGTTCAGGCCCCAGCACGGGGCTGTCCGTCTCGAGCAGGAGGCAGGAAAGCGGCAAGCGGCGGACCAGCTTCTGCTTCTGCGGCGAGCGCACCACGGACGGCGGCACGGAGAAGAAGTAGCCCGCCTCGACCGCGGGCTCGGCGCGGGCGGCGCGGCCGTCGAAGGCATGAAGCTGTACCCGCTTCGCCCCCCGGTCGCGCAGCAGGTCGATTGCGTAGTGGCCGGCGTAGCGGGAGTGAACGTTGAGCGGCAGGTCGAGTTCGATCGACAGGTCGATGAACAGGGCGAAGATCTCCCGCTGGAGCGCCAGATCGCTCTCCTCACGCACTTTCCAGCGGTCCAGACCGACCTCGCCGATCGCTGCGAGCCGGGATCGCTCGCGGCGGATAAGGTCGGCGACCCTCTCCGCCTCGGTCAGATCGAGGTGCGTCGGATACAGCCCGGCCGTCGGACGAACAACCCCCGGATAACGCTCGGCCAGTTCCAGGTTCCGTTCGGCGTCCTGCCGCGTTTCGCCGACCGCGACGACCGCCTCGACCCCCGCATCGCAGGCTCGCGTCAGCACGTCGTCAAGGTCCGCCGAAAACGCGGCGGCGCACAGGTGGGCGTGGCAGTCGGTGAGCCCGGAGTGTTCCGCCGACCCGCTCATCACGCCCGCACCCTAGCGAGTCGCGGCACCGCCGGGGCCCAGGCGCTCCTCCAACTCCTCCACCGTCCTGGGCCAGTCCGACTTCAGCAGGCGCGAAAGAGCCCGATCGGCGAGGAGCCGGCCGCCGGTCTGGCAGCGAGCGCAGTAGTTGCACTCGTTCTCGGCGTAGACGATGCGCTGAACCGGCGCGCCGCAGGCAGGGCACGGCTTGCGGTATCGGCCGTGAACCGCCATGTCGTCGTGGAACGCGGTCACCTTGGCGGGAAACCGGCCGGCCGCCCGGTCGCGCAGGCGGTCGGTCCACTCGCTCAGCACCGACATCGCGGCCCGATACAAGTCGTCGATCTGCTCCTCATTCAGCCGGGTCGTCCAGCGCATCGGCGACAGACGAGCACGGTGGAGGATCTCGTCCGAGTAGGCATTGCCGATGCCGCTGAAGAGCCCGGGGTCGATCAGCGCCCGCTTCAGGGTGTGGTTCTCCGCTGTCAGCCGGGCCCGGAACGCCGCCGGACCGCACTCCAGGACTTCCAGCCCGCCCCGGTCCAGGCTCGCCAGCCCATCCTCTCCCTCAACGAGGTGCATCGCCGCGCGTCGCTTGCTGCCGGCCTCGGTCAGAAGCAGCGTGCCGTGCTCGAAGTCGAACGCCGCCTGACCCACGCGCCCCGGGAGCTTCGCCGCGCGCGCACCCCAGCGGAAACGGCCCGCGATCATCAGATGGATGGAGAGAAACAGGTCGCCTTCCAGGCAGAGCACGACCCGCTTGCCGAGCCGCCGTACGCCGACGACGACGCGGCCTTCCGCTTCCTTCAGCGGCGGCCGCACGGAGCGCAGCAGGAAGGGACCGCGCAGGCGGATGCGTGTCAGGTCACGGCCGACGACCCGCTGTTCGATCGCCTCGCAGTAGACGACGACGTCAGGGAGTTCCGGCACTTCGGGGGCCGCTCGCAGGGATGGGCGGGCTCACGATCCGCTGCGGGCCACGGTTCGCCGCAGGGCACGCGACTCGGCGAGCAACTGGCGAGCAGCAGCAAGAACCGAACCGCCATGTTCTCCGACCGGGGCAGCGGCTCTTGGCGACGACGCCGGAACCACCGGCGCGGTCGACCGGTCGTCGGGATCGCCGAGACCGGCGTCGCGGCTCCGGCGGAGCGCCGCCAGCAACAGATCGCGCACCTCCTCCGCGTTGTCGAGCCCCTGCAGCAGGCCACGGCTCAGGCTGTCCTCGTCGTCATCGTCCGAACCGCCGCCGCTGGCAGTGCGGATCTCCAGGTCGGCGATGCCGAACAACCGCTGCAGGGGACCGCGCTTAACCGCCATGTTCTGGATGTTCACGACCGTCAGCGTCTGCTCGCGAAGGCTGTAGATGCCGTAGCGGATGCGGAGCGCCCGGTCGCTGACCATGTACCAGCGCATCTCGTAGCCGAGGCGAAGCACAACGAATGACGCGACCAACTGAACCAGGAACAGGATGATCAAGAGCGGCGCAAACACCTGAGTGAACCACAGGAAGCGGTCCAGGGGTTCGATGTCTGTAGTCCAGGTCACGGGGTTGACGATCCGAAAGCGGTCGAAGGGTTCGACATCCGTAGTCCAGGTCTCGGGGTTGAGGAATCCGAACCCGAACGCCGACACGATCAAGCCCAGGATCGCACCCCCCTGGCCCAGTGCCCATTTCAGCACGCTGTACCGGAAGAACCGTGGCGAGGCGCGAAACGTGCGCAACGACTCGGGCGACCCCGGCGGCGGCTCCGGTTGCTCCTCAACGCGGAAGAGCCTCAGGAGCAAGCGCTTCAGGCCCGTAGGCGTCCGCCTTCCATGGGCGCCCTCATCGGGCCGGGCCGTCATCTCCCACGCTCCAGTTCACTTCGGATCGCGGCGACCTCGCGGGCAATCTCCCGCAGCGTCGATGCCAGCGCTGCCTCATCGTCCTCTGCAACCGGCACCGCAGGGGCACTAACGGCTTCGGTTGCCGGCGGCGCGGCTCGCGCACCGCGCATCCGGGCGTACATGAAGTTCCGCACCGCCGACAGTTCCAGCAGCCCCTCGACCTTCATCTCCGCCTTCGCCGAACCGCTCGCGGTCTGAACCAGAAGACGCGACAGACCCAACCACCGCTCGACCGCGTTGCTCCGCAGGTGGATGTCCTGGATACGGCTGTAGGTGAGGCTGATCTCGCGCTTGAACAACGCACCCCAGCTCATCGTCACGCCTTCGTCGTCGAAGCGATAGCGCAGGGTGCGATAGCGAAGGAACAGGTAGGCGAAGACGAAGGGGAAGGCGGGACCCGTGATCAGCGAGAACAGAGCGTAGTAGCGGAGCAGCTTCGGGTGGGGCCGGCGGATCGCACGCACCCGCTCCTCGGCGCTGTCGGCGAGCGGTCCGTCCGCGCTACCGATCGAACCGTACGACGCATCGCTCGTTGTCAAGCCGTCAGTACCTCCTCGATCCGGTCCAGCGCCCAGTCCAGGTCCTCCCGCTCGATCACCAGCGGAGGCGCGAATCGGATGACGTGGTCATGGGTTTCCTTGCACAGCAGTCCGTGCGTGGCCAGTTGCTCACAGTACGAGCGGGCGCCGCCCGCGGATTCAACGAGCTCGATTCCAATCCACAGCCCGCGCCCGCGGACCTCGCGCACCCGCGGCGCCTCGATGCCGCGCAACCGCCGCAGAGCGTACTCGCCGAGGCGGGCCGAATTCTCAACCAGCCCCTCCTCCTGCAGCACCGCGAGAGCCGCGCGCGCCACCGCCGCTCCAACCGGATTGCCGCCGTAGGTCGAACCGTGATCGCCGGGCCGGAACACGTCCATGATCTCCGCGTCGGCCACCACCACCGAGACCGGGTACAGGCCGCCGGACAGCGCCTTGCCCAGCAGCATCACGTCGGGGCGGATGCCGTCGTGCTCGTGGGCAAACATCTTGCCCGTACGCCCCAGCCCCGACTGGATCTCATCCGCGATGAGGAGGACGTTCCTTTCGCTGCAGACGTCTCGCAACTCCGCGAGGAATCCCTCCGGAGGAACGATGATCCCTCCCTCACCCTGGATCGGCTCGACGAGGACCGCCGCGGCGTTGGGGCCGACCGCCGCCCTGGCGGCGGCCCCGTCACCGAACGGCAAGAGCTCGAAGCCCGGCGCGAACGGGCCGAACCCGTCGCGGTACTGCGGCTCGCTCGAGAAGCCCACGATCGTCGTGGTGCGGCCGTGGAAGTTGTTGCCGAAGGCCAGAATCTCCGCCTTGCCCGGCTCGACGCCCTTCTTCGTGTAGGCCCACTTGCGGGCCAGCTTGATCGCCGTCTCCACCGCCTCGGCGCCGGTGTTCATCGGCAGGGCCCGCTCGTAGCCGGTCAACTCGCAGACGTCGCGGAAGAACGCCCCGAGTTCGGCGTTGTGAAAGGCGCGCGACGTGACCGCCACCTTGCGGCTCTGCCGGATCAGAGCATCCACGATCCGCGGATGGCAGTGCCCCTGGTTGACTGCCGAGTAGGCAGCCAGGCAGTCGAGGTAGCGACGCCCTTCGATGTCCCAGACCCAGACGCCCTCGGCGCGCTCGATGACGATGTCGAGCGGCGCGTAGTTTCGCGCCCCGTAACGATCTTCAAGTTCCGTCGGTTTCATGGCGGCTCCGCGCGCAGTCCCGCATTCGTCGGATGAGTCAGCGCGCGGGCGCCTGCCCTCCTCTGAACGATCAGAACTCGATCGAGATTCCAGCGTTCACGTAGACCGGAGTCTTGCGCAGTTCGAAGCCCGGCGCGAGAGCCCCGTCCGCGCCCCGGATCTCCTCGCTCTCCGCCTTCATCGACGAGTCGAGCCAGAAAGCGCCGAGATACAGGCCGACCGGACAATCCCGCTTGAACGGGATCTTCAGACCCATGTTCGCGCCGAGAACCGTCTCACCGGACCACTCGGGGCTGTAGGAGGCGTCCACCGATACACCGTCCATCCCTTCCGTCACGAAGGACGGCGTGCTGTAGTCGAGCTGGGCGATCAGGGGACCCAGCCACCAGTCCACGCGGCTGCCGGGGCGGGTCAGATGCACGTTCAGCCCGACGAAGAACTTCTTCATCTCCACGTCAACGGAGCTGTGGCCGGTCCGGCCACCCGGGTGCAGATACCAGTCGGCCTCACAGTTGATCGTGTTGCCCCCGAACGTGATCCCCACGGGATAACTCAGACGGTACTCGGCGGAGAACCCTATGCCGACGCCGTCCACGCAGGCCTTGAGCCTGTCCCTCGTATCCGGACCGAGCACCGAGATGTGCACGTCGTCGCCGCTCAGCGAGCTTAGCGTCGGCAGCAGGGTCCAGCGCCGATCGACCTTCATCGTCGCCGAGCTCTCCGAACTGCCTCCGGCGTTCTCCACCGTCGCCGTGTGGGTGTACTCGCCGTCGGTCCCGTGAACGACCGCGCGCTCGTAGGGATCCGCGAGCGGCTGACCGTCCAGAGCGACCGTCACCGGAGCGCCGGCACCGTTCTCCGGCACAACGGATACGACCGCCGTCTGACCCGTCAGCACCCGGTCCGGCTCGATCGACATCGTGACCGTCGGCGCCACCTTCATCCCGGTCGAGCACTCGGCGGTCTGGCCGGTGTTCGTCTCGACCGTCACGGTGTGCGTGAACGCGTCCGCTCCTTCGTGGGACATCTCCTGAGTGTAAGGAGACGCGAGCGGCCGCCCGTCGAGCAGCACCCGCGACACCTCCGCGCCGTGGCCGGCATTCGGCATGACCGTCAACGTGGACGACTCGCCCAGGTCGACCTCGGCAGGCGAGGCAGCCACGCTGCAGCTCGGGCAGCCGACGGCGATCGTGCGGCTCGCCCTGTCCTCGAGCCGGTCGCCGCGCGACGACATCGCGGAGCAGGTCGCCGTGACCGTGTAGTCGCCCTCGGCGGTGAACGGGAAGGAAGCGCCGGCCGCCGCCTGCTCACTGCCGTCCGGCCTCCGGACCGTCACGGCGCCCTCGCCATCCGTGCACGAACTCTGGAAGTCGAACGTCTGGTCCGAGCAGGACAGGCCACCGATGTCGAGGTCGAGCGTGACCTTCGGCAGCGGCTGTTCCGCGAGCAACGCCAGATTTCCGCAGGACTCCGGCACGATCATCGAGTACCAGCGCCCGTTCGAGTTGAAGCGAATCTCCCAGGCCGCGAACGCTTCGTCACCGGCCCAGCACAGGTTCGTGCCGACCGTCGGCGTCGCGCCTCGTTCACGGAAGAACATCCACTGAATCCGCTGTCCGGGGTCGAAGGTCGTCGACGTGACGCCGCGCCAGGCCGCGACGGCCGCGAACAGGTCGTCCGCGTCGCCCGACCAGTTCGCCTCGCCGAGAACAGCCAGGATCTCGTCCCGGTGGTCCACGAACAGGGCCTGCAGACCCTCCCGGTCCGTGACCGGCGGGGTGAACCGGTTCGCTCCCCCGAGGCGAGTGATCTCGGACGCACCCTCGCACTGCTGCGCAGCGGCGGGAATGGCGCCGAGAGTCAGACCTCCGAACAGGAACAGGACGAGGGCCGAGCGCACCGAAGTCAGGGTGGCGGTGGACTCAGCGAGCCAACGGGACTGGGACATGGGTCATCTCCTTGAGTTTCCCAGCCGCGGTCCGCATGACCGGGCGGGCCGGAGCGGCGTATGTCTAATCATGTCAACACTTAGCCGCGTTGACAAATGCCGGCGACCGACCGTGGCGCATCCCCGAACGGGCGCCAGCAGGTACGGCGCTATGATACCCGACCGACCGCCCGTCCCCGACCCCGGAACAGAAGCCGCATCTGCGGTGTGCGAAGGCGAGAAACGAGTGAACGAGACCCTCGAGAATCGGCCCCTCGGGAGCAGTGAACGACCACTCCGTGTGGCAGTGATCGGTTCCGGACCGAGCGGCTTCTATGCAATCGCCGCGCTGTTCAAGACGGACGGCGTGGAAGCCGATGTCGACCTCTTCGACCGGCTGCCGACTCCCTTCGGCCTGGTGCGCGGCGGCGTCGCGCCCGATCATCAGAAGATCAAGAACGTCATCCGGGTATACAACCGCACCGCACAGCATGAGCGTTTCCGCTTTTTCGGCAACGTCGAGCTCGGCCGCGATATTTCAGTCGACGATCTTCGACGGCACTACGACCACATCGTCTACGCAACGGGCAACGAGTCCGACCGCAAGATGGGGATCCCGGGCGAGGATCTACCAGGCGTCCACTCGGCGACCGAGTTCGTCGGCTGGTTCAACGGACATCCCGACTTCCAGGATCGCAGCTTCGATCTCGCTTCGGCCCGGCGCATCGCGGTGGTCGGCAACGGCAACGTCGCGATGGACGTGACCCGCGTCCTGGTGCGCAACCCGGACGAACTCGCTCCCACCGACATCACCGCGGAGTCGCTCGCCGCGCTCCGGGAGAGCAACGTCGAGGAGGTCGTTCTGCTCGGCCGTCGCGGGCCGGCCCAGGCGGCGTTCTCGCCCCAGGAGATCAAGGAGATCGGTTCGCTTGAGGGCGCCACTCTCATGGTGTCCGAAGAAGAGATGGACCTCGACGAGATCAGCAGCGGCTGGCTGGAGAACGGCGCGGCGCGCAGCGCCCAGAGAAACGTCGCCTACCTGACCGAAGTCGCCGGCGCCCAGGCCGGGGCCGGCGACCGCCTCGTGACCTGCCGCTTCCTCGTCTCGCCGATCGAACTTCAGGCCGGCGACGACGGCCGCGTCGCTCGGGTCGTCATCGAGAAGAACGAGCTCTACGCCTCGGACGACGGCACGCCGAGGCCCCGAGGTACCGGCGAAACGGAAACCCTGGATGTCGACCTCGTGTTCAAGGCGGTCGGTTATCGCGGGGTGCCTCTGCCCGGCGTCCCCTTCCACGAAAGCTGGGGCATCCTGCCCAACGACGAGGGCCGGCTGCAGACCGAGCAGGACGGCGACGTCGTTCCAGGCCAGTACGTCGTCGGCTGGGCCAAGCGCGGCCCCACCGGGCTGATCGGCACGAACAGCCCCGACTCGACCGCCACGGTCAAGAAGATGCTCGAGGACATCGACGGCGTGACCGCCGCTTCCGATCCCGCCAAGGCGCCCGGCAAGATCGTCGAGCTACTCGAGAGCCGCGGCGTCGACTTCGTCACGTTCGACGACTGGGCCCGCCTGGACGAAGACGAGGTCGCGCTCGGCGAGGCGCAGAACAAGGTCCGCGAGAAGTACACCAACATCGAATCGATGATGGCGGCGGTGAATCGCCTGCGGTAGTACCGGTACCCTGCGCGATCCTACGGTCTTGGCCTCCCGGGCGGCTGCCCGCCAAGGGCAGGGGCTCATCCCCTCGCGTGCAAGCCCCCGCCTGTATCCAGGGTCGGAAGCCGAGAGATCGCCGAGCCGTTCTCCCGCTCCGCAAGCCGTAGCTCGTAGAGCTTCTGCAGGTTGAGCCAGAACTCCCCCGAGGTGCCGAAGAAGCGTCCGAGCCGAAGAGCCGTGTCGCCAGTGACGGCGCGACGACCGTTGAGGATCGCTGTAATGCGGCTCACTGGCACCTCGATTCGGCGCGCCAGTTCCGCCGCGCTCATGCCGAGTGCGTCGAGATCCTCGCGCAGCGTCTCGCCGGGATGAATGGGCTCGCGCATATCGTGCCTCCGTCTCAATGTACGCCTCGGTGCGCTTGTCCGAGCAATCGACGATCACGTCGTGGCAGCCGAATCAGCCCATGTGGGGATACCGATAGTCCGTCGGCGGCGCGAAGGTTTCCTTCACAGACCGCTGGGAGGTCCAGCGCATCAGGTTGGCCAACGAGCCGGCCTTGTCGTTCGTCCCGGAAGCCCGGGCGCCGCCGAAGGGCTGCTGGCCGACCACGGCGCCGGTCGGCTTGTCGTTGACGTAGAAGTTGCCGGCGGCATGGCGCAACCGGGCCCCGATGCTGGCGACCGCCAGACGGTCGCGCGCGAACACGGCCCCCGTCAGCGCGTACGGGCTCGTCGTGTCGCATAGCTCGAGCGCCTCGTCGAGCTCGCCGTCCTCATAGATGTAGACGGTGAGCACCGGGCCGAAGATCTCCTCGCTCATCAGGCGTGACCGCGGATCGTCGCTGCGGACGACGGTCGGTTCGACGAAGTAGCCGACGGAGTCGTCGCAGCCGCCGCCCGACACGACCTCGTAGGACGAGCCGCCGGACGCTTCCGCGATGTAGCCCGAGATGTTGCCCCAGGACGAACGGTCGATCACGGCGGCCATGAAGTTCGAGAAGTCGACCGGCGATCCCATCTTCACCGTCGCCAGTTCGTCGCACAAACGCTCCCTCACCTCACCCCAGAGCGACGCCGGGATGTAGGCCCTCGAAGCGGCCGAGCACTTCTGCCCCTGGTACTCGAAAGAGCCGCGAATCAGCGCCGTGCTCAGGGCCGCCACATCGGCCGAGGGATGGGCGAACACGAAGTCCTTGCCGCCCGTCTCGCCGACGATGCGCGGGTACGTGAGGTAGTCCTGGATCCGGTCGCCGATCGTCCGCCACATGCGCTGGAACACCGGCGTCGAACCGGTGAAGTGGATGCCGGCCAGGTGGCGGCTGGCCAGAACCGGATCACCCACCGTCGCGCCCGGACCCGGCACAAGGTTGATCACGCCCGGCGGCAGTCCGGCCTCTTCGAGCAGCTTCATCACGTAGTAGCTGGAAAGCAGGGCGGTGGACGCCGGCTTCCACAGCACCGTGTTGCCCATGATCGCCGCCGAGGTAGGCAGGTTGCCCGCGATCGCGGTGAAGTTGAATGGCGTGACCGCGAAGACGAAGCCCTCGAGGGCCCGGTACTCGACGTAGTTCCAGATCCCTGGGGAAGACACGGGCTGCTGGCCGTAGAGCTCTTCCGCGAACGCGACGTTGAAGCGCAGGAAGTCGATCAGTTCGCATGCCGAGTCGATCTCGGCCTGGTAGCAGGTCTTCGACTGGTTCAGCATGGTCGCCGCGTTGACGGTCGAACGCCAGGAACCGGCCAGAAGCTCGGCGGCGCGCAGGAAGATCGCCGCCCGTTCCTCGAACGGCATCGCGGACCACTCCGGCCAGGCCTGCTGCGAGGCGGCCACGGCCGCTTCGACTTCCGCGGCGCCGGCCTGGTGGCAGGTGCCGAGAACGTGGCCGTGATCGTGGGGGCAGACGACCTCCTGGGTGCGGCCGGTGTGGACTTCACGGCCGCCGATCAGGACCGGAATCTCGACCTGCTCGCCGAGCATTCGGTCGAGTCGGGCCTCGAGACCCGCGCGCTCGGACGAGCCGGGCGCGTAGTCGAGTACGGGTTCGTTACGGGGGGCGGGTACCTGCAGCACGCCATTGGGCATTGGTCTTCTTCTCCTGGGTGTTCGGTCTGCTTCGCCGCAGCCGGGGCCGGAGCATAAACCGCGCGGCCACGTCAGGGAATCCCGCGAACGGTGGCCGCCGAGCGAGTATTCCCGGGGTCCCTAGAAACCTGCCGGCGACCCCGGACCTTGCAGCATTCTCCAGGCGAAAACGAGAATGCCGACGATCAGCAACGTGCCGCCGATCGGCGTGACGGCGCCCAGCCAGCGGGGACCGCCGACGGCGATCACCGCCACCGTGCCCGAGAAGATCAGGGAGCCCGCGAACAGCAACCAGCCGGCGACCCGCAGATCGACGGTCGAGACGCGCCCGGCGAGGCCGAGGAGGCTGACCACGACTCCGCCGTACATGAGATAGCGAGCCGCCGTCTCCCACAGCGCCAGGTGTTCGGCGTCCAGTGCAGAACGCAGGCCGTGGGCGCCGAACGCGCCGGCGCCGACCGAAGCCGCGCACATCAAGAGTCCGACAACGAGCCAGTTCATTGCAAGGCGTCACGCTATCGTAGTCATCCCGTGGTAGCAGAACTGACCGCACTCGAACGACGGCTCGCCGAGCTGGTTCCGATCTACGTCGACGAGCTATGGGGCCCGTGGCTCCAGTTGGCGGCTATCGCACTCGCTTCCGCGATAAGCGCCTGGGTGGTCTGGTGGATCCTCAAGTTCGGCGCGGCGAAACTCGTCGGGAAGACCAAGACCGAGGTCGACGACCGCCTGCTCGAGGCGGCGCACTGGCCGCTCTGGGTTTCGGTCTTCCTGATCGGCTTGCGGATGGGTGTCGCTCGACTACACCTTGCAGACGAGCAGAGGATCGTCGACGCGCTGCAGACCGTGGCGCTGCTGTTCTGGATCGTCGCGGCGCTGCGTGCCTCCGGTGTCCTGCTGCGGGCCCTGGCGCGGCACCGGAGTCGCGGCGCTCTCGTCTCCAGGCACACCCAGCCCCTCTTCGAGAACCTGGCCAAGGTCGCGATCGTGATTCTGGGGGCCTACCTGGTGATCAAGGCCTGGGGAGCCGACGTCTCGGGGCTCCTGGCGGCCGGCGGCATCGCCGGACTGGCGATCGGTTTCGCCGCGCGCGACACCCTGGCGAACCTCTTCGCGGGCATCTTCATCTTCGCGGACGGCCCGTACAAGATCGGCGACTTCATCACCCTGGACAGCGGCGAGCGCGGCATGGTCACCGAGATCGGCATCCGCAGCACCCGCCTGCTCACCCGCGACGACATCGAGATCACGATTCCCAACGCGGTGATGGGGAACGCGAAGATCAACAACGAGAGCGGCGGGCCCCACGTCAAGTACCGGATCCGGGTCCGCGTCGGGGTCGCCTACCGCAGCGACGTGGACCACGTCGAAGCAGTCCAGCTCCAGGTCGCCGCGGACAACCCGAAGGTGTGCAGAAAGCCCGATCCTCGTGTACGGTTCCGCACCTTCGGCCCCTCGTCGATCGACTACGAGCTTCTTTGCTGGGTCGAGGAGCCGGTGCTCCGCGGCATCGTGACCCACGAGCTGGTCAAGGCGACGCACAAGGCCTTCGCCGCCGCGGGGATCGAGATTCCCTTCAGCCAGCACGACATCCACATCAAGGAAGCGCCCTCGCGGCGACTCCCACCGGCCGAACCCGCAGCCGACTGACGAAGACCGCGCCCCCGCAGGCCAAGGCGCGCTTCAACCGAGAACGGAATGAACCTTCGCAACATAGCGATCGTTGCGCATGTCGACCACGGCAAGACGACGCTCGTCGACGCCATGCTCTGGCAGAGCGGGACCTTCCGCGCCAACCAGGATGTCCGGGAGCGGGTGCTCGACTCGATGGACCTGGAACGCGAGAAGGGCATCACGATCATGGCGAAGAACACCGCCGTGACCTACACCCCGCGGAACCTCGAAACCGCCGTCAAGGGGCACGACGGGCCGCAGCCCGCCGGCGACGTCAAGATCAACATCGTCGACACGCCCGGGCACGCCGACTTCGGCGGCGAGGTCGAACGCACGCTGCGCATGGTCGACGGGATCATGCTGCTGGTCGACGCCGCCGAGGGGCCGCTTCCCCAGACCCGCGCCGTCCTGCTCAAGGCCCTGGAACTGGGACTGCCCGCGATCGTCGTCATCAACAAGATCGACCGCAAGGACGCACGCGCCGGCGAGGTCCTGGACGAGATCTACGACCTGTTCATCGACCTCGACGCGACGGAGGAACAGATCGACTTCCCCGTGCTGTACTCCGTCGCCCGCGAAGGAAAGTGCACGAGGTCGCTCGACGCGGACCTGACCGATCTCAGGCCCCTGTTCGAGACGATCCTCGAACATGTTCCGCCACCGTCGGGGGAACCCGACCTGCCCCTGCAGGTGCTGGTGACGAACGTCCAGCCCGACGACCACCTCGGTCCGCTCGCTATCGGACGGGTCGTGGCCGGCACGGTCCGCCACCGGCAGGCCGTCACCGTGTGCCGGCGAACCGGGTCCCGGACTCCCGCCGCCGTCTCGAAGCTGTTCGTCTACGAGGGGCTCGGGCGAGTCGCCGTACCGTCGGCCGGCCCGGGAGAGATCATCGCGCTGGCGGGCATGACCGGCGTCGGACTGGGCGAGAGCATCGCCGACGGCGAGAACCCGAAAGCCCTGCCGCCGCTCGACGTCGCCGAACCCACCCTGTCGATGGAGTTCGGCATCAACGACTCGCCGCTGAGCGGCAAGGACGGGAAGTACCTCACCTCTCGCCACCTCCGCGAGCGGCTTCTGGACGAAGCCCGGAACAACCTGGCGCTCCGGGTCGAGGCCACCGACTCGCCGAACCGGTTCCTGGTCTACGGCCGCGGCGAACTCCAGCTCGCCATCCTGATCGAACAGATGCGCCGCGAAGGCTACGAGTTCTCGGTCGGCATGCCCCGCGTGCTGACCCGCTCGGTAGAGGGCGCCCGGCACGAACCCTTCGAACTGGCGCTGATGGACGTGGCCGAGGAGTACCAGGGTGTCGTCGTCCGCAAGTTCGGAACGCGCAGAGGCGTCCTGGCCCGGATGGTCACCCGCCGTTCGGGAAGGGTGCGCCTGGAATTCGAGGTTCCGAGCCGGGGCCTGATCGGCTACCGCACCGAGTTTCTCTCCGACACGAAGGGCACCGGAATCCTCACCCGCATGCTCATCGGCTACCGTCCCTGGGCGGGCGAGATCGTCCACCGGGCGACCGGGGCGCTCGTCGCCGACCGCGCCGGTCGCGTGACCACATACGCGATCAACAACCTCCAGAGCCGGGGCGAGCTGTTCGTCGGTCCGAACGAGACGGTCTACCAGGGAATGCTCGTCGGCGAATCGAGCCGCGGCTCCGATCTCGACGTGAACATCACCAGGGAACGAAGGCAGACAAACATGCGCGCCGCCAGCGCGAACGCGTACGAAAAGACCGTGCCGCCGCGCCGCCTGTCCCTGGAACAATCCATCGAGTTCATCCGCGAGGACGAGCTGATCGAGGTCACTCCAGCTCAGCTCCGGCTACGGAAGCGTCACTTCGACCCACACGAGAGGAAGCGGTCGGCCGCCTGACCGACCCCTGCACCCCCGCGGTCAGCGAACGTCAGCGCGCCGGCGCGCGCCACGGCCGGCGGGGAAACCGGCGCCCCAGCCCCCGCTGGATCTCACGCCATTTCCGCTCTTCGTCCGGCGTGATGAAGGTCACCGCCTCGCCCGCACTCCCCATCCGGCCGGTTCGTCCGACCCGGTGAGTGAAGAGTCGCTGGGAGTCCGGCAGGTCGTAGTTGATGACCTGGGTGATGCCCTGGACATCGATGCCGCGGGCGGCCACGTTCGTCGCCACCAGGATCGGCGCGGCGCCGGAACGAAAGCCCCGCATGACGCGTTCGCGGGCGCCCTGGCTGAGATTGCCCTGAAGCGCCCCCACCGGATAGCCCAGCGCATCGAGCTTCTTCGCCAGCTTCCTGACCCCGTGCTTCGTTCGACCGAACACGAGGATCGGGTCGCCATTGCGGCCGTCCAGCAGCGTCCGGAGCGCCCCGATCTTGTCGTCCCTCTGGATCGAGTAGACGAGATGCTCCACCGTGGGCTCCTCCTGGCCGGCGTCGATCTCGACCTTCGCCGGGTCGCGCAGGTACTGCTTCGCCGTGTTCGCCACCCAGTTCGGCATCGTGGCCGAGAACAGGGCCGTCTGCCGCGAATCGGGGGTGCGACTCAGGATCGCCTCGACGTCGCGTGCGAAGCCCTGGTCCAGCATCTCGTCCGCCTCGTCCAGGACGAGGAATCGCACGGCGCCCAGGTCCAGGGATCCCTGTCGCAGGTGGTCCAGCGTTCGGCCCGGCGTGCCGACAACGACATCGACTCCGCGCCGGAGCACCGCCTGCTCGCGCCGTATCGACCGCCCGCCGACGAGTTGCGTCACGGACACACCCCGCGACGAGGCCAGTCCGAAGATGACTCCGGCCACCTGGAGCGCCAACTCCCGCGTCGGCACCAGGACCAGCGACTGAACCCGCCTTACCTGCGGATCGCAGACTTCAGCGATGGGTACGGCAAAGGCCAGCGTCTTTCCGGATCCCGTCTGCGCCCTGCCGACCAGGTCCCGCCCCGCCAGCAGAACGGGGATGGACTGCTCCTGAATCGGCGTCGGCTCGGAGATTTTCATTCGCGCGATCGCCGCCCGGGTTGCGCGCGAAATCTCCAGGCCGGCGAAAACGGTGTCGGAGTGGGCGTCGTGCCCGCGATCGGCCACAGGCTCGACCACGGGCTGGACGCCGTTCCTCGTTCGGTTGGCCGGGGCGCCATTCATCCGTGCGCCGCCGCCGTGAGGTCGGTTGCGGTTGCCTTGGGGGCGGTTGCGGTTGCTGTTGCGGTCGTCCTGGGGACGATTGCGGTTGCCGTTACGGTCCTCCTGGGGACGGTTGGTGAAGCAGGAACGGCAGTACACCGGCCTACCGGGCGCGGGCCTGAAGGGAACGGTCGTCGGGCTATCGCATTCGGTGCACACGGCTTCGTGGCCCTGCCGCGGCTTCCTGCCGGACGGGGTTTGGCCGAACTGACGTTGACCGGACGGACCTCGGCCGGTCGCGCGAGACTTCTTGGGCATAAGGGAACAGCTCCTCTGGTCGGGAGATAGTGATTTGGCGATCGGGCGCGGGCGAGAAAGCAGGGGAAGGACTCTGTCCACCGCTGCATCAACCCTGGCGCGGCAATCGAGCGCTCTTTGGTCGTCATGGCGACCAGGGGACTGCTAGCTGGACCCGGCGGAAGGCGCACCGTACCCCAGTTCGGCTTCCTGGTCAAAGCGGCGTGCTGTCCAGCGAGAGGTGAGCGTGAACGGGGAGTGTGAATCCAGCGAGAGGTGAGCGTGAGCCGGTTGGGATCGGGGATCATCGGAGGATGATCTTGACTCTCCAGACCCACGGACA